>Ga0116129_1000530_pt1 | contig 24434 bp, 30 predicted proteins | sample June2015DPH_17_2_FD_89732 | JGI IMG/M metagenome (GOLD analysis project Ga0116129, IMG submission 89732) | Peatland microbial communities from SPRUCE experiment site at the Marcell Experimental Forest, Minnesota, USA - June2015DPH_17_10 | ecosystem: Environmental > Terrestrial > Soil > Wetlands...
GAGCATTCCGGCCGGTAAATGGCGCGCCGCGGTGCGCGGATTTTTTCCATCGATATCGGCGTCCAGCACCCGGTTGAACGCCATCGCCACGGAGCGTGCGGCCACCATGCAGACGACGATCCAGGCGAGCTTTGGAAACAGCCCCTGGCGTTGAAAATCAGCATCGCGCCAGGCGAGCAGCGCGCCTGTGAGAGCGAAGGGGAGCGCGAAAATGGAGTGCTCGAACTTGATCATTTCGAGCGTCAGGCGCACACGTTGGAAGAAGGTGCTCATGCCACCCCACAAGACTGGTGATCCGTCATCAAACCGCAACCGGCGCGATTTTCTTGCTCCGCGCTTCCATGTACAAGCGAATCGCATCGTCCAGCCGCGGCATCGGCGCGATTCCCAGCAACTCCGATTTCGCGTTCGACAGCGCCGAGTATCTGGGACGCCGCGCGGAAGTGCGGAACTCGCGCTCGTTGGTCGGCTTCACCGGCGGATTCACATTCGCCGCCTCGAAAATCTTCACCGCCCAATCGAACCAGGAAATCGGCGCGCCGCCGCCCAGGTGCACAGTGCCGTCGACTCCGCGCTCCACCAGATCGGCCGTCCGTTCGGCCAGCGCCGGAGCGAAGGTGGGGGAGGCGACGTGATCCTCCACCACTTTGATCGGCGAGCCTTTCGCCGCCAGACGCAGCATCATTTCCACAAAATTTCCGCGCGCCGTATTCAGCCCGCCCGGACCGTAAACGCCCGACGTGCGAATCACCAGCACCTTATCGAGATACGCGCGCGCGTAAAGTTCGCCCGCCAGTTTCGAAACGGCGTACGCGCCCAGCGGTCGTGTCGCGTCTTCCTCGGTGTAGGCGCGGCCGGCCAGACCGTCGAATACATAGTCAGTGGAAAAATGAACCAGTTGCGCATCGATCTGACGGCACGCGATCGCCAGATTGCGCACGGCGAGCCCGTTCACGACCAGCGCGGCCAGCGGTTCTTTTTCGGCGACATCCACCTGGTTGTAGGCCGCGGCGTTCAGCACTATCGCCGGGTCGTACCGCGCCAGCGCCTGTTCCACCTGCCCTGTGTCGGTGATATCCACCTTGGCCCGCTCAAAGCAGGCAACTTCATATCCACGGGAGGTAAACACCGCTTTCAGTTCGACGCCCAGTTGTCCACCGCTGCCAAAAATCGCGACTCGCTTCACAACCCTATTATGACGCGGACCGCATCATGGTCAGACCGACGATAAAGCTATCGCCGTCCGATTCACAGCGGCACACCTCCGCCAGCATCACCAACCGCCCGGATTCGACCTTGACGGGCGACCCGCACGGCATGGGATTGGGAGTCCGCAGCCGTAACCCGCTCCCGGATCTGTCAAGGACTTGGCCCAGCGTTGGCGGTATGCCGATCATTCCCATGGCGGTCACCGTGACAGGTTGATTCGCCTTTAGTCGAGATTCTTTGCGACGTTCCACACTTAGTTCATCGGGCGGGATGATTGAAATCTTCAATGCGAATTTACTATCACGCACCCGCGTGGGGAGCTATTTCCAACGCACTGAAGGGAGGTATCGCCATGTGTTCGGATAGGATGGAAGAGGGTGGAAAAATGGCGCTTGATTGGTCGCGGTGTCCGGCGGTCGAAAGTATCCCCGGTAAGGTGAGCGGTGCGTGGGTTCTGAAGGGTAAGCGCATGCCCGTATCTGCCATCTTCGAAAACTTAGAAGCCGAGACGAATATCGACGACATCATGGAATGGTTCGACGGGCTGGATCGCGAGCAAGTGAGAGCGGTAATCGAGTTCGCCGTCCGCAATCTCGATAAGGAGCCGGCCGGCCAACTTCATCGATAATTAAACGCCAACCACACCACCAGCCCCACCGCCCCCGGCAGTAATATCTCCGCCCAGTTCCTTCGCAAAAATGCCAGTGTCTGATTCTTCGCCGCCAGCGCGCTGAACGACGGCGTTGCGATGGGCTTCGTTGCCAGCGACGATGCCAGACGCGTTCGCAATCCCGATGGCAAGCCATTCAGCGCGCGCAGAATTTCTTCGCGCCCGCGCCTGTCCGCGATCAGAATGGTCGCCGAATTGAAGCTGTTGGTCGACTCCTCCAGCTCCTTGCGCAGCCGCGGCGGAACTTCGCTTACGGAGCGATACACCTGCGTCTTACCGCCTTTTGCGATGAAGATCGTCGAGGTCTTCACGGTCACGCGTTGCATAATCAATTCTCCGCCGGCAGAGGCTTTCGCTCATTGCCCCGATCGCCCATTCGCACTACCGCTCGCGTCCCTTCAATGGCCGCGTACTGCAAAGTCACTTCGATGAAGCCCAAGGCCGCCTTCGAAAGCGCCTTGTCCTTCCTATAGATTAGTCCAATCTGCCGCAACATGGGGTCGGGGCCAAGAGACATCGCGGCCAGCGTTCCGGTCCGCACTTCCTCGCGGCAATGCCCGCCCGCCATGAACCCCACGCCGAGCCCAGCCAGCACGAACCGCTTGATCATCTCGGTCGAATCCAGTTCCATCGAGATGCGCAGGTCATCTTCCACCGGATCCAGCCACGCCGATAGACGGCTGCGCGTCATTCCGGTCTTCGGCAGCAGCAACGGCAGCTCCTTCAAATCCTGCGGCAGCACGACTGCCCTTCCCGCCAGTGGATGCCTGGCCGGCACGATGACCTTAATCTCATCGGCATGGATCTTGGCGATTTGAAGCCGTTTTTCCTTCACCGGAAGCTGCGTGATACCGAAATCGGCCTGATTATCCACCACCGCATCCACCACGCGCGACCCGAAAGACCGGTCGACAAGGATCTGCACATTCGGAAAGCGCTTCTTATATTCGCTGAACACTCGCGGCAGAATGTAGATGCACGTCGCTTCGTTCGCCGCGATCACCAGTTCGCCTCGCGGGACCCGCTCCAGCTCGTTGATCTGGTTCTGCGCGCGGCGCCGCAGCTCCAGAATCTGCTCGGCATAATCGGCGAAAATCTGTCCCGCCGCCGTCAGCGCAATCTTGGTCCCCAGCCGCTCAAACAGCGATACGTTCAGCTCCTGTTCCAGTTGCCGCACCTGCGCGCTCACCGCCGGCTGCGTGCGGAAACACGACTGCGCGGCCTTGGAAAAACTCTTCAGGCGGACGATTTCGAGAAATGTGTGAAGCTGATCGAGGTCCATGCCGTGGTCCAACCGATGGCCCGCAACGGGATATCTTAAGTTTAGCGGTTTTCCATGCTCAAGATCGTTTTCATTCTCGCGCTGTTGGCATCTCTCGCCACCAGCGAGGTCGCGCAAGGGGATAGTCACCGCGTCCTGGTCGTCATCAACGACAACTCATCTCTTTCCAAAACCATCGGGGATTATTACGCCCGCCGCCGCTCCATCCCGCAGCCGAATCTCTGTCATATTCGCGCCTCCGAAAACGAAACGATTCCTCGCGACCTGTACAACCGTGAGATCGCCGCCCCCATCGCGGCGTTTCTGCGCCGGGGCGGATTCGTCGACCAGGTGCTTTACATCGTCACCACCATGGGCGTGCCCCTCAGGATCGAGGGCGCCGCCAACCTCGATGGCGATCAGGCGTCCGTCGATAGCGAATTGACGCTGCTCTATTCCGATATGAAGCGCGCCACGCCGCACGCTTTGAAAGGGTTCGTCCCCAACCCTTTTTTCGGAAAAAAAGACGCCGTCTTCCAGCATCCGCAGTTCCCCATCTACTTGGTCACCCGTCTTGCGGCCTACGATTTCGACGGCGTGAAAGCGATGATCGACCGTTCGCTCCTGGCAGTCAATAAAGGGAAATTTATCATCGACGAAAAAGACTCAGGCGGCACCGGCGGTGATGAGTGGCTCCACAGCGCCGCCATCTTTCTGCCCCAGGACCGCGTCGTTCTCGATCAGACTACCACCGTGCTTTACGATCAGACAGACGTCATCGGCTATGCCAGTTGGGGTTCCAACGACCCTCATCGCCACCGCCGTTTCCTGGGATTTCATTGGCTGCCCGGCGCCATCGCCACCGAATTCGTTTCCACCAACGGCCGAACCTTCAAGAAGCCGCCCGATTCCTGGACTCCCGGTATGGATTGGTCGGTCCCGTCCGGCTTCTTCGCCAACAGCCCGCAATCGATGACCGCCGATTATATTCTCGAAGGCGCCACCGGTGCCTCGGGACACGTCTTCGAACCCTACCTCGGCCTGACGCCCCGTCCCGATCTGCTGCTCCCGGCATATTACAAAGGGCGCAATCTAGCCGAAAGCTACTATCTGGCAATCCGCGGTTTAAGTTGGCAGAACATCGTAATCGGCGATCCACTCTGTTCGCTCGCCAAGCCCTAGCTGCTCAGGAACGCAACTCTTCCGCAATTTCATGCGCCGCCTTCCGAGCCTGTTCCACCGCGCCGATCTCGAAGCTGATCGCCCCCACTTTCGAATGGCCACCGCCACCGTACCGCTCGCAGATCGACGCCAGATTGTACTTCAGCGGCTCCTTCACCCACGGATTCGATCCGACGCTCACCTTGGTCCGGAAGCTCGACGTGCTCACCGACACCGTGTAGGTCGATTCCGGAAATAAATAATAAGGAATAAATTTGTTGTATCCCTCAATTCCGTCGCCCACCAGATCGAAAAACACCACGCCGCCCTCGCATGTCGATTTTTCCCGAATCACTTTCATCGACCGCAAATGGCGCTCATATAAAGGTTGATAAATCGCCTGAATTTCCGGATCTCCGGCAATCTCCTCCAGCGTCAAGTGCCGCATTTTCCGGATAATCTTCTGCACCGTGTCGGACCCGTTGGAGCCTTCGATCACCAGCGTCAATTGCGTCGCCGGAGACCGCAGCTCCACTGCTTCATCGGCATCGGCATACTGCGCGCCGTCCACGATATCGGCCCACTTCACCAGCTCCGCCAGATCCGGCGCATCGAAACCGAACCGGTCCCGCGCCACCGTGCAAATATAATTCGTGCAGGAGCGGAAACTGGGGTCATACATCTTGCGCCCGCTGGTGTCGCGCCTGAAATGCTCGGCATCTTCGGGCGTCAGAAACGCGCTCTGATGATGATCGAACCACCACGTCAGCCGCGGATCGGTCGAGTACTTGAAATCGACAATCGCATTCTCATCGCCGTCGAATAATCCCGGCTCAAATAACTGCGAAGCCTTGTGTGCCAGACCCGTATAAGCGAACTCCGCCTGCGGATGAAACTCGGCTTCGATGAAGCGGCTGAAAAACGCCGCCGACGCAGCGCCATCGAAACAATGGTCGTGATAAAGAATTCTCATCCTCATAGAGGAAATTCACCCAGGAAAACTTGTTAGTGTCTCGCATATCATGCCCCGAATGCAAGCCCTCCTGGCTACTGGCTGCTGGCAACTGGCTACTTTTCTAGCCCAAACCGCCGCAGCACCAGGAATTCCGAGAGGTTTTCCGTGGTCAATAATCCCACTAGTTTTTCCCCCTCCATCACCAGCGCGCAGCGTCCTTGCGCCATCAGCGGCAGCACTTCGGCCAGATCCATCCCCGGCTCGATCGAAAGAAACTCGCGATCCATCACCCCTGCCACGTACGCGTCCTGCCCTTCGTTGGCCAGCGCCTTCAATAACAGTGCGCGTCCCAGCAGCCCCACCACCTGCTCGCCGTGCATGATCGGAAAATCCTGTTGCGAGGTGGCCAGCAGCAGATTGGCCGCGTCGCGAATTGTTTTCCCATGCTCCAGCGTATGGAATTCCGTCATCATCGCGGCGCTCACCGGAATACCGTGCGTCAAGGACCGCCCCATCGCCGCCGCGCCCTCCATCGCCGCTCCCAGATAAACGAACAGCGCGAAAAATACCAGCATGAACTGCGAGGCGAACAGTCCGTACAACCCGATCGAAATCGCCAGCATCCGCCCCATCCACGCCGCGATCCTCGTCGCCTCTTCTTCCGGACGAATGTAGGAGAGCAGCGCCCGCAAAATTCGCCCGCCGTCCATCGGAAACGCCGGCAGCAGGTTCATCGCCACCAGCAAGAGATTGCCGAATGCCAGCAGCCCCAGTAAACTGACGTCGTTTGGCTGCATCAGGTCTCCCAGCGTCGGCACCGGCGCCGTCTGGTGCGTCTTCGCGATGTAGGTAAACAGCCCCACCGCGATCACCGCGTTCACCAGCGGACCGGCAACGGAGATCCAGATCTCCTCAATCGGCTTCAGCGTCCGCTCCATCCGCGGCAATCCGCCGATCGGGAACATGACTACTTCAAGCGTGCGCACATGCAGACGGTTCGCGACCATCGCATGCGCCGCTTCATGCAGCAGCACGCTCACCAGCATGCCGATCAGGAAAAAAGTGTAGGCGGAAGTAGACTGACGTCCCGCCAGATCCTTCGCAATCACCACGATCACCAGCAGAATGAAGCTGAAATGCAGACTCAGCGGTGTGCCGAATAGCGAGAAGAACCGTATGCTGCCGGCAGTGCCGCCGGTTGTTTTAGAGGAACGTGAGCGATCCACACGTGCACGATAACACAGTGCTGTTAAGGAAATCTTCGCGGCAGCGTCTGTGTCTTCTGGCTCGGCAGCGGACCGCCTCCATCCGTCGAACTAGGCTTGTGCCCCGGCGTATTTGAAAAATCCAGATCGGTCTCATCGAAGCTTACGTTCCGGTCGAGCATCATCTCGATCGTGGTTCCCTTCGCGAGGACAGCTTCCGGTCCGCGCGTGAACAGCACCGCAGCCAAGCCAGCAGCGGCTCCGGCGGCAGCTCCAATTCCCGCGCCCATGCCCGCTGCCCCGGCTGCGCTACCCGCCAGCGCTCCGATGCTCGCCCCGGCCGCAGCCGTTTCTCCCACCGTACGCGCATCGCCGGCTTTATTTCCTTCGCTCTTGATCGAGCCTTCAGTCCGGTCAAGCTCTTCGCTAGCCCGTCCATCGAGCTGCGAAACGCGAGCCCGGAAATCCCGCGTCACCCCATTCGGCAGCGTCAGCGAATCGAAGCGCAGATAAAATTCTCCGCGTCCCTTCACCTTGCCTGGCCGCACCACGTTCGTAACCGTACCCATCACGTAACTGCCGGGAGGAATCACGATCCGCCCACCGGATAAAATCGGAAACACTGTTTCGAGATACACCCGATCACCCGCCGCCGCATGCTTGGTGCTGACGCTATTGATCAAGCTGAGAGGAATGTGCGTGCCCGTCTCCACCTGAAAGGTCTTCACCGTGGGAGCCGGCGCCAAGTCCTGCGCAAAAGCCCCCAGGCTCGCCATAAGCATAACCGGGATTACACGCATATATATCACTATAACATCGGAAGGTTATTGCAGCGGCAAGAATCTTCCTGGAGGACTCAAGATTCCGGTATATCCAATGCGGATTTCAGGGTTGGGAGGCGCATCGGGCGGTAGTTGCACGTTGATTTGGAAAAGCCCTGCGAACGTGGGCGTAACCCCCACGTATAGAATCTGTTGCGGGTTTACGGCGACCCCATTGATCAACATCGTGAAGCTGCTCAGCGGCGTAATCGTCGCCGCCTGCTCCGGAATTTGGTTGGGAATCGCCGCCGGAATCGTCGGGCCTAGGCCGGTGGCGTAAAATACCACAATTTCGCCCGGTTTGGCCGGCGATTCGGCGGTAATTAGCGTGTAATCAAGATGTTGCGCCAGAACCGTGGTCGCATCCGTTTGAAACAGGCTGGGAGCGGCGGTTTGAAGCATGATCGGGATGGCCGGACCGGCCAGGCTATCGACCACCAGTTGCAGCGTAACTGGTCCTGGAATCAATGACGTAGGAACCAATAGATTCACTTGCCCCGGCGAAACGTAGTAGATATCGGCGGGAATATTGTTGATCAGCACCCGCACTCCAGTTCCGCCCAAAACCGTCGGCAAGGTACCGTTTGAAATATCCGCTAAGGTCAGCGCCTGCGTGGTATAGGCGAGATTTTGGCCGTAAATCGTTAAAAAGGTGTTCGGCGCGTACAGCCCGGTAACACTGGCGGCGGAATTGGCGATGCTGGCGGCGGTGTAGTACGGACCGCTGTTATTCGTATCGGCCTGAAATGGCCCGAGCGCGAGGGCTGCCAGCAACAGGAGGGCAGCCATAATGCAGCCTTATTGTACCTTAAATGCACAAAAGCGCGTCTCTAAGAAACCTTAATCGAGCATAAAATGTCGATAATTTCGAAAACCGCGCGATTCTCGATTTTGGCCACATTGGCGCGATATTCGTCGAGCGAGCCAAGAAGGCGGCCCACCGCCTCCTTTATTCCACCGAAATTAGGAAGGACAAGTCCGGCGCCGTGCTCGAGTACCCAATCTGTGTTGTAGCGTTCCTGGACCAAGGTCCATAGATTGCGCTCAACGATGACGGGCAACTTCATAGCGACGGCTTCCGAGATGCTGCCTGGTCCCGGCTTGCCAATAAAGAAGTCCGAAAGGTGCATGTAATAAGGGATTTCGGTACTAAAGCCTTCGATAAAGCGTTTTGCGCGCGAGGGGCGCGCCCGCAGTTTTTCGGCCAGGGCGGTATTTTTCCCGCACACGAAAATCAACTGCGTATCATTGAGCGAACGATCGATTTCGAGCATCACTTTTGAGCCTTGGCCGCCGAATAATACCAAGCCGGTTGGTTTTTCGGGGTCGAGACCGAGGCTGGCCCGTCCGGCGGCTCGATCGGCGGTTACAGGTTGGTAAAAGCTGGGTCGAAGAATCATACCGGAAGTCCGGAAAATGCGATTCTCGGCGTGCCCCAAGGCGCGAGCCTGCTCGACGGCTCTGGTGGTGCCGCAGATGAAGAACTGCTCTTGCCGCTCCATCCAGAAGTGGGGCGGATAATCCGCAAAATCGGTCAGGATCGTTACGTAGGGAACTTTGGGCAGCGCAGCGCGTAATCCTTGGTAGATAGTGCGGTTAAAGTTCGGAACCAGCGAAACGACCATGTCCGGTTTAGACTCCAACCAGTAGCGCGAAAGGAGCTTCGTTGTAGATCCGTGGTACAAACGGATCACAGCGTGCATGAACATCAGACCTTGCCCGGACCCCAGCGTCAAGCCTTTCGCGAGCATCAGGTTATAGATATCCTCGAGGCGTATGCCGGTCACCTTACGAAAGATATCAAGCGAATGCAGGACTTCCTGCAAATTGATCAGGCGTACGTTCCAGGGCCTCTTTTGCTGCTCGATCACGGTTTTGAGCGCGGTAGCGGCGGCCCGATGGCCTCCGCCGGCGTCGAAATAGACGAAATCAATATTTGTCACTATTGTTTTATACCAGCGTCACGCCCCTGTTATGCCAGGGCACTAAAAAGGTAGCATGCAGACCTCGGTAATTCACTGGGTCGAATTAGGGGATCACCGGCTGATGAGGCAGGTGAACCGCTGGAGGCCACCACGCTGGCTCCGGTTATGGATGATCGCGGCGACTCGCTGCGGCGACGGATGGCTGTGGTACGGCATAGGAGCCCTGGTGGCGCTGTTCGGAGGACCGGAGCGATTTCTGGCGCTGCTCTCCACGGTAAGCGCGGTGGGGATCGGGATTGCACTGTTCCTGAAATTGAAGCGCTCCTTCGGGCGGAAACGGCCTTGCGCGCTGGAGCCGCATTGTTGGGCGACGCTGCTGCCTCCGGATCAGTTTTCATTCCCCTCGGGGCATACGATCACGGCGTTTGCTGTTGCTGTGTCTTTGGGATTGTTTTATCCGGCGATGCTGGCCGAGTTGCTGTTCTGCGCTTCGAGCGTGGCTTGTTCCAGGATCCTGCTGGGAATGCATTTCCTGAGCGATGTGGTTGCAGGCGCGCTGCTGGGGGCAGGGTTGGGGTATGTGTCTGTAGTGTTATGGCGGATGGCGGCTTAGAAAGGCCGGACCAGGGGGTCCGGCGCGGGCGAGGGCGCCCGCCCTACAAAGAAATCGCTTGCTGCGATAATTTGGTGGTTCGGTGGACACTCCGCTCTCTGCGCTCACGGCCCGGTAGATGGGGTCCAAACCGGGGACATAGGGGTTTTCGTCGCTATCGCTATCGCTGGCAGCGCATTGCGCCGCCCACAAACGCTAGTTTACGGTGATTGTGCCTAGGACTTGGCGGAGGACTTCGGCGAAGTTGGCTCCGCTTTCTGACCACAAGGTGCGGCGCTCGGGCTTCAGGATGCGGTCGATCTCCTCGACCAGGTGAAGCAGGCTGCGGATGTTGGATTGGCCGATGCGGAGGGCGCCTTCTACGCCGGGGGTGGGCAGGAAGCGGGCGTCGAGGCCGAATTCGACGCGGAGCTGGTCTCTAAGCTCGTTATCGAAATCGGGCCCGAAGCAGACCAGGGTCACGGATACCGGGGCGAGTTTCCACTCCGTGCCGTTGTAATCCCACAGATCCCAGGCGGCGTCGACTTCGCAGGCGCAATCGGCTTCGATGAATTCGCGGGCGGATTCGAGGATGTCTTTAGGGTCCGCGCCGGGGGCGAATTCGCGCTCGAACAGCAGAGGCTCAGAGTGTTCGAGGGCCTGGACGCGGATGAGTGGTCCTCGTTTGGCAAGCTTCGAATAAGGGAACAAGGCGAGCATGCGGCCGAAGTGGCGGAGCATGTTCGAGGAGTTGTAGCCGGGAATCCAGCAGGATAGATAGAGGCGGTCGGACACGGTTAAGGCCTTAATACGAGTGTAGCGCGATATAGGCGTAATCCTCGATGACAAGTGACGATATGCAGTTTACGATGTATTCTAGTGATCAGGAGCTTTAAGCATCGCGGACTGAAACGGCTTTATGAAGACGGGGATGGGAGGGGGATACGGTCGGATCTTGTGGAAACGGTCGAGCGAATTCTGATGGTGCTGGATGACGCGACTACGCCGCAGGCTCTGAATATTCCGCGGTATCGCCTGCACGCGCTCAAAGGCGATATGAAAGGCATGTGGTCCGTGACGGTGCGCTCGAACTGGCGTATCATTTTCCGTTTCGAAGGGACCAGCGCTTTTGACGTTGAGCTGATCGATTACCACTAGGAGACGAATTGCCATGCCGATGAAAAATCCTGTACACCCCGGTCAGATTGTCCGACACGATTGTCTTGAGCCGTTGGGATTGTCCGTTACCGAGGGGGCGAAGATTCTTGGCGTGAGCCGGCAGGCGCTGAACAATATTGTCAATTGTAAGTCGGGCATAAGTGCTGAGATGGCGATCCGATTGACCAAGGCGTTTGGCAGCACTGCGGACACGTGGGTCAGAATGCAGGGGGCTTACGATCTGGCGCAGGCGCTGAAGAATGAGAGCAAAATCAAGGTGCAGCGGCAGCGGGTACCGGCTGAATTGCGGGCGTCGTGACACGGGGTTGAATACGGGCGTCGACATAAGCGTCCTCCTGCCCGGAGATTGGGCAACGATAGGAATGAAAACGCCGCGGGCTGAGTGGATGGGGCGAAAATTGGGGACAGCCCGCTCTGTCCACGCGGCGTCGAAGGGGAGTGGCTTTCGCCTGGTCCTGCCCGCCTTGGGACAGAGTAGGCAGTCCCCAATTTTCGCGGGTTCTGCTGTTTTTCGAGGTTAAAGCTTTCGGCTCGCTAGAATCTCGTAGACGGGTTTGTTGTCGGCGAATACTTGCCATTCGACGACGCTGTTGGTGCGGAGGATTGCTTTCCAGGCGGCGGGGGTTCGCCATGGTTTGCCGTCTATTGTTCCACCTGCCTCGCCTGTGGCCAGTACGATGTCGCCGGAGGTCATCACATGATCGGCGCGGATCCAGTAGTCGGGGCACATCGCGAAATAGCCGCGCCAGCCGGCTTCCATGGATTTCGCGCCTTGGATGCGATTTCCCAGCGAGTCCACGAATGCATGATCCGGGGCCATGAGTGCCGCGAGGGCTGTCACGTCGTGGCTGTTGATGGCTTCCAGCCAGTCCTCAAAAATCATCGGTCGATCGCTTTCATGGCGGCGGGGGCGTAGCGGTCGCCGGCGATTTCTTCCTGTGGTACGGCGGCTTCCAGTTCGGACTGCTCCTGGGGAGTTAATTTGATCTCAACGGCAGCGGCATTTTCTTCCAGGTATTTCCGACGCTTGGTACCGGGGATCGGCACTACATCGGTGCCGTTGGCTAAGACCCACGCCAGGGCCATCTGGCCGGGGCTGACGCCTTTGCGGGTGGCGATGGCGCGGACTCGCTCCACCAGGAGCTGGTTCTTATCGAAGGCGCCGGCGGCGAATCGGGGGTAGCGGAGGGCGCGGAAGTCGGTGCTGGTGAGATCGTCCTTGCTGGTGATGGTTCCGGTGAGGAATCCGCGGCCGAGAGGGCTGTAGGGGACGAAGCCGATGCCAAGTTCGCGGACGGTGGGCAGGATCTCCGCTTCGGCGTGGCGCTCCCATAGAGAATATTCGGTCTGGAGGGCGGTGATGGGGTGGATTTTGTGGGCGCGGCGAATGGTGGAGGGAGACGCCTCCGACAGCCCCAGGTACTTCACTTTGCCAGCCTTCACTAGATCCGCCATGGCGCCGACGGTATCCTCAATCGGCGTTTCAGGGTCGACGCGGTGCTGGTAATAGAGGTCGATATGATCGACGCCAAGGCGCTGGAGGGACGCATCGCAGGCGGAGCGCACATATTCCGGCTTGCCGTTGATCGCCCAGAAAGCCGGGTCATCCTTCTTGCGCTGGTTGCCGAATTTCGTGGCCAGGAAGAACTGATCGCGCCGGCCGCGGATGGTTTTGCCAATTAATTCCTCGTTATCGCCGATGCCGTACATATCCGCAGTGTCGAGGAAATTCACGCCCAGGTCGAGGGCTCGGAGGATGGTGGCGGCGGATTCCTGATCGTTACGGTCGCCATAAAATTCGCTCATGCCCATGCACCCGAGGCCCATGCGGGAGACGATTGCGCCCTGCGAGCCCAGTTTCACCTTGTCGATAGCCATATGATGAAAGGGATGCTTACGGACCTGGTGCAGATTCGACGGTTGGGAGAAAAAAAGCGCGATGAGAATCTCCAGTTCCGGAAATATTTGAAAAATCACGACTGGGTGGAGAGGCAATTCCGGCACGCGGCGGAGGAGGTGCAGGACGCCATCGATTGCCGGACGTGCGGGGAGTGCTGCCGGGTGACGGAGGTGCAACTGGCCGAGCGGGACATCGAGCATCTGTCGAAGTTTCTGCGGATTAAGGAAGCCAAGTTCGTGGAACAGTACACCATGACGGGTGAGGATGAGGAGTTGATTCTGCGGCGCACGAAGGAGGCGGGGTGCGTGTTTCTGGTGGGGAATGAATGCTCGGTGTACGAGGCGCGGCCGGGGAATTGCGAGAGGTTTCCACACCTGCTGCGAGGGAGCGGATCCCTGGTCAGCCGGATGTGGCAATTTGTGAATCGGGCGACTTACTGTCCGATTGTCTACAACTGGATGGAAGCGGTGAAGGAATTGACCAAGTTCAAGAAGCCGGGGACCTGGTGAGGGTCCCCGAAACTGCGTAGTTTACTGCTTGGGAGGAGGAGGGCCGCCGTGGCCGCGGGGGCCGGGACCACCACCGCTGGTTAACATCTCGAGATGATCGCCGACCTGCGTTTTCTGATCCTCATTCAGAGTCGCGTAGATCTTTGCAGCCGCCGTGGATTGACTGGCCAGGATCTGTTGATGGATGGTGGCGATGCTGGCGCTGAGCTTGGTGATCTGATCGGTGGCGCCGGACTTAATCGCGGCGTGAAGCTGGGTGTTCAGGGTGTGCATCTGATCGCCGAGACCGGTGGTGGCAACGCGATGCTCCTGCAAGGCCGTGTGGACGGCGTTCTGCTGGGTTGAGTTCAGATTGAGGGTTTTGGTGAGACGAGTTTCCGTATCCGGACCACCGGGTCCGCCGAATGCGCCGCGCTGACCGAAGACGAGTCCAGTGGCGGCGATCGATAGTAAAAGAAATTTAATTTTCATGTTACGAGCTAACTCCTTCATGCGCTAAGACGGACTGCGTTCCGGGCGGATTACAAATGTTCCGATAATTTCTGCAACGCGGGCTCAATCTCCTGCATCGTCCGGAGGACCGGAGCGAAAAGGTCGCCGACGCGGTCGAAACGGGCTAAGGCATTACGGATATGGAACTGGTTGGGGCGAAGGCGGGGGGTGACTTCGCGCCAGGCGAGGGGAGTGGCGACGGGGGCTCCGGGATAGGCGCGTAAAACATAAGGAGCGGAAATTGTTTTACCGCGGGCGATCTGCTGCCAATCGAAATAGACCTTTCCTTTTTCCCGTTTAGAGACGGCGCGGGGGGTGGTGAAGAGGTCGGGGCGCTCGGCGGCAACGCGGGTGGCGAGGAGTTCGGCGAGCATGCGCACCTGTTCATAGGTGTAGCGGGGGACCAGAGGGACGAAAATATGCATGCCGTCGCCGCCGGTGGTTTTGGGATAGCTTTCGAGCTCGGCCAGATCGAGTTTGGCTTTGACGACGTGGGCGGCTTCGACGATCTTTTCGTAGCCACAGTCTTGGGGATCGAGATCGATGAGCAGGTAGTCGGGATTTTCGAGGGAATCGATACGGCTCATCCAGGGATTGTGGTCGATACAGCCGAGGTTTACCAGGAACAGGAGAGTGGCGCGGTCGTTGCCAATGACGGATTCAATGCCATCGGCGTCGGCGGTATGGAGCCATTTCGGGAAGCTGGGGGCGATTGCTTTCTGAAAGAAAAAGTCGGCGTCAACGCCATTCGGGTAGCGCTTGAGAGAAAGCGGGCGATCCTTCAGATGAGGAAGGAGAAGGGGGGCGACGGCGTCGTAATAGTTGAGAAGATCGCGCTTGGCGATATTGTCCTTAGGGTAGTAGAGTTTGTTGAGATTGGTGAACTTGAGGCTATGGCGATCGATGGTCAGGGTCTGTTCCGACTTCGAGGGATCGAGGAGTGTCTTGCGTTCGTCCGGTTGATCGCGGGTGCATTCCTGGGGATCGATGTCGGGGCGGAGGCCGATCCAGACGGGGGCGCGGAGTTTGGCGTCGTCGGTCCAGTTGGAGAAGCGGACTTCGCAGACCAGTTCCGGGCGGGTCCAGATGACGCCTTTTTTGGGGAGGTCTTTTTCGGGTTCGAGGGGACACGTGTCGGTCGCGAGTGGGGCAAGGCGGGCATGGATTGCGTCCATTTTCTTGCGATCGAAACCGGTGCCGACGTTGCCGGCCCATTTCAATTTTCCGTGGTCGTAGATGCCGAGGGCGAGGGCGCCGAAGGGCTCGCGCTCCCCTTTAATCATGCCGCAGAGGACGAACTCGTCCGAGGTCACGAGCTTGAATTTGATCCAATCCGACGTCCGGCGCGATTCGTAGAAGCTCGAAGCGCGCTTGGCGATAATGCCTTCGAGTCCCTGGGCTTTGGCAGCTTCGAGAAGGTCGGCGCCGGAGCCGGGGAAGTGCTCGGAATAACGAATCACGTCAGTGGGTTCGAGGATTTCCTTCAAGAGACGCTTCCGCTCCGTGAGGGGCTCGCCGCGGAGGTCGCGGCCATCGAGATAGAGGAGATCGAAGAGGAAAATCACGACCGGCAGGTTGCGGGAAAGGGTCGCGATGGCGCTGGCGTCGGCGACATTGATGCGGCTTTGCAGAAGCTCGAAACTGGGCAGGCCGCGAGGATCTAGGACGGCGATTTCCCCGTCGAGGATGGCGGTCTTGGCCTTAATGTGATGCGGGAGGATGGAAAGCTCAGGGTACTGGCGCTCCATCGCGTTGTTGTTCCGGGTGAGCATGCGCAGGCGGCCATTCTGGATGTAGCAGATGGCGCGGACGCCGTCCCATTTAATCTCGTAGAGCCAATTAGGGCCGGTGGGCGGATCGCCTTTGCCGATCTGCGCGAGCATCGGGGAGATGGACGGGAGGTCGATGGGTTTCGACAGCGGCGCGGCTTCCAGATTTTGGGCGATCTCTTCCTGCGTGCGGCCGGATTTAACGCTGAAGGCATAATCCTCGGCATTCCAGCCGGGGTGGGCGAAGGCGTCCTTCTTTTTGAGGAGCAGCCACTCGTTCCCCTTCCCGCGCTTAGTGCGGACGATGGCGAAATCGCCGTTGAGCTTTTCGCCGGTCAATCGAAACTTGAAATCGCCACGGGCAAGTTGTTCCTGAGCCGTGGCTTCGCCGAGCATTTCGTACGTGCCGCGATCCCATAACATGACGCTTCCGGCGCCATAATTTCCTTTGGGGATGACGCCTTCGAAGCTGCCGTATTCGAGGGGATGGTCCTCCACCATCATGGCGAGGCGCTTGTCGGTAGCGTCCAGGGTGGGGCCTTTCGGGACGGCCCAAGACTTCAGGGCGCCGTCGATTTCCAGGCGGAAATCGTAGTGGAGATGCGAGGCGTGGTGGCGCTGGACGCAGAATGTCAACGGGCCGGGGTGCGTTTTCGGCAACGAAGGCTCGGGTTCCGGAGTCTTATCGAAGGTTCGTTTTTCGCGATACTTAGTGAGTGACACAATTAGCCGGAAATGTTTGGGTTATAGTATAGAGCGATAGTAATGGATGAGGTGCGAATATGGCTTCCACGGTCTGGAAAGGTCATCTGACGTTCGGATTAGTTTCCTTCCCTGTCAGATTGTACAGCGCGGCAAGGAGTGAGAGCATCAGTTTCAATCAGCTCCACAAAGCGGACGGGTCGCGCGTGAAACAGGTGCTGTTTTGCCAGGCGGAGGATAAGCCGATTCCGCGCAGCGAGATCGTGAAGGGCTACGAATACGAGAAAGACCGCTACGTCGTGATCGAGGACGAAGAGGTCAAAAAAGTGGCTCCGCAGACCGCGAAGGTGATGGAGATCCTGGAGTTCGTGCCGACGGATCAGGTGGACCCGATTTACCTGGAGACGTCGTATTATATGGCTCCGGACGAGGCGGGCGAGAAGCCGTACGCGCTATTATTCGATGCGCTGAAACGCAGCGGCCGGGTGGGTGTCGCCAAGGTGGCGATGCATAACCGGGAGCACATCGTGATCCTGCGGCCGGGGAAAAACGGCGTCCTGATGCACACCATGTTTTACTCACATGAGATTCGCAAGGTGGATGAATTCCGCACGGATTTGAGTCTGGTGAAGGATAAGGAACTGGCGCTGGCGAGCAGTTTGATCGAAGCGCTGGCGGGAGATTTTGAGCCGGACAAATATAAGGATAACTACCGCGAGAACCTGCTTCAAATGATCGAAGCGAAGAAGCAGGGTGCTGAGGTCGTGGCAACTCCAGAACCGCAGCAGGCAAAGGTGGTCGATATTATGGAGGCGCTGAAGGCGAGCCTGGCAATGGCGAAGAAGCCGGCAGCGTCGGCCACCAGTTCGGAGCCTGCTGCGGTGGAGGAGATCTCACGTCCTGCGAGGAAGAGGGCGCGGGGTTAGCGAATCCCACAACACGCCCCGCGCTTGCCGGAGAGGTGAAGCGGCTCGGGGATGGCAATGCCGCATTCACGCATGGCGTCTAGGTGAGCCTCGATGGCTTCTCTTATCAGGACCTCGACTTCCTGTCGGCTTTCGCCGACTGCGATGCAGCCCGGGAGATCGGGGACTGAGGCGCCCCAGGAAGTGGGGCCTTTTTCATAAAGAACCGCGTATCGAATGCTCATGCGACGGCGACTTCAACCTCAATCGCTTGGGACGACGGCTCGGGAATCGGTTGGCCATCCTCGATCATCCCTTCGAGGTGAAACGCTATGGCCTCCCGCCTGTTCTTTTCTATCTCTTCAAATGTTTTTCCGGCCGAGACGCAGCCTGGCAGGTCAGGGACGTAGGCGGAATAATTGCGCGGACCTTTTTCGATCACTATGGCAAATTTTTTCATGACTCGGCCTTAGGCTAACAAAACACCGCTCCCTGTGGTCACGGCTCGGTCGGGGTCCAAAACGGGAACATGGTTTATTTAAGGTTGAGGTTCAGGGGGCGCTTTCAATAACTCCACCGCATACGCTGCGCCCGCGGGAGTATCTTCGTGTTTGAAGAATACGAACACGTCGCGGTCGTCGGCGCGCAGGCGCTGGACCCTGGTCACGATTTCGGATCGCTCTTCGGCCGAATAATCTTCCTTCCTCAAGCGCACGTAGACGAAATTTGCTGTGATGACTTCCGGGACTTCGAATTTTTCCGATTCCGCCCAACAGAGTGCGACTCCGTGCTTTTCCAGGATGCCGTTTACTTCGTCGGTCAGCCATGTTTTATTGCGGAATTCGAAGGCGTAGCGGATGTCGCGCGGGAGTTTCTCTAAGAACGTAGCCAGCAGCGGCGGATCGGCTTTGAAGTTCGGAGGCAGTTGAAACAGCACCGGGCCCAGGCGCCTGGTGGCTCGCAAGGGATCGATGGCGCGGAAGAACGCCTCGGTGAATTCGGATTCGCGTAACCGCAGCAGGTGCGTGATTCGCATGTGGGCTTTGCAGGCGAACAGGAATCTTTCGGGCGTGGCCGCGACCCAGTTTTCCAGCGTCGTCGACTTCGGCAGCTGGCGGAATGTATAGTTGATCTCAACCGAATTCAGACGCGTGGCGTAGTGCTTCAGGAAATCTTTGGCGGCTAGTTTCTGCGGGTAAAAATCCGGTTTCCAGCTCGGATACGCGAATCCCGAGGTACCTGCGTAGAGTTGGCTCATAGCTGCCACTGTACACTGAAAAGATCGTGACGGAACAAATTGCAAAAGTGAAGCGCAGCCAGTCCGAACGATTTCGCGAGTTGTGGCCGGACATCCGCGAGATGGTTCAGCCGCGGCGCGGGATTCTGGCGGTTGGATTCGGGTTGATGGTGATCAACCGTTTCAGCGGTCTGGTGCTGCCGGTATCGACGAAATATCTGGTAAACAACGTCGTGCTCGCGCATGAATCGCGATTGTTGACGCCAATCGTATTGGGCGTGCTGGGCGCAACACTGATCCAGGGCGTGACTTCATTCGGATTGACGCAGTTGTTGTCGAAGGCGGCGCAGCGGCTGATTTCAGAACTGCGGCGGAAGGTCCAGCAGCACATCGGGCGCCTATCAGTGGCGTATTACGACGCCAATAAGAGCGGAGCGCTGGTTTCGCGCATTATGAGCGACGTCGAAGGCGTGCGCAACCTGATTGGCACCGGCCTGGTGGATTTTGTAGGCGGCCTGATGACGGCCGTGATTGCCCTGGTGTTGCTGTTGAGGATCAGTTTATTGATGACGGGCCTGACGCTGGGATTCCTGGTCGCCTTCGGTCTGGTTCTAACTCGCGCGTTCAGCTCGATCCGGCCCATTTTCCGCGATCGTGGAAAAATCACGGCCGAAGTGACCGGACGCTTGACCGAATCGCTAGGCGGCGTGCGCGTGATCAAGGGCTATCACGCCGAGGAGCGCGAGGCCACGGTATTCTCAGGCGGCGTGCAGAGGCTGCTCGATAACGTGATCAAATCGCTGACGGCGATCTCGTTGATGGGACTCTCCGCCACCGTGCTGATGGGAATCGTGGGCGCCATCGTGATGTACGTCGGCGCGCGCGAAATCGGGGCCGGGCAGATGAAACTGGGAGATTTCATGGAGTACACCGCGCTGCTGGCGTTCCTGATTGCGCCGGTGGTGCAGATCGTGAGCATCGGCACGCAATTGACGGAGGCGTTCGCGGGTTTGGAACGGACTCGTGAAGTGTTGCGCGAACGGCCCGAGGATATGGATCCGCGGCGGACGGTCGCGCTGGGCACGGTGAACGGCGAGGTGGAATTCGAGCATGTGGGATTTTCCTACGACAAAGACAAGCAGGTTCTCTTCGATGTGAGTTTCCGATCGGAACCGGGCACGGTGACGGCGCTGGTGGGGTCGTCAGGATCTGGAAAATCGACCATTATTTCACTCATCGCGGCGTTTCATGTTCCCAATGAAGGGCGTATCACAGTCGATGAAGTCGATCTCTCCACTGCGCGGTTGGACACGTATCGCACGCAGTTGGGCGTGGTCCTCCAAGACACATTTCTGTTCGACGGCACCATTGAAGAAAACATCGCGTTCGCGCGGCCCGGAGCGACGAAAGAGCAGATCATGAACGCCTGCCGCATCGCGCGGGTGGACGAGTTTGCTGACAAATTTGAGAAGCAATATGACACGATTGTCGGTGAGCGCGGCGTGAAATTATCGGGCGGCCAGCGGCAGCGCGTTTCGATCGCGCGGGCGATTCTGGCCGATCCGCGAATCCTCATTCTGGATGAAGCGACCTCCAGTCTCGACTCAGAATCGGAGGCCCTCATTCAAGAAGGGCTCAAATATCTGATGAAAGGCCGCACGACATTCGTGATCGCCCACCGGCTGTCGACCATTCGCAGGGCCGAGCAGATTCTGGTGGTCGAAGGCGGCAGGATCGTCGAGCGCGGGTCCCACGACACGCTGTTCGATCTGCACGGACGCTATTGGGACTTGTATATGCGCCAGCATGGATTGGAAGCGAACCTGTTTCTCGCACCGGGCGAAGGGGATTCGGTCGAAGACTCGGGCCCGGGCAAGGAAGCGAAGGACGCGGGGGTCGCCGAGGCGATGCGGCTGCTGCGTTAACGAATCCCACGCTTGCGCATAGGGTTATAACCCCATCCCGTCAGGGCTAGAAGCCGATGCCGATCAGGAACGCGACCTGATTGCGGTTCGAGTTGATCACGGTGTCGAAATTCTTCAAAGCGTCGCCGGTATAGCGGATTTCGGGCGAGATGTGGAGCACCAGCGCGTGGATATCAACGCCCGCACCCAGCACGATTCCGAAATTCGTGTTGTGATTCACGATCAGATTCTCAACGCCGTTCAGGTGGCTGAAGGAGAGTCCCCCTTCGACGTAAGGCTTGACGGGTCCTTTCAGCAGATGGTATTTGGCGACGATCGGAAACTCCCAGCTCGATCCCGATGTTGATCCGGTTTGCGAGTTGAACGTATAGCCGCGGTGCAGGACATCCCCCTCAATCGAAAAGTTTAAAGGAAGCCGTACCTCGACGTAGGCGCCGAGCTCGTAATTGCTGGCGCTGGAGGGCGGGTAAGCTTGATTTTCAACGGTGGTGAATGCGTCGGTGATGGGAATTCCGATCTTCAGTCCGCCGATGACGGGCTGTGCCTGGGTCAGACCGGCCAAAACAAGAGAGCAAAGGAATGTTTGAAACAACTTCATAATTTCATGTTACTCTGCTCGCGCGCGGCCCGGGTGGCGAGCTCGTCGCAGCGATTATTATCGGGATGGTCGGCGTGGCCCTTGGTCCACGTCCAATGCATCTGGTGTTTGCCGACCAGATCGTCCAGCGTCATCCACAGGTCCTGATTGACCACCGGCTTTTTCGCGGCCGTCTTCCAGCCATTGCGTTTCCAGCCCTTAATCCAGGTGGTGATGCCATTTTTCAGATACTCGGAATCGGTCACCACTTCCACTTCGCATGGTTCGCGAAGCGCGCGCAGGCCTTCAATGGCGGCGGTGATTTCCATGCGGTTATTGGTGGTGTGACGTTCAGAGCCGAACATTTCCCTGGTCTTTTCGCCGGAACGCAGAATGCATGCCCACCCACCCGGTCCTGGGTTGCCGATGCAGGCGCCATCGGTAATCAATTGCACAGGTTTCATCATCTTCTATGATAGAGAATAGTGCCCGATCCCGAAGCAAATTTCGAGCCTCAGCCGCTGGTGCTGATTCCGGTCATGGCGGAGGATGTTGCCCGCCGCAGACGGCGTACTGTGTTGACCGCGAGCGCGGCGATGCTGGCCGCCCTGGCCGCCGGCGGGTATATGTACAAGCGCTATACCGATCCGCTGCACGCCCGCGAATCGTTCGACGCGGGAACGCGCTCGTTCAAGATCGCGCGCTACAACCAGGCGATTCTTTCGTTCGACCGGGCCGTCGCGTTGAAGCCCGATTTCGCCGACGCGTACTTGCTGCGCGGAAGATCGTATGTGGGAAATGCCGAGCCCGATCGCGCGCTCCGCGACTTTTCGAAGGCAATCGAACTGCGGCCTTCCGACCCGGTAGGGTGGGTGGAGCGGGGCGCGGCGTATCTGGAGCTCAATAATTTTATGGCGGCGATTGCCGACGCTTCCCAAGCAATCGCGGTAAACCCGAAACTGGCCTCCGCTTATAACCTGCGAGGCTCGGCCATTCGAAAAAGCGGCGATCCGAAGAAGGCGCTCGCTGATTTCAACCAGGCGGTCGCACTGGAACCGAACGCCGACAATTACTATCAGCGGGGCGCGACGTATCAGCTCACCGGCGAGCATCAGCTCGCGATCGCGGACTTCACGCAGGTGATCGAAATGATCCCGGACCTGGGCCACGCGTACTTCGCGCGAGCGGAATCGCGCCGTGCCATCGGGGATATTGCCGGTGCGCAAAAGGATCACCAGCAGGGCCGCCATCTAGACGGACATTAAGAGTTCGCGCTCGAAGAACGCGTCGACCATGCCTAGAATCTGCGGCGCTTCGGTGGCCTTATAAATCTCCACCCGCAAATGGGATCCGTTGCGCACGCCGTGGGTGAAATAGGTGGCGAACTGCTTCATTTTGCCCACCGCATCCGGCGCGTCATGGTTGCACAGCATGGTGTAATAGCGGCGCATGATTTCGTAGCGGTCGCGCTCTGAAGGCGTGTCGTAACGGCCGTTGGCGGCGTAATCCCGAATCTGGCGGAAAATCCACGGATTCGACGATGCCGCGCGTCCGATCATGACCGCGTCGCAGCCCGTTTCGCGGACCATTCGGAAGGCGTCTTCGGGCGTCAGAATATCGCCGTTGCCGATCACCGGAATCTTGACCGCGGCCTTCACTTCGGCGATGCGGGTCCAATCGGCGTGGCCGCTATAGCCTTGTTCGCGGGTGCGCGGATGCAGCGCAACGGCCTGAAGACCGCAGTCCTCGGCCAGTTTCGCCATGCGAACGGTCACCAGCTCCCGATCGTTCCAGCCGGCGCGAAATTTCATAGTCAGCGGAATCGTGATCGCGCCGCGGACGGCCTTCAGCAGACGCTCTACCAGAGGCAGATCGCGCAGCAGGCCGGAGCCTCCGTTGCACGTCACGACTTTTTTCACCGGGCAGCCGAAATTGATGTCGACGATATCGAATCCGCGGTCCTGGCAGTGGCGCGCCGCATCCGCCATCACTTGCGGATCGGAGCCGAAAAGTTGCGCCGAGATCGGGTGCTCATCGGGATCGAAATAAAGATAGCGGAACGTGCGGCCGGGCCTGGCGCTGCCTTTGGCGATCGCGACGATGCCATGGGAGCTGGTGAACTCGGTCATAATGAGCCCGCAGCCGCCCTGAGCGCGGATCAGGCGGCGAAACACAGTGTCGGTGACACCGGCCATCGGCGCGAGAACCGTCGCGGGGGCGAGGTGGATCGGACCTATATTGAAGCTTTTCGGGAACACTCCCCTTAAGTTTACCGAAGTTTCAATTCTCCGATGGCCTTTCCAGGTGGTCGATCACAATGACATCGACTGGCGTTTTTCGCGACGTGAGCCGGAGCCCGAGCTGTTCCTGAATCGCGGTAAAGATCGACGGCCCTGTGTCGGCGTTCGTCCACTCCAGCTTCAGGTCAAACAGCCCCTCGATTCCTGTTTCATTTACGACGGGATAATCCACCTGCCGCGACAAGACCTGGGCAAAGTGGTCCATCGTGCTCGCCTTGGCGCTGATGCGTCCCCGGCCGTTCAGCGTCGCCGATTGCCCGCCTGCGGATTTTTCCAGTTTCGGCCCGTTCTTGGCCACTCCCAAGACGTACGCCTGGATCGTCCTCGATTCGCGATGAGATTCGAGCTTGAACCGTTCCTTCATCAACTCCCGGAGCATCGTCATGATCGCGGCATCATCGTCAACCGGCTCTTCCGCCTTCGCCGTAATGACGAATGTGTCCGTCTCCAACCACGGCGGCCCGCCGACGATTTGATTTGGGCCCACCGAGAACGCACTCATGATGCAGCGCTTCAGCGTCTCGTTTTCAACGCGCAGCTTACCCTTGCCCGTCGTCACTCCGCCCTTCGGCAGATCGGGCCGGCCGGGCCGGATGGAAGCAACCTCAAAGCGCGGGGTTTGCGCAAAGACTACGGACACAACCGTCAGACTCAGGATCGCTTTCAACATGCATGTATGACGTTCGTTGCCACCCCATCGTTGGCATTCAGACTTGGCTTTACTTACGCGCCGGTCCGCTCCTTGAAAAACGCGATGACACGTTGCTCGGCGGCTTTGGTGGGTCCATCCTCTTTTAGATGTAAAGTCAGCACCGAGTGTGGAGGCCGCTCGGACGGCTGGGCATCCTTGTCCTCCAACTCGATCGCTTCGAAGTTGTCGCCGAACTCACGCCGGTAGGTCTCGAACCGCGCGTCCGGGACGGCTTTATCGCTCTTGAAACGCAGACCGATCATAGAGAGCCCCTCGTCCCGGAATCGCTGTTTGGCGCAGGCGACTTCCGCGGGGGTAGCGTCGATCCCAGCGGCCCGTTCTTTTCCCAACGCCGCTGGCATGGACGGTTGCGATAGCACCGGCGCGACCACGGCCGGCTCCGTCATCATGGCCAGCGCGTAGCCGCCGGTGAAGCACATGCCGACCGC
>Ga0116129_1000531_pt1 | contig 24418 bp, 36 predicted proteins | sample June2015DPH_17_2_FD_89732 | JGI IMG/M metagenome (GOLD analysis project Ga0116129, IMG submission 89732) | Peatland microbial communities from SPRUCE experiment site at the Marcell Experimental Forest, Minnesota, USA - June2015DPH_17_10 | ecosystem: Environmental > Terrestrial > Soil > Wetlands...
ATCGAGCACAACCTCGATGTCATCAAGACCGCCGACTGGGTGGTGGACATGGGTCCGGAAGGCGGCGACGGCGGCGGCAGCATCGTCGCCGTGGGTACGCCGGAGGATATCGCCGCGAACAAGGCATCGTATACCGGCCACTATCTGCGCAGCACGTTGTCCGCGCTGCCTTCGCGGAAACGCGCGTGAGCAGTGCGCCGCGGGAAAGCGGCATGCGCCAATTGCTGGACGCCATGCGTGCACCGGCCGCCACGAGACTCGCTCCGCTGGTCGGCCTGAGTATAGGCGCCATTACCGGCAGCCTGTATTGGGCGGCGGCACAGCTCTGGCCCAGCAACGTCGCGGTGATCCTGTCCATGTTGGCGGGCGCGCTCCTCACCAACGACCTGCGCCAGGCCGCAGCGGCGAGCCGCATCGAAGTCTTGAGCCAGCTGTTCTACGTGTTGATCAAGTACAACGTGCTCATGGCGCTGTCCGCGGCCAAGCTGCCGTTCGCCGCGCCGCCCAACACCGCGCTGTGCCTGGTCATGATCTGCGGCTACGGCGCCAGCCGATCCTTGGCAGTATGTCTGCTGGCGTCTCGAGCGCCGCCGCAGGCGGCCCCGCTTTCCCACCTGGACTTGGTGGTAGCGCTGCTGATCGGATTCGCACCCGCGCTGCTCTTGGGGGTACCGGGTTTGATCGGACTGGCGGCGGCCGTCGTGTCCGTCATCGGATTGAGCTTCTTGCTGAAGACGCGCCGCGGCGCCGCGCCGCGCGCGCTCATCATGGTCGCGCCCTGGATCGCGGAGCCGTGCTTCTACCTGGGTGCGCAGGCAAGTTGGCGCTACGTGTAACCGCGTGAGGCGCGCTGCGGCATCGCTGATCGCCCGGGCGTCGCTGCCGATCCTGAGGCGCCTCGACCCGGAGTTCGCACACGATGCAGGGCTCGCCGGGCTTCGCTGCCTGCGCCCGCTGTTGCCGCCGCTCGAAGTCCCACGGACCCTGCGCGTCGGCTGCCTGGGGCTGCAGTTTGCGCACCCCTTGGGACTGGCCGCAGGGTTCGACAAGAACGGCGATTATCTGGATGCGCTCGGGGCGGTCGGTTTCAGCCACATCGAGCTCGGGACGGTGACGCCGCGGCCGCAGCCCGGCAATCCGAAGCCGCGCATGTTCAGGATCGCGCCGCAGTGCGCCCTCATAAACCGCATGGGATTCAATAACAAAGGCGTCGACCACCTGACCGCGCGCCTGGCCGTCAGCAGCTATCGAGGCATCCGCGGCATCAGCATCGGCAAGAATTTCGACACCCCGCTCGAGTTGGCCCACGAGGATTACGTGCAATGCATGCGCAAGGTCTACGCACATGCGCACTACATCGCCGTCAATGTTTCCTCGCCCAATACGGCACGCCTGCGCGAACTGCAGGCAGGCGACGGCTTGCAGCGGATCATCGGCGCACTGCTCGAGGAGCGCACGCTGCTCGAGCAACGCTTCGGCAGGCGCGTGCCGTTGCTGGTCAAGGTCGCTCCCGACCTGGATGCGGCGCAAATCTCGGCGCTGGCGCAGGATGTGCGCGCGCTCCAGCTCGATGGCGTGATCGCCACCAACACCACCACGGATCTCTCCTTGCTGAAGACGGCGCCGGCGGCCCAGGCGCGCGGCGGTTTGAGCGGCTTGCCGCTGCACCGGCTGTCGCTGTCGGTGATCGCGCAGCTGCGCGCGGAATTGGGGGCTTCCTTTCCCATTATCGGCGTTGGCGGCATCATCGACGTCGGGCACGCACGCGCCACGCTGCAGGCCGGCGCCACGCTCATCCAGGTCTACACCGGTTTTGCGTACCGCGGCGCAGCGTTACTCGAGGAGATACTACGGGGACTATCGGCATGATGAAACACTGGCTCTCCTGGGGCGTCTTGATCTTGGTTGTATGCGCCGCGATTTTCTTCATCACGCAGACCACCGGCGAGTTGCCTAAGATGGTCGCATCGCATTTCGATGCCGCCGGCAATCCAACTGCCTTCGTGGCGCGCGCCAGCTATTTGCATTTCATGCTTCTCATCGGCATCGGCGCGCCGCTCATCCTGGTGGCCCTGCTCACGGTGGTCTACTCGCGCGCCGCCGACATGAAGTTACCGAATGCCGATTATTGGCTGGCACCGCTGCGCATCGACCGGACACGGAGTTTTCTGGTGGCGCACGGTATTTGGTTCGGATCGCTGCTGATCAGCGTGGTGTGCTACGCGCACTGGTTGGAACTGAAGGCAAACCATCAGCGGCCCGCGCACCTGCCCGATGAGCTGGTATACCCCGCGCTGTTGCTATTTTTTCTGCTCACCGTCGGCTGGATGGCGGTGCTGATGCGAAGGTTTAGACGGCCGCGCGGCGCTTGAGCTCTGGCGGCTCGTATTTCGCCAGCCACGGGGAACTCCGCGGCCAGTTGGCTGACGTTCAACGGGCCCAGGCGGGACGCTGCCCGCCCAGGCCCGCCGACTTCATTGTCCCCGCGGCGCTTATGCGCCGCGCAGCACCGCGTTCAGAGTAATCTCTGGGACGCTGGCCAGGGCCTTCGACAGCGGGCAATCCGCCTTGGCCTTGGCGGCGATCTTCTGGAAGGTGGCGGCGTCGATTCCGGGCACGGCGGCTTCCAGGGTGAGCGCAATATGTTCGATCAGGAATCCGCCGCCCTTCATCACCAGCCGCACGGCTGCCTTGGTGTCGACGGATGTGGTCGCGAACCCGGCCGCATCGCAGGCAAATGAAAATGCCATGGTGAAGCAGGCGGCGTGCGCGGCGGCCAGCAATTCCTCCGGGTTGGTGCCGCGCTTGTCGTCCTCGAAACGGCTGGCGTAGCCGTAGGGATAGGACTTCAGCGCTTCAGTCTGGGTGCTGATCCTTCCGACGCCTTGTTTGCCGCGTCCTTCCCAGTGCACGTTTGCAATCTTGTCGCTCATGAAATGCTCCTTTGAAAGCTCGAAGCTTGAAGTTCAAGGTTGTTCGATGTCATAGCCGCTTGCGCGCAGCGCGTCGAGAAATCCGCCGGGCTCCAGCAGCATGTCCATGCTGACGACCGCCACGGTAACCCCGCCCTGCTGCAAGTGATGTCTCATGTTGTCGATCCAAGTGCGGCGCAGCAGCGCATACAAATCGCCGGAGGCCGCCTCCATGGTAATCGCCGCGCGGCATTCCGCCACTTCCTTGGGCTCAGGTAACGACTGAATTTTTTCCACATCGCCGGTAGCCCAGGCCCTGGCGCGATCGTTGAGCCGCGGCAATCCGCTTTCGAGTGTGGCCAAGCTGGCGGCCACGCACTTCACCTCCGTTGCCGGCGGCAGCGTTTTCAACGCATCCAAGATGTCGCGCAATCCTGCAATCTTGAACTCTTCGATGCGCACCCGATGCTTACGCGCCAGCGCCCTGACCTCTTCGGCCAGATCCAAGCGCGTCGACAGCCCGATCCGATGCAGCGCCTCCTCCTCGAGAAATGCGGCTGCGACCAACGGGCGGTATCGCTCCCATTTTTCGGGGTTGTCGGTAAAGCGCGCACGCTGCCTGGCGAAGCGCGCATACAGGTCCGGGGGCAACAGGTCCTTCAGCTTCTTGCCGCGCCCGGCCATCAACAATGAGCGTTGCGTGACCATGAGCCACATGGCGCGCGCGATGCCGATTTCCACCGGCTTCGCCACCAGCACCTGATCGGCGCCGTCCAAAATCGATTCGAGTTGCTTGGAACGCCACGTCATGTCCTTGGGCAACGGCGACACCGTGCCGAAAATCCATAGTTGCGCAGCACCTCGATGCACGTGCCATAGACCCGGTCCGGCACGCTCGCCGGTAACCGTGACTTCCTCGAGTTGTGCGGGTTGCTGGTCCGCGGCCGGCGCCCTCGGCGCAAACACCGCCGCCAACACCACACCGGCCAGCACCGCGCGGACCCTTGCCATCACAACGCTGCGTTTCATCGGCTGGGTAGCGGAATGAATTCGGTCTCGCCGGGAACCGGGGGAAACTGCTGCATGGCCCAGCGCTGCTTGGCCTGCTCGATGCGCTCCGGACTCGACGCGACGAAGTTCCACCAGATGTAGCGCGGCGTCGGAAAGCGTGCGCCGCCCAACAACATGACCCGGCTGTCGCGCAGCGCGCGCAAGCTAGGTCGCCCTCCGGGCGCGAGCACGGCCATCTGCCCCTCTTGCAGGCGCGTGCCCTCGATCTCGAGTTCGCCCTGCGCGACATAAACGGCACGCTCGGCGTGGTCGTCCGGTGCCTCGAGCGCCGCGGTTTCGCGCATGCGCGCATCCACGTACAACGTCGGCCATAGCGTGGCGACCGGTGAATGCAGCCCATAGGCATGGCCGGCTATCACCGCCAAGTCCACCCCCTGGACGCCGCGCTGCGGCAGGTGATTCGCCGGATAGTGCGTGAAATCAGGGTCGAGGTCCTCCTGCTCATCCGGCAGCGCCACCCAACTTTGGATGCCGTGCACGGACGCTGCGCCGGCGCGCTCGGCCGCCGGGGTTCGCTCCGAATGCGCGATGCCACGGCCGGCGGTCATCCAATTGACGTCGCCGGGATGAATATCGCGCACGCTGCCGAGACTGTCGCGATGTTGCAGCGAGCCGGAGAAAAGATACGTTACGGTTGCCAGCCCGATGTGCGGGTGCGGCCGCACGTCGATGCCATCCCCTGCGGCGAATTGCGCCGGGCCCAGGTGATCGAAAAAAATGAACGGCCCGACCATCTGGCGTCCCGCATGAGGCAGCACTCGACGCACGACAAAGCCGCCCAGGTCGCGCTCCCGTCCGCCGATCACTTGTAATATCGACATATATCGCCTGTTGGACGCTTTCTTGCGCCTATTATGACAGCACTGAACGCGGGAGCAGTGCATGCCCAAAATCGACATCGCCTCCATGCTCGTAGTCAAGGGTTCGGCCTATCCGCCGCCGTTCGATGCGCCGTGCGCTGCGCGTGCGCGGCAGCGCTTGGGCGAGGCGGGCAACCTTCGCGATTTCGGCGTCAATCTGATGACCTTGCCGCCCGGCAGCTGGTCCAGTCAGCGCCACTGGCACAGCAACGAGGATGAGTTCGTCTACGTCCTCGAAGGCGAAGTGGCGCTCATCGAAGATGCCGGCGAGACGCTGTTGCACGCGGGCGATTGTGCAACGTTTCCGAAAGGCAGCGGCGATGGCCATCACCTGATCAATAAATCCTCAGCCACGGCCGTTTATCTGGAAGTGGGCTCGCGCGACCTGCACGACCTCACCATGTACTCCGATATCGATATGATGAGTTCCAATACCGACGGCCGGTACGTGCACAAGGACGGCACGCCCTATTCCAAGTCCTAGCGCCTTGGGTTCGCGGAGCGCCGGACCGTATCGGAACGAGTGCATGCTATCGTATGCGCCATGCGAAAAACCAAAAGAGCTGTAACCAAAGTACCCCCGGTAACCCGCGGCGCCGCGGAGGCCGCGGTGCGCACCTTGCTGCGCTGGGCCGGCGAGGAGCCGTCGCGCGAAGGACTGCTCGACACGCCCAAGCGCGTGGTCGATGGCTACAAGGATTGGTTCTCAGGCTATATGGCGGACCCCGGCGCGTACTTGCGGCGCACTTTCGAGGAAGTCGAGGGCTATGACGAGATGGTCGTACTGCGCGACATCTCGTTCGAGTCTTTTTGCGAGCACCACATGGCGCCCATCATCGGCCGGGCGCACGTCGGCTATCTGCCTTCCGACCGCGTGGTCGGCATCAGCAAGCTGGCGCGCGTGGTGGATGGCTTCGCCCGCAGGTTCCAGGTGCAGGAAAAGCTCACCGCGCAAATTGCCGCGTGCATAAACGACGTGCTCAAGCCGCGCGGGGTCGGCGTCGTGGTCGACGCCGTACATCAATGCATGACGACGCGCGGCGTGCACAAGCGCGGCGTGTCCATGGTCACCAGCAAGATGCTCGGCACCTTCCGCGCCGATGCCAGCACGCGCGCCGAGTTCCTGCGCTTCATTGCCATCGAGGGCAGCTCGCAGCGCTGACTAGTTTTCCATTCTAGTTTCGTTTGCGTTCTGTGACGCCGCGTACCGGCATCAGCTCGACGGAGAAACTATATTTGTGCTTCTCGCCCGGCTGCAGCGCGCCGACGCCCACCACATGCCGCGCGATTTTCTCGCCGCGCTCGTTGCTGATGGCGATCACCACGCAGTACTCGCATTGCTCGTCGCGCACTGCATGGTGAATGGACCCTTCGATGCGCATCGCTGAGACCGCCTGAGCCTGCGGTTCAGCGCCGCCTACCGTGTTGAAGCGCAGATGATGCTGGCAACCCGGACAAATATTGGCGCTCTGCAACACCGTGGCCTTGCAGTGAGGACAAACACGCGTTGCGCCAAGGTTGCTCGGTCGGGCGACAGCCATCGTCAGCCGCTACTCACCAAGCCCGGCTTCATCTTGGTCTTCTCATCGTCCCAGCCGAACTCCACGTGGCCGCGCATGCGCGAGCCGGCGGCGACCGTGATGGAACCAGCCTTGACATCGCCGACGATGACGCCGCCCTCGAGCACATCGACCCGTTTCGCCGACTCGATGTTGCCCTGCAACTCGCCGCCCACCACCACGATGCCGGCCAGCACCTGGCCGGTCAGGTGCGCGCCGGTCTCGATGGTGAAATTTCCATCGATGCGCACATCGCCTTTGAAGCGGCCGGCAATCCGCACATTGCCGCTGCCTTCGATCTTGCCCTCGATGGTGATATTCGCGGCAATGACGGATTCTCCGCCTTCCGTTGCGCTCTTTGGCGTGGGCCGGCGCGGCGACACGGCCAGGCTTGGATCGCTGCTGCTGCGCTCCGGCGCGGCCCGTTCCACGGGCGCTGCGGCCGGCGGCGATACGGGGGAACCCGCAGTCGCGGGCGTGGGTGATTCTTTCCAAAGCGCCATAAATGATGCTCCCGCTGTAAGGAAGTCGAAGCCTACACGCTAACGCCGGCAAATGTCATCGGACCAGTGTCATATATTGGAGACGAGCCCTGCGTAGCGTCGCGCCTCGTTTATAATGCGCTGAAATCATTGCGAGGGCGCCGACTCTTGTTCCAGCAACTCACGCGCCTGAGCGCGGATTCCATCTTGGGGCTGATGGCCAAGTTTCGCGCCGATCCGCACCCCGAAAAGGTAGATCTGGGCGTCGGGGTATTCCGCGACCTGGCCGGCAACACGCCGATCCTGGATTGCGTGCGGCGCGCCGAACGAGAGGTGCTGGCTGATCAGCCCACCAAGTCCTACGTGAGCGCCGCGGGGCGGGAAGAATTTAACAGTAGCGTCGAGTCGTTGGTGCTGGGTGCCGACCATGCGGCCCGCCGTGAGCGCCGCGCACGCACGGTCCAGACGCCGGGCGGCTGCGGCGCCCTCCGGGTGGGTGCCGAGTTGATTCGCATCGCCGCGCCAACCGCGACGGTGCATCTCAGCGACCCCACCTGGGGCAATCACATGCCCTTGCTGGGCAGTTCCGGGCTCAGGCTCGACAGATACCCCTACTACGATGCCCCGGCCCACCAGCTGCGTTTCGAGGCCATGCTGGAGCGCTTGGATCGCGCGCCTGCGGGCGATGTCATCGTGATCCATGGCTGCTGCCACAACCCGACCGGAGCCGATCTTGGCCTGCCGCAATGGGAGGCGCTGGCGGCCTTGTTGGAACGGCGCCGCCTGGTGCCGTTTCTCGATCTGGCCTACCAGGGCTTTGGCGCGGGATTGGAGGCCGACGCCGTCGGCGTGCGCCTGGTGGCGGAGCGCGTTCCCGAAGCGCTGATCGCGGTTTCCTTTTCCAAGAACTTGGGCCTGTACCGCGAGCGCGTCGGCGCGCTCATCTCGATCGGCGAGAACGAGGATCGCGCCAACGCGATATTGAGCCACGTTCTGCAAATCGCACGCAGCATATATTCCATGCCGCCCGATCACGGCGCGGCGATTGCCGCGCATATCTTCGCCAACGCGGCCTTGACGAGCGATTGGATGCGCGAACTGGAGGCGATGCGCATGCGCATCGCCGAGATGCGCAATCTGCTGGCAGAAGAATTGCGGCTCGCGACGGGGGATAGGTGCTTCGACTTCATCCGCACCCAGCGCGGCATGTTTTCGCTGCTCGGAGTGTCGGGTGCGGTGGTGGATCGCTTGCGGGAGCAGCACCACATTTACATGCTGGGGGATAGCCGCATGAATTTCGCCGGCATCATGCCGCAGACCGCATCCTACGTAGCGGCCGCGGTGGCAAAGACGATTGCCCTGGAACGGGCGGCCTGAGCAGCGCCCCCGGCCCTAAGCGCCCAGCGCCTGACTGAGCGCCGTGACCTCGGCGGCCGAATCCTGCATGACGGCGAGCGTCTTGGATTCATCCAGGCCCAGGCGCTTGGCGCCGGGATGGCCCTGCAGCGCGATCTCGAGACCGCCGATATCGGTGCCGTAGGACGCAATCAGAATGGACACGGCGACCACATCAGCCAGGTCCGCGGCGCCCTCATCATCGCGCGATGCTTCCTGATTGCCGACCGCCTGCGCCATCGCTTCCGGAAATTCCCAATTCTCCAGGATCGCCTTGCCGATGGAGGCATGCCAATCGTTGATGATTTCGTTGAGCTCCGCCTCGCCGCCGAAAAGCGCTGGATGATCGCTGGCGCGCGTCAGGATGTAGAGCTTGCCGATGCCGTGCATCATCCCGGTGAGCAGGGCTTCATCGGGGTTCACGCCGCCGCAGTTCCTGGCGAGCACATAGGAGTAGGCAGCTACGCTGGTGCTGCGCTCCCATAGATCGTTGAGATAGCGCCTGAAGGTCGCCAGCTTCTTGTCGTGACGCATCTGATCCATCGAGAACGACAACGATGCGCTGCGTACCATGTTGTAGCCGATGCGGCTGATGGCCGTGCGCAGCTCGGTGACCGGCCGGCCGCTGCGATTGAGTGATGCAGAGTTTGCGATGCGCAGCAGCCGCGCCGCCAGCGCCGGCTCCGAACCCACGATTCTGACCACTTGCTCGATCGAGGACTTCGAGTCGGCCAGCACCTTTCTGATGCGCACGGCAATCTCAGGAAACGACGGCAGATCGAGGCGGCCGCCGGACAACTCGCTGGCCAAGCTGCGAACAAATTCGAACGCGACGTGTGATGGAGACTGCACGAGGCCCTCACAATCGACAGATTTGGGCAATTCTTTAGCGGATTGCAACGTTAACGGATTAAACGGCGCAAATCAGCGAAATGTCGAGGGCCGGCTCTTGAAGCGTTGATGCACTTCACCGTTTTGTACTCGCTCGCCAAAGTTGCCGGGGCAATAGACGCTGAGCACGCGGCGCCAGAAGGCCACCGAACCGGGATGGCGCATGTACTCGACGATCTCCCATTCGCCCGTGAAGCGATCGAATATCAACGTGGCCGCATTGCGCCCTATCCCGACGCCGCGATGCGGCCGGCGCACGAAGAACTCCGACATCCTGAAGCTGGCGCCTTCGGCGCCGGCAGGCGCAATGCGCAGGCGCGTCACCAGGGCGAAGCCCACCTGGTCGGCACCCTTCAGAATGACCAACGGGTGTGATTGGTCGTTGGAGAACCAGTTGGCAAAGATTTCATCCTGGCGGGCATTCTCCGTGCCAATGACCGAGAAGAAACCGGTATTGAGATCAGCCAGCGACTCGACGTATTCGCCGTAGACACTCTGGATCCAGCGCCGATCCTTGAGCGAGCCTCTGACATCGCGAATGCTGACGAGCAAGGGATTCGCTGCCTTGGGAGCTTAAAAGCACACAGCCCGGACGAACGTGCTTAGCGCAGTCCGCCCGGGCGTGTGGTATCAGCTACAGGCGAATTACGGCTTCGCAGCCGATGCCGCGGAGGCCGCATCGGCAGCAGACTGGGCGGCAGCAGCCGAATCGGCGGCGGCGGAAGCAGCCGCGTCAGGGGCGGCAGCGGGCGGAGGAGTCGTGTCGGCGGCCGGCGCAGGAGCCTCGGTCTTGCTGCCGCAAGCACTCAGCATGAATGCAGCGACAAAAGCGCAAAAGCTAATTTTGGTCTTCATCTATCGATACCCCAGATAAGAAAAAGAGAATTTTTAAGGAAAAGTTTAAGGCCGAGCGTGTAGTTTTGGCCCACTACCCAAATGTCCCAGCTGATTTTAGAGTGTTTTGCCGCATTTTCATACCTCTTTTCCTTGACGCTTCGCGCCTGGAACGTTTGAAATCGCGTCGCAGGGTTAAAGGTGCATACTTGCCGCACGAGAAAAGCCGGAGATCGTAGTGAACGATTCAAGCATAGATCAGCTCTATGCGCCCCATTTGAAGACCCTCATGGCGCGCACCGATAAGGCGCTTGCCGCCACCGGCTTCGACGCATTGGTCATTCGCGCCGGCGCCCCGCCAGTTCAATTTCTCGACGATCAAGACTACCCGTTCAAGGTAAACCCGCATTTCAAAGCGTGGCTGCCGATCGTGGACAACCCGCGCAGTGTTCTCGTCTACATGCCCGGCGACCGGCCCAAGGTGCTTTTTTATCAACCCAACGACTTCTGGCACAAACCCGGCAAGTTGCCGCAGGCTGCTTGGAACAGCGCGCTCGATTGGCAGGTCTTGGCCGATGATGCCAAGGCGGGTACACACTGGGCAAAGCTCGGCCGGGTTGCCGTTATCGGCCCTGAGTCCGCGGCAGGCTCGGCGCACGAGACGCCAAACCCGCCGGAACTGCTGGCCCGGCTGCATTTCGACCGGGCGGTGAAGACTGATTACGAACTCGCGTGCATGCGCCGGGCGAACGAATTGGGCGTACTGGGCCACATGGCGGCGCTGGCGGCGTTTCGCAGCGGCCGCAGCGAATACAACGCTCACATGAGCTATCTGCAAGCCTGCGCGCAGCGCGAAGAGGAAATGCCCTACAACAACATCGTCGCCTACAACGAGAATGCCGCCGTCTTGCACTACCAGCACCTGGAGCGCAATCCCCCCCAGCCGCTGCGCTCCTTCCTGATCGATGCCGGTGCCCAGTATCGGGGCTACGCGGCCGATATCACGCGCACTTATGCCGCGCAACCTGGGCTGTTCGCGGATTTCATCGATGCCATGGATGGGGCGCAGCGCAAGCTGTGCGGAGAAATCGTGGCGGGCCGCGACTATCGTGACGTGCATTTGTCGGCGCACCGCGTTCTCGGTGACGTCATGCACGAGATGAAATTGATCGATTTGCCCGGTCAAGCCGCCCTCGAATTGGGCATCACCAGCGTGTTTTTTCCGCACGGCATCGGTCACCTGCTGGGACTGCAGGTGCACGATGTCGGCGGAGTCATGGGCGATGTGGCAGGACACGAGCGGTCCCGTCCGGCCGGCCATCCCGCGCTGCGCCTTACCCGAATGCTCGAGCCTGGCGTCGTGGTTACCGTGGAACCCGGGATTTATATGATCGACTCGCTGCTGGCAGCCGCGCACGCAGACTCGCGACGCGCCCACATCAACTGGCCGATGGTCGAAGATCTGAAGCCTTACGGGGGGATTCGCATCGAAGACAATGTGGCGACCACGGCGGCGGCCCCCGAGAACATGACTCGGGACGCCTTCGCGCGCGCGCGCGCAGCGGCCGTGTGATGGACGGCTTGTGAAACCTCGAGCCCGTTCGGGAGAACACACCCAGAGAAGAAGATAGACCGAAGCCCAAGCCTGCCACACGGAGTAGCGTTCTCATGTCTGCCAAGTACCGAGTTATGCGGCACCTGCGGTGGGCCTGGGCAGCGTCGCTTTTGGTGCTTGGCGCATGCGGCGGCGGTTCCGGAACCATGCCGAGCAGCACGACGCCGGCATCCGGCAGCGGCACGATGCCGGCATCCGGCAGCAGCTCGCCGCCGTTGATGGCCACATTTGACTCCATTCAGGCCAACATCTTCACGCCGCTGTGCGCCAGCTGTCATGGCGGAGCCAATCCGGCCGAGAACCTCGATTTGGACGCGACGCACAGCTACAACGATTTGATCAACGTCCCGAGCACGGAGGAGCCCTCGATAGTGCGGGTAAAGCCAGGCGATCCATCGCAAAGCTACCTGGTGCTGCATATTCAGAAAGAGGGAGACGGCGCCTCTGCCACCGACCTGTCGTTTATCGAGCAGTGGATAACGGATGGGGCACCGCCGGCCGCGGCGGCAACGTCGATGGCCGCTGAATTTGAGATTAGCGCGGTCGAGCCTGACAGCGGCGATGTAGAGAGCACTCCGCCGCCCCGTATCATCGTCGGATTTACCCAAGAACTTGACGCCACTCGCATCGAAGGTAGTTCAATGCTGCTCGAGCGCATCGCAGACGATGCCGGCTCTCAGGCGGTCGCGACCCCCATCCCAGCGACGGTATCGATACCGGCGGGCAACGCGCGCGCCCTGCTGCTGACGCCCATTTCCGCGCTGACGCCGGGCAACTATCAAGTGGTGTTGAATCCGGCCGCAGGCGCCGAACTCGGCTCTATTGGCGGTGCGGCTCTCAGCGCACCGACGCCCAGGGTAAGCGGCGAACGTGTCGTCACGCAATTCAGCGTCGCAGCCGGCGATGAGTCGCCGGGGCACTGACTCGCGCTAAGCGTCGGCCGGCGCCGCCCTCTTGGACTTTTTGGCCGCCTTGCCGCCCTTGGCGTCGTCCTTCTTCTCGTTCGCCCCCGGGGCGGGATCGACCAACTGCATCAATGCCATATCGGCGGAATCGCCCGGGCGCGGCTCCATCTTGAGGATGCGTGTGTAGCCGCCGGCTCGCGCCTTGAAGCGTGGCCCCAGATCACCGAACAACTTCTCCACCACTGCCTCATCGCGAAGCCGCGCATACGCCAGACGGCGCAGCGCCATCGAATCGGCCTTCGCCATGGTGATCAACGGTTCGACCACGCGGCGCAGCTCCTTGGCTTTCGGCACCGTGGTGCGAATGGTCTCGTGCTGCAGCAGCGAAGTCGCCATGTTGCGCAACACCGCATGTCGATGAGACGTATTACGCGAGAGCTGCCGCCCGCTGTTTCTGTGACGCATGTTCTAAAGGCCTCGGATTTTTACGATTTCAAATACCGTCGCGCTCATCGTCGCGCTTCAGGCCCGGCGGCGGCCAATTATCGATGCGCATCCCCAGCGTCAAGCCGTGGCTCTCGAGCACCTCCTTGATCTCCGTCAAGGACTTCTTGCCGAGGTTCGGCGTGCGCAACAGTTCGACTTCCGTCCGCTGCACCAAATCGCCGATGTAGTGAATGTTCTCGGCCTTGAGACAGTTGGCGGAACGCACCGTGAGCTCCAGTTCGTCCACCGGCCGCAGCAGGATGGGGTCGAACTGCGTCTCGGTCGCCTTCTGCGTGTTCTCATCTTGACCCTGCAGATCGACGAACACCGACAGCTGATCCTTGAGAATGCCGCCGGCGCGGCGAATCGCCTCTTCCGGATCGATGGTGCCGTTGGTCTCGATGTCCAGGATGAGCTTGTCCAAGTCGGTGCGCTGTTCGACGCGGGCGCTTTCGACGTTGTACGTGACCTTGCGGACCGGGCTGAACGATGCGTCAAGCTGCAAACGGCCGATGGCACGGGTCTGCTCTTCGAAGGCCAGGCGTTGCGCCGCCGGGCGGTAGCCGCGGCCACGCTCGACCTTCAACGACATGGACAGTTCACCGGCTTTCGTCAGGTTGGCGATCACCAGGTCCGGATTCAGGATTTCGATGTCATGATCGCCGGCGATGTCGCCCGCGGTCACGGGCCCCGGGCCCTTCTTATGGAGGCGCACTTCGGCGACGTCGCGGGTATGCATGCGAATCGCAACGGCCTTCAAGTTCAGGAGAATGTCGACGACGTCCTCTTGCACGCCCTCGACGGCCGTGTACTCGTGCAGTACGCCCTCGATCTCGATTTCAGTGATGGCCGCCCCGGGCAACGAGGACAGCAGCACGCGGCGCAGCGCGTTGCCCAGCGTGTGGCCGAAGCCGCGCTCGAACGGTTCGATCACGATTCGCGCGTGGCGGGGCGACACGGGCTGAACCTTCACCACCCGCGGCTTCAGGAATTCACTGATCGATCCTTGCATGGATATCACCTACGTTGATTGACCCTAGGAAACGCCGCCGAAAAGCTGCGTTCGCGCTACTTGGAATACAATTCGACCACCAAGCTCTCGTTGATGTCGGGCAGAATTTCCTGCCGCTCCGGGACCGACTTCAAGATACCCGACATCTTCTTGTCGTCCACCTCGACCCAGTCGGGCAGGCCGACCTGGGTGGCGATCGTCAGCGCGGCGGTGACGCGGGTCTGCTTCTTGGCCCGCTCGCGCAGCGCGACTACATCGCCCGCCTTGCATTGATAGGAGGCAATGTTGACCAGCTTTTCGTTGACCGAGATTGCCTTGTGGCTCACCAGTTGGCGGGCCTCGGCGCGCGTCGCGGCGAAACCCATGCGGTAAACGACGTTATCGAGCCGCGCCTCCAGAAATTGCAGCAAAGTCTCGCCGGTGGCGCCGGGTCGCCCCGCTGCCTTTTGATAGTAGTTGCGAAACTGACGCTCAAGCACACCGTACATGCGGCGCAGCTTTTGCTTTTCTCGCAGTTGTAGCCCGTATTCGGACAAGCGCTGCTTGCGCTCGCTCTTGACGCCGCCGGGCGGCACCTCGAGCTTGCACTTCGACTCGAGAGGCTTCACCCCGCTTTTCAGGAACAGATCGGTGCCCTCTCGACGGGACAGCTTGCACTTCGGACCGGTATATTTTGCCATTGCGAACCTTTGTGACTGCGAGTCGCGCTTAAACGCGGCGCTTCTTGGGCGGACGACAGCCGTTGTGCGGAATCGGCGTTACGTCTTCAATGTTCGTGATCTTGAGACCGCAGCCGTTCAACGCACGCACCGCCGATTCGCGCCCTGGGCCGGGACCCATGACGCGTACTTCCACGTTCTTCACGCCATGTTCCTGGGCGGCGGTGCCGGCGCGTTCGGCCGCGACCTGAGCCGCGAACGGCGTGGATTTGCGCGAACCGCGAAATCCGCAGCCTCCCGAAGTGGCCCATGACAGCGTGTTGCCCTGGCGATCGGTGATCGTGATGATGGTGTTGTTGAACGAGGCATGCACATGCGCGATCGCATCCAGCACGTTCTTGCGCACCTTCTTGCGGACGGGCTTGCCACCCTTTTGCTCGCCGCTCTGAGCTGCATTCTGCTTCTGATCTGCCATGATTTCCTAGTTAGGCGCTGCGCGCCACTATTTAACGAGGTCGAAGCGACCTCGTCCGAGAGAAATATTTATACCTTGCCGGGCGGTGCGTTCATCTTCACCGCTTGCTTGCGCGGGCCCTTGCGGGTGCGGGCATTGGTGCGCGTGCGCTGGCCGCGCAACGGCAGGCCTTTGCGATGGCGGATGCCGCGGTAACAGCCCAAATCCATCAGGCGCTTGATGTTCATGGACACTTCGCGGCGCAGATCGCCTTCCACCGCGAATTTCGCCACCTGGGAACGCAACGATGCGACTTCCGCATCGGTGAGATCCTTCACCTTGACCTGATACTTCACTCCGGCCGCGTCGCAAATACGCAACGCCCGGGAATTGCCGATGCCGAAGATGTGGGTGAGTCCGATGACCACATGCTTGTTCATCGGGATGTTGATGCCGGCGATACGCGCCATCTAGTTCTCCACCCGCAGCCACGAAAAATGGCGCGCTAATATATATGAGAAACCCTTTAGGTTCAATTTAAATAACCTCGCCTCAGCCCTGCCGCTGCTTGTGGCGCGCGTCGGATGAACAAATAATGTAGACAATGCCGCGACGCCGCACGACTTTGCAGTTTTTGCAGATCTTCTTCACCGAAGGACGAACTTTCATTTCTTGGCTCCAATGCCTCGAAGGCTGGCCTTTTTCATGAGGCCCTCATATTGCTGCGACATCATGTGCGAGGACGCCTGCGCGACGAAATCCATGACACCGACGACGATGATCAAAAGCGAGGTGCCGCCGAACTGAAACGGTATGGCCGGATTGACCATACGGATGATTTCAGGGAGCAAGCACACACCCATGATGTACAGACCGCCCCACAGCGTCAGACGCGTCAACACCTTGTCCAGGTAGTCTCCGGTCTGCTGGCCCGGACGAATGCCCGGAATGAAGGCACCCGCCTTCTTGAGGTTCTCCGCGGTATCGCGCGCGTCGTACACCAAGGCCACGTAGAAGAAAGCGAACCCGATGACCAGCAGTCCGAACAGCAAAACGTGCAGCGGCTGTCCATAATTGAGGACGGCCGCGATCTTTTGCAAGGTCCGCTGAATGACGTTGGGATTCGGGCTGTTGCCGAAGAATTGGGCGATCGTGGCCGGGAATACCAACAGACTGGAGGCGAAAATCGGCGGGATGACGCCCGCCATGTTCAGCTTGAACGGCAGGTGGGTGCTCTGCCCCTGCATCATGCGCCGGCCGACCTGCCGCTTGGCGTAATTTACCTGGATCTTGCGCTGCGCCCGCTCAATGAACACGCAAAACAGCGTCACCAGGACCACCACGACCAGAATCAGCAGCACGATCAAGGGGCTCATCTCGCCCGAGCGCACCATTTCCAGCGTGTTGCCGATGGCACGCGGCAGTCCGGCGATGATGCCCGCCACGATGATCATGGTGATGCCGTTGCCGATGCCGCGCTCGGTAATCTGCTCGCCCAGCCACATGACGAACATCGTGCCGGTCGTAATCGACACGGTGGCGATAAAGAGGAACTGCGGTCCCGGATTGGGAACCAGATTGCCGCCTGAATTTTGAATCGCCAAGGCCGCGCCGAAGCCCTGGAACGCCGCCAGCATCACCGTGCCGTAGCGCGTGTACTGCATCAGCTTGCGGCGGCCCGATTCACCGTCCTTGCGGATTTGCGCCCACGGCGGGTACACCATCGAGGCCATTTGGATGATGATCGACGCCGTGATGTAGGGCATGACGTTCAGCGCGAAAATGCTGAATCGCTGCAGCGCACCACCGGAGAACATGTTGAACATGCCGAGCAGCGTGCCATTCTGGGTCGAGAAGAACGCGGCGAAGCGCGCCGCATCAATGCCCGGCACCGGTATGAAAGTGCCCACACGGTACACCACCAGAGCGCCGACCAAGAACAGCAGGCGCTTGCGCATCTCGGCGAAGCGTGTGATGTCCCCGAGCGCGGCGGCGGCGTTGGTGCTGGATGTGGCCACGGTATCCCTTAGACCTCGAAGCGTCCGCCGGCCGACTCGACCGCGCTCTTCGCGCCCTTGGTCGCGGTAACGGCCTTGTCCTTGATGGTGAAAGCCTTATCCACCTTGCCGGAAACGATGATTTTCACCAGCTTGGTGTACTCGGGCACCAGATTCGCTTCTATGAGTCCGGCCAGAGAAACCTCCGTGCCCTTGACGCGCATCAAGTCGTCCAAGGTCAATTCGCAGCGCGAGGCCTTCATCGCAGACTTGAAGCCGCTCTTCGGCAGCCGCCGTTGCAAGGGCATCTGGCCGCCCTCGAAGCCGACCTTGTGATAGCCGCCCTTGCGCGCGCGCTGACCCTTGACGCCGCGGCCGCAGGTTTTGCCCTGGCCGGCAGAAGCGCCTCGCCCTACCCGCAGGCGCTTCCGCTTGGAGCCGGCGCCCGGTTTGATGGTATTCAGTCTCATTTATCGTTCCCCAGCGCAGCTTTATCGGTCCCCGGCGCAGGCTCGACCTTGAGCATGTGGCTCGCGGTGTTGACCATGCCGCGATTGGAGGGCGTATCCGCCACCACCACGCTGTGGCCGATGCGGCGCAAGCCCAAGCCCTTCACGGAGCCGCGGATGCTGGCCAGTTGCCCGAAAACACTCCTGATCAAAGTCACTTTGATCGCCTTGTCTGCGATTGTCTTGGCAGTCATGACCCTTATCCCACGATCTCTTCGACGCTCTTGCCGCGTTTGGCGGCCATGTCGTCCGGCGTCCGTAGCTTGCCCAGCGCATCCATGGTGGCGCGCACCACATTGATCGGATTGCGCGAACCGTAGCTCTTGGCGAGCACGTTGCGGACTCCGGCGCACTCGAACACAGCGCGCATGCCGCCGCCGGCAATCACGCCGGTACCGTCGGCAGCCGGCTGCATGTAGACCCGGGTGGTGCCATGCCGTCCTTTGACCGCATAGAACAGGGTTTCGTTCTTCAAGGAGACCGTCACAAGGCTCTTGCGGGCCTGCATCATGGCCTTGGAGATCGCCACAGGTACTTCCCGAGCCTTGCCGTAGCCGAAACCGACGCGGCCGGCCCCGTCGCCCACCACGGTAAGCGCGGTGAAGCCGAATTGCTTGCCACCCTTCACGACCTTGGCGACGCGATTGACGGCGACCAGCTTTTCGAGCAGGTCATCGCCGGACATGGGTTTTTCTGTTCTGGCCATAGTGTGCTTTGGACCTTGGAAAGAGTTTTAGAACTCGAGGCCGGCTTCGCGCGCGGCCTCGGCCAGCGCCTTGACGCGCCCGTGGTACATGAAGCCGGAGCGGTCGAAGGCAACCTTGGCTATCCCTTTGGCCTTGGCACGCTCCGCAATGACGCGGCCGACGGCCTTCGCGGCCTCGATGTTGCCGGTCGTCTTCAAGTCTCCGCGCACATCCTTCTGCAGGGTCGAGGCGGCGACCAACACCTTGTCGCCTTCGGGGGCGAAAATCTGCGCGTAAATATGCTGCGGCGTGCGATGTACCGAGAGCCGCATCGCCGCCAGCTCCTTGATCTTCACGCGGCCGCGCAAGGCGCGGCGCAAGCGAATATCTTGTTTGGTGAGTTTCATCGGCTTACTTCTTTTTCGCCTCTTTCAGCGAAATCTTTTCGTCGGAATATTTCACGCCTTTGCCCTTGTAGGGCTCGGGCGACCTGAAGCTGCGGATCTCGGCCGCGGTCTGACCGACGCGCTGACGATCGATGCCCTTGACGATGATCTCGGTCTGGCTCGGCGTCTCAATGGTCACACCGTCGGGAATCGCATAGTTGATGAGGTGCGAATAGCCCAGTGTCAGCGTCAAGCTCTTGGCCTGCACCGCGGCGCGATAACCCACGCCCACCAACTCGAGCTTCTTCTCATAACCCTTGGTGACGCCCAGGACCATGTTTGCCAGGTGCGCGCGCGTGGCGCCCGCTATGGCATTCAGGCCCTCGGCACTCGTCTCGGCTTGAACTTCCAGATGCTTGTCCTGTTGCACCACTTTGATGCCGCTCTTGAGCGGCAGGGTCAATGATCCCTTGGCACCCTTCACGGTGATGACACCGGCGCCGATGGTGGCGCTGACACCCTGCGGGAGATCGACCGGCATTTTAGCGACTCGAGACATGTTGGACCTACCTTGCAGAACCTTACTGAACGACGAACAGCACTTCGCCGCCGGTGCCGGCCGCGCGCGCCTGCTTGTCGGACATGATGCCCTTGGGCGTCGAGACCACGGCCACGCCCAGCCCGCCGAGCACCTTGGGCAACTCGTCCTTGCCGCGGTAAATGCGCAGCCCCGGACGGCTGATACGCTCGATGCGATCGATGACGGGGCGGCCCTCGTGATATTTGAGCTCGATGGACAATGTGCTCTTCGCGCCGACGGTATCGACGCCGTATCCGGCGATGTAGCCCTCATCCTTCAATACTTTCAAAATGGCGTTCTTCAGCTTGGACGCACCCATGCTCACCGTGGGCTTGCCTGCGGATTGCGCGTTACGGATGCGGGTCAGAAGATCGGCGATCGGATCAGTCATGCTCATTGTGCGCGCCTCACCAGCTCGCCTTGGAAAGGCCGGGAATCTCGCCGCGGCTGGCCGCTTCGCGCAGCTTGGTGCGCGCCAGGCCGAACTTGCGGTATACACCGCGCGAGCGGCCGGTAATCGCGCAGCGGTTGCGCTGCCGGCTCTTCGATGCGTCGCGCGGCTGTTTCTGCAATTCAGCTTGCGCGGCTATGCGCTCTTCCGCGCCGGTCTTCGGATCGCGGATCAGCTCTTTGATCTCGGCGCGCCGCGTCGCGAACTTCTTCGCGATCTTGAGGCGCTTTTTCTCGCGCATGAGCATGTTCGTCTTTGCCATGGGCTATTGACCTACTTGCGAAACGGAAAGTTGAAGGCTTCTAACAACGCCCGGCCGTGCTTGTCGTCCACGGCCGAAGTGGAAATGGTGATGTCCATGCCACGAATCTGGTCGATTTGGTCGTACTGAATCTCGGGGAAAATGATCTGCTCCTTGACCCCTAGGCTGTAGTTGCCGCGGCCGTCGAATGATCGCGTGCTGATGCCGCGAAAATCCCGGATGCGGGGAATCGCGATGTTCACCAAGCGGTCCAGAAATTCATACATGCGAGCGCCGCGCAAAGTCACCTTGCAGCCGATCGCCTGGCCGTCGCGCACCTTGAAGGTGGCGACGGATTTCTTGGCTTTGGTCACCGCGGGCTTCTGCCCGGTGATCTTCGCCAGATCCGCGGTTGCCGCATCCATGACCTTCTTGTCGGCCACGGCCTCGCCCACCCCCATGTTGACGGTGATCTTGAGTATGCGCGGCACCTGCATCGTGTTGCCGAGACCCAGGCTCTTCTTCAGGTCAGGTACGATTTTCTCGCGGTAGATTTGTTGCAGTCTTGCCATGTTTTAAGTCACTTTGAATTTATTTCGCATCGACCATTTCCTGGTTCGACCTGAAGATGCGTACCTTGCGGCCGTCGGCGAGCGCCTTGAAGCCCACGCGCTCGCCCTTTTGCGTCGCCGGATTCAACAGCATGACGTTCGAGATGTGCACCGGCGCCTCGCGCTCGATGATGCCGCCGGGAACGTTGTTTTGCGGATTCGGACGCTGATGCTTCTTGGACATGTTGAGCCCTTCGACGCGCACGCGGTCGTCGGCCAGCACCTCCACCACCGCGCCCTTGCGGCCTTTGTCCCGGCCAGCGATCAAAATCACCATGTCGCCCTTGCGAATTTTCCTCATCACAGCACCTCAGGCGCCAGCGAAATGATCTTCATGAACTGCACGTTGCGCAGCTCGCGCGTCACCGGTCCGAAAATGCGCGTACCGATCGGCTCCAGTTTATTCGTCAGCAGCACCGCTGCATTGGTGTCGAAGCGGATCAGCGATCCGTCGGCGCGGCGCACGCCGCTCTTGGTGCGCACCACGACCGCGTCGTAAACCTCGCCCTTCTTGACCTTGCCGCGCGGAATCGCGTCCTTGACGCTCACCTTGATGACATCGCCGACCGCTGCATAGCGGCGCTTGGAGCCGCCGAGCACCTTGATGCACATACAGCGCTTGGCGCCGCTGTTGTCGGCAACGTTCAAAATCGTTCGCATCTGAATCATGTCGGTACCTTATTAGGCGCGGGCGCGTTCGACGACGCGTACCAGCACCCAGGACTTGCGGCGCGACATTGGGCGGCACGGCTTGATCGACACCGTATCGCCTTCCTTGCACTCGTTGCTCTCATCGTGCGCCAACAGCTTGGTGGTGCGGCGGATGTACTTGCCGTACATCGGATGCTTCACCAGGCGTTCGACGGAAACGGCGATCGTCTTGTCCATCTTGTCGCTGACGACTTTGCCCGTGAGCAGGCGTTCTCCGGGAACCGGAGCCTCGCCCGCTGCCGGAGCCGCGGCTTGGCCCGCGGCCGCGGTTGATTCTGGTTGGGTCGACATCAATTACCCCTTGATCATGCGCTTCGCGCAACTGCTGACGGGGTCGAAGCGGCCCCGCCCGAGAACTGGTTGTAGGATCATCGACGCACCTGCGCGAGCACCGTCTTCACGCGCGCAATGTTCTTGCGCACTTTCGCAAATTGATCCGGCTTTGCAGCCTGGCCCGTGGCGCGCGCCATGCGCAGATTGAACTGCTCGCGGCGCAGCTTGAGGAGCTCTTCGTCCAGATCTTTCGGCTGCTTCGCGCGCAAATCCTTCGCCTTCATGAGCGCACCTGACGCTTGACGAACGCGGTTGATACGGAGAGCTTGGCGGAGGCCAGGCGGAAAGCCTCGCGCGCGATTTCCTCGCTCATGCCCTCGATCTCGAACAACACCTTGCCGGGCAGCACTTTCGCCACCCAATACTCGACGTTGCCCTTGCCCGAGCCCATGCGCACTTCCAGCGGCTTCTGGGTGATGGGCACATCCGGGAACACGCGGATCCAGATGCGTCCGCCGCGTTTCACATGACGCGAGATGGCGCGGCGTGCCGCTTCGATCTCGCGCGCCGTCATGCGGCAGCGGTCGGTCGCCTTCAGGCCGTATTCACCGAAAGCCACGGTATTGCCGCGCTGTGCGCTGCCGGCGATCCGGCCCTTGAATTGTTTGCGGAACTTGCTCCGCTTCGGCTGCATCATCTTGCGGTTACCTTAAGTTCAACCAGCGGCCGGCGCCGGGGGTTCGACGGGTTTGGCGCCGGCCGCCGCGGGCGCGGCCGCCGGCACGGCCGCTTCGGCCTCGGCCTGCGGAGCTTCCGCCTCGGGCTGCTCGAACACTTCGCCTTTGAAAATCCAGACTTTGATACCGATCACGCCGTAGGTGGTCTGCGCTTCCGCCAAACCGTAATCGATGTCGGCTCGGAACGTGTGCAACGGCACGCGCCCCTCGCGGTTGGTCTCGGTGCGCGCGATTTCCGAGCCGTTCAAGCGGCCGGAGATTCGCACCTTGATACCCAACGCGCCGGAACGCATGGTATTGGTGACGGCGCGCTTCATGGCGCGGCGGAACATCACGCGCTTCTCGAGTTGCTGCGAAATGCCTTCGGCGACCAGCTTGGCGTCGAGTTCGGGCTTGCGGATCTCGGCGATGTTGAGACGCACGTCGTTCATCGTCATGCCGAGGATCTTGGCCACGCCGGCGCGCAGCTTTTCGATGTCCTCGCCCTTCTTGCCGATCACGATTCCGGGCCGTGCGGTATGAATGGTGATGTTGGCGCGCTTCGCGGCGCGTTCGATGTGAATGTGGCTCACCGAGGCATCGGCAAGCTTCTTGCTGAGGAAGCGGCGCACCAGGAAATCGGTGTTGATGTTGCTGGCGAACGTCTTCGATCCGGCATACCACTTCGACGACCAGTCGCGCGTGATGCCGAGACGAATACCAATCGGATTTACTTTCTGACCCATTAGGCGTCTCGCTTTCCGTCGGATACTTGAACCAGGATGTGACTGTTGCGCTTGGCGATGCGCACGCCGCGTCCCTTGGCGCGCGCGTGGAAGCGCTTCAGCATCGGCGCCGGATCGACCTCGACCCGCGTCACCTTCAACTCATCCACGTCGGCATTGAAGTTGTTGTAGGCATTGGCGATCGCGGAATCCAAAACCTTGAGGACGATCTTGGCGCCCTTCTTCGGCATGAATTTCAAGGTGTTCACCGCCAGCGTTGCCGATTTGCCGCGGATCGTGTCCACCACCAAACGGCATTTCTGCGGGGAAATGCGCGCATATCTTAAGACTGCCTTGGTCTGCATATGCTTACTCCGCCGCCGAGACTTTCTTGTCGCCGGAGTGCGCCTTGAAGGTGCGCGTCGGCGCGAATTCGCCGAGCTTGTGGCCGACCATGTTCTCGGAGACCAGCACCGGCACGTGCAGCCGGCCGTTGTGCACGGCAATCGTCAATCCCACCATATCGGGGATCACCATGGAGCGGCGCGACCACGTCTTGATCGGGCGCCGATCATTCTTCTGACTGGCCGTCTGCACCTTCTTGGCGAGGTGCAAATCCACGAACGGGCCTTTTTTTAGCGAACGAGGCATTGAATCTCCAGTCTTAAATGCGTTTGTTCTTGCGGCGCTGCAGGATCATGGTGTTGGTGCGCTTGTTGTGGCGCGTCTTCAAACCCTTGGCCTGCTGGCCCCACGGGCTGACCGGATGCGGGTTGCCCTGACCGGACTTGCCTTCGCCGCCGCCGTGCGGGTGATCCACGGGATTCATCACCACGCCACGCACCGTCGGACGCACGCCCAGCCAGCGTACGGCGCCGGCTTTGCCGTAAACCCTGAGGTTGTGCTCATCGTTGCCGACTTCGCCGATGGTCGCGCGGCAGTCGACGTGCACTTTGCGGATCTCGCCGGACTTCAAGCGCACGCTGGCATACAGCCCTTCTCGCGCCGCAAACTGGGCCGAAGCGCCGGCGCTGCGCGCCATTTGGCCGCCCTTGCCGGCCTTCAGCTCGATGTTGTGTATGGTGCTGCCCACCGGAATGTGCCGCAGCGGCAGCGCATTGCCGGCCTTGATGGGGGCATCGGCGCCGGAACGGATCTCATCGCCGGCCTTCACGCCCTTGGGCGCGAGGATGTAGCGGCGCTCACCGTCCTTGTACAGCACCAGTGCCAGGTGCGAAGTGCGGTTCGGATCGTATTCGAGCCGCTCCACGGTGCCCGGAATGCCATCCTTGTCGCGCTTGAAATCCACCAGCCGATAGCGCTGCTTGTGGCCGCCGCCGATGTGGCGCGTGGTCTGGCGGCCGGAATGATTGCGCGCGCCGGTGCGATTCTTCTTG
>Ga0116129_1000532_pt1 | contig 24415 bp, 19 predicted proteins | sample June2015DPH_17_2_FD_89732 | JGI IMG/M metagenome (GOLD analysis project Ga0116129, IMG submission 89732) | Peatland microbial communities from SPRUCE experiment site at the Marcell Experimental Forest, Minnesota, USA - June2015DPH_17_10 | ecosystem: Environmental > Terrestrial > Soil > Wetlands...
AAAACAGCTGCGATTGATCCTGCTCCAACCGACCCATCATGGCACGTTCCCGCCGTTGACCGCGTCAACGTCAGGGAATCATTGTTCGCGGAAGCCTTCAACCGACTTCTGCAACAAAATCGGAGGAAACCGGCCGCAGTTTCTCCGAGCATCTGTTGGAACGGCGGCTCGAAAGGGCGTTGGCGACGCTGCGTAACCCGGCAAAAAAGTACTTTAAGGTTGCCGATATTGCGCAGAGCTGCGGTTTCGGCGATTTGTCCTATTTCAATCGTGCCTTTCGTCGCCGTTACGGCATGACTCCGTCAGATACCCGCGATTACGTGTGAAAACATACGGGTCGTGTTGACGTTGGTTGCGTTTTACCGCATCAAACGAAGTGACATTTATTTGATTATGTGAACCCGCAGGTCTGCGGCTTCAATTGCAGTGAATTCCCGCTTGGCACAAAGCTTGCCTAGATGAATCCTTCAGAGCGGATGTCCGTCACCCATGTCGGACGAGTGATCTCCAAGGAGAAACGGGAATGAAGTTGTTCGGCCATGGATGCACAGCAGCAATTGCCTGTATTTTCCTTGCGAGCATCGTTGCGTTGGGATCAGTGGCTGATGCTGGCGAGATATCCGATGGCGTCGTCAAGATCGGCGTGATCACCGATGCGAGTGGTCCTCTCTCGGACTCCAACGGACAAGGCTCGCTGATTGCCGCCAAACTGGCGGTGGAAGATTTCCAGAAGCAAAATTCGAACATCAAGGTCGAACTGGTGTTTGCCGACCATCAAAACAAGCCGGATATCGGCACTGCCATCGTGCGCAAATGGTTTGACGTCGATGGGGTCGATGCGATCGCCGATGTAGGCAATTCTGCGGTAGGCCTCGCGCTCCAGACCATCATCCGCGACAAGAACAAGATTGCAATTTACACTTCCGTTGCGACCACGGCGCTGACCGGCAAGCAGTGCGTGAAAACAGGCTTCGCCTGGCTGCATGATGCGTACACGCTGGTGGCGGGTCCGCTGCGAGCGCTTGTCGCGCAGGGACAAGACACCTGGTTCTTTGTCGCGGCGGATTACGAGTTCGGCAAGAACATGGTCGCGGAATCGCAACGGCTTCTTCAACGTTTTGGCGGCAAGTCGCTGGGGGCGGTTTATCACCCGATGACAAATGCCGACTATAGCTCCTTCCTCCTCCAGGCGCAGGGTTCGGGCGCGAAGGTCGTGGCGTTTTCAAACGTCGGCGATCAGCTCGTCAATTCAATGAAGCAGTGGAAAGAGTTTGGAATGGACGCCGGCAAGCAACGGCCCGTCGCCCAGCTCTTGTTTCTGACGGATGTTCACAGCATGGGGCTCGATGTCGCGGCTGGCCTGACATCCATGGTCGGATGGTATTGGGGGTTGAACGACGAGACCAGGGCTTTCGGTCATCGTTTTTTTGAACGTCACCAGAGAATGCCGACGGCGCCGCAGGCCGCTGTTTACTCGGGCGTCCTTCATTTTCTCAAAGGCGTCGCCGCAACCGGTTCTGACAATACTGATACCGTCGCCAAGTGGATGCGCGAAAATGCCGTCGACGATTTCTATGCGCGTGGGGCTAGGATTCGCGAGGACGGAAAACTGATCCATCCGTTCTATCTCATTGAAGTGAAGAAGAAGGCCGATGTGAAGGAGCCGTGGGATTATTATAATATCCTCCGGCAAGTTCCGCCTGAAGAAGCTTTTATTCCTCTCGCTGATAGCGAGTGCCCGCTCGTCAAGGCGTCGAATTGAGCGTCGATATGCTGGGAGTGTCCAGCATGGTCAGGAAGCTTGCATAGCCCGACGAGAAGAGGCGCCACGAGAGCATAACGCGGTCTCGATTTCGCAACGATCTAGGACGTGATTGTCGTATTTCGATGTGCTTTATTTCATGTCATTGCAGCACCTGATATTCACGGGAAATAAAGGCAACCGAAAGCTCTTCCATGCGTGTCATCAATGTCGCCGCCGCCCAAATGGGGCCTATTCAGCGCGCAGAGAGCCGTCAAACCGTCATTCCGCGCATGATTGCGCTGATGGACGAGGCCAAGGCGCGCGGGGCCGACTTGATCATCTACCCGGAACTGGCGCTGACGACGTTTTTCCCGCGTTGGTACATGGAGGATCAGGCCGAGGTCGACGCCTGGTTCGAGCGCGAGATGCCGAACGCAGCGACCGCGCCGCTGTTTTCCCGTGCTGCCGAATACGGAATGGCGATGAGTTTGGGCTATGCCGAGCTGACGCCGGACGGGCATCATTTCAACACCTGCATCCTCACCGACAAATCGGCAAAGATCGTCGGCAAATATCGCAAGACGCATCTGCCCGGTCATTCGGAATTCGATCCGGAGCGTGCCTTCCAGCATCTGGAGAAGCGCTATTTTGAGCCTGGCGACACCGGTTTTCCGGTGTGGCGCGCGATGGGCGGCATCTTCGGCATGGCGATCTGCAATGACCGGCGCTGGCCGGAGACTTATCGCGTGATGGGTCTGCAAGGCGTCGAGATGGTCGTGCTTGGCTACAACACGCCCTCGGTCAATTCGCAGAAGAACGACGAAGGTCCGGAGAAGCGGCTGTTCCACAACCGCCTGTCCGTTCAGTCCGGCGCGTACCAGAACGCGACCTGGGTGGTCGCGGTCGCCAAGGCCGGCGTCGAGGATGGCTTTCCGCTGATTGGCGGCAGCCTCATTGTCGATCCCAATGGAGAAATTGTCGCGGAAGCGAAAACCGAGGATGACGAATTGCTCGTTCATCCCTGCGATCTCGATGCCACCGTCTTCGGCAAGAAGACCATTTTCGATTTCGCTCGTCATCGCCGCGTCGAACATTATGGGTTGATCACGAGCCGCGTCGGCGCCGTTCCGCCGCCGGAAAATTGATTGACCCGATGTCAGGGCATTTGCTTAGCAATTTATCCCGGCATGATCGCTACAAGCTGTTGTGTGCCGTCGTGGTGCCGCGGCCGATCGCGCTGGTGACGACGCTCGATGTTAACGGCGCCGTCAACGCCGCGCCGTTCAGTTTCTTCAACGTCTTCTCCGAAGAGCCGCCGCTGATCGTGCTTGGATTGCAGCACAAGCCCGATCACGCACCAAAGGACACCACCCGCAACATCCAGCGCGATGGTGAATTCGTGGTTCATATGGTGGATGAAGCGCTGGCTTTAGCGATGAATGACTGCGCAGTTGATTTCCCTTCCGGCGAAAGCGAGGTCAGCGCGCTCGGGTTGGCGACCTTGCCGTCGGTCGACGTCAAGGTGCCGCGGCTCGCGGCTGCGCCATTCGCGCTGGAATGCAAACGCAGCGTATCGCTGGCCTTTGGCCCCGGACGCGAGCTAATGATTGGCGAAGTCCTGCGCGTCCATGCGCGCGAAGGCCTGCTCGATACGAAGAATATGTATGTCGATATTGCTGCCTACAAGCCGATCGGCCGTTTGTTCGGCAATCTCTACAGCTATCAACGTGAGCCTTTCACAATGGATCGCGAAACCCATTCGCAATGGATTGCACGCGCGGTAGCCGTCGGCGAGCCGTCAAAAGACGGCTAATTTCGCGAAAGCTGCACCGCGCCGAGAGCCATCGTAGCGGCGGCCTGCGTCGGGTCGATCACGGGAATGCCGAGCGCATCTTCCAGGCCTTTGCGGAGGCGAGCCATGCCGGCGCAGCCCATGACGATCGCGCCGGCGCCGTCTTCTTCCTTCAGGGCTCGCCCGACCTCGATCATCTTGGTCAGTGTTCCGCTGCCCGATGCCGTCTCGGCCACGCTCATATTGAGCGGCCGCTCGCCCGCGAGCCGGTCCATCAACCCCATCTGACGGAGATAGCGGATGTGCCGGCGGATCGAGCGTTGGGCGATTGCGATCACGCCGAAGGTTTCGGCGCGCGTCATCGCGGTCAATACGCCGCATTCGGCAATGCCGAATACCGGCCGGTCAGTGCCTTCCCGGCAAACATGCAGGCCGGGGTCGCTGTAACAGGCAATGACGAAGGCCGATGTGCTATTGTCGCTTTCGATCAGCCGCCGCAGCGGCATCGCTACGCTGTCGACATCAGCCTGGCTCTCGATCCCGTAAGGCCCCTCGGCCAGTGTCGTGCAGACGATTTCCGGGCCGTCGGTGAAGTCGAGCCGTTTGAGTGCTTCTTCCAGCCCCTTGGTCACGGCGACGTTGGAATTGGGATTGATCACGAGGATGCGTGGGCGGGACATCTCTCTTCCTTGCAACTTAGCTATGCCTTGCGACTACTAGCATAGTTTGCGAAGTTTTGGGCGCGGGTTTTGCGCAACCCGGCCTCGCGTCGTGTTCTGGAGAAATCTATGGCTGAACCTGCCTACGACATCGTCATTCGCGGCGGACGCGTCGCGACGGCATCCGAGGTATTCGATGCCGATGTCGGTATTGCGGGCGAGGCGATTGTCGCGATCGGCCGCGATTTGCCGGCTGGCCGGCGCGAGATCGACGCACGGGCAAAGCTGGTGCTGCCTGGCGGCGTCGACAGCCACGCTCATATCGAGCAGCTGTCGGCGGCCGGCATCATGAATGCAGACACCTTCGAAAGCGCGACCACTTCGGCCGCCTTCGGCGGCACGACCACAGTTATCTCCTTTGCGGCCCAGCATGTGGGCATGGCCTTGCCGCTGGTGCTGACGGATTACCACGCGCTCGCCAGGAAGGGCGCGGTGATCGACTATGCTTTCCACATGATCATTGCCGATCCGACAGCGGAGACGCTTGCCCATGACATTCCGGCGCTGGTGAAGGAGGGGCATGCCTCGATCAAGATCTTCATGACCTATGACCGGCTGAAGATCGACGACGAACCGCTGCTCGACATTCTGGTTGCGGCGCGTGAATCCGGCGCCATGCTGTGCGCCCATGCCGAGAATCACGGCATCATCGCCTGGATGGTGAAACGGCTGCTTGCGCGCGGTTACACCCATCCGAAATATCATTCGATCAGCCATGCGCGTTTTTCGGAAGCCGACGCGTTCAACCGCCTGATCGGCATGGCCGCGCTGGTGGATCAGCCGATCATGATCTTTCACGTCTCGACCGCTGAAGGTGCCAGGGTGATCCGCAATGCGCGCGGGGAGGGGCTGAAGGTTTTTGCCGAAACCTGCCCGCAATATCTTTTTCTCACCGCTGAAGATCTGGACAAACCCGGGGCGGAAGGTGCCAAGTGGATGTGCAGCCCGCCCCCACGAACGACGGCCGACCAGGAAGCGCTGTGGCAGGCGCTCGCGCTCGGCGATCTTCAGACTATTTCATCTGACCACGCGCCTTATCGTTTCGACGAAAGCGGCAAGTTGCGCTCCGGCGCAAGTCCTAATTTCAAGCAGATCGCAAATGGCCTGCCGGGGCTCGAGGTGCGGCTCCCGCTTCTGTTCGACGCGATGGTATCGAAAGGGCGTCTGGGGCTGGAGAAGTTCGTGGAACTGACGGCGACCGCTCCGGCGAAAATCTACAACCTGCATCCACGTAAAGGTTCGATCGCGATTGGCGCCGATGCGGACATCGCGATCTGGGACCCTTCGCGTGAGGTTACATTGTCGGATGCGATGATGCATGACCTCACGGGCTACACGCCCTACGCAGGCCGCAGCTTGCGCGGCTGGCCGGTCACGGTGTTGTCGCGGGGACGGACCGTGATCGCCGATGGCAAGCGGATGGCTGGACCCGGGTCCGGCCGTTTCCTTGCCCGCTCGGGCGGCGGGGCAGCGAAGCCCGCCGGCCGGCTCGTCGCGGACATGGACCCCAAAACGAATTTCGGGGCGACTTTGCTTTAAGACTTTGCACTACGGAGGCTTGAGGCATTGAATATTCTGATCTTTGGCGGAACCGGCTTCGTCGGGATCAATATTGCCTCCGCGCTGCTCGCGCGTGGTCATGCCGTTACCTTGTTCGATCGTGGAGCCCTGCCACGCGCTGCGGCACAGGCCTTCGCGGGCTTCGGAGGCGCGCTGACCGTGGTCGAGGGGGACATTACTGAATCGCGCGCCGTCGAGGATAAAATTGCGCGGGGCTTCGATGCGGTCATTCTCGGGGCCGCGATCACCGCCGGCCCTGCGCGCGAGGCCGCCGATCCGCAATCGATCCTGCACGTCAACCTGACGGCGCAACTGTCGGTATTGACAGCTGCGTATCGCCACCGCGTGGGACGGATCATCAACCTGTCGTCCGGTTCAGCCCTTGGCGCAGCCGCCTTTCGCCACACTTTGCTCGACGAAGAGACGCCATGTGAGCCGGTCTCGCTTTATGCCATCACCAAGCATGCGTCGGAGCGGGTGGCTGCGCGCTTTGCCGCTCTTTGGCCGGCCGACATCATCAGCGTGCGGCTAAGCGGCGTGTTCGGGCCATGGGAACGTCCGACGGGTGTGCGCGATACGCTTAGCCCACAGATGCAAATCATTGCGGCTTTGCGAGAGCGAAAAGAAGCGGTGCTGTCCCGTCCGGGAATCCGCGACTGGATTTACGCTCCCGACGTAGCCGACGCCGTGGCCGTGCTGGTCGAAGCGCCTAAGCCGACGCATGGCCTCTACAACATATCGACAGGAAACGAATGGACTGCGCTGCAATGGGGACAGCATCTTGCCGATCTCAATCCCGGTTTCGTCTGCCGGCTGGCAAAGCCGGGTGAATCTCCGACGGTCGACCTGCACAGCGATGCTGACCGCGCACCGCTATCGGTCACACGCATGGCGGAGGAATTCGGCTGGCGGGCACGTTTCGGTTGCGCAGATTCCACGGCCGACTTGAACGACTGGTGGGCGCGTCATGGGGATGGCATGGTGCCGGCATGAGTAGCGCCCTGCTTGCGTTGGAAGCCCAGGTACGCGACGACCTGGCTAAAACCTCGCACCCGTCGGCGTCCTGGCTCGAAGCGAAGGTGGGGCCGGACGGCCAGCCGGCGCTGGATGTCCTGATCGTGGGTGGCGGGCAATCGGGTCTGGCGATTGCCTTCGGCCTGAGTCGCTCGCAGGTCACCAACATCCTGATCATCGACAAGGCCGAACAGGGAAGGGAAGGCCCGTGGCTTTCCTACGCCCGCATGCACACGCTGCGCAGCCCGAAGAATTACACTGGGCCCGACCTCGATACGCCGAGCCTCACCTATCAGTCGTGGCATGAAGCGCGTTTCGGCAAGGAAGAGTGGCAGGCGCTCGATTTAATCCCGCGCCATTTATGGGCTGAATATCTGCTCTGGTTCAGGCAGGTGTTGGGTCTGACGGTGCGCAATGGCTGCGAACTTCTGGAGATTGTGCCCGCGGCGGATGGATTACTCGCAGCCATGGTTGCGTACGGTGGCGCAATCAAAACGATTTATGCGCGCAAGATCGTACTGGCGACGGGCCAGGAAGCGATGGGCAATTGGACAGTTCCGGAGCCGCTACGCCACCTGCCACCGACGCAGGTAGCGCGGGCATCTGACCCCATCGATTTCGGTGCGCTGGCCGGCCAAACCGTTGCCGTGATCGGGGCGGGCGCGACCGCTTTCGATAATGCGGCCATGGCGCTCGAAGCCGGCGCGGCTGAAGTGCATCTGTTGTGCCGTCGTACCGAAATCCAGGTGATCCAGCCTTATCGTTGGCTGACGTTCCGTGGTTTCCTGCGACACTTCTGCGATCTCGACGATGAATGGCGCTGGCGCTTTATGCGCGCCATCCTCGAACTGCGGGAAGGGTTCCCGCAGGCGACTTACGACCGCTGCGCCAGGTTTTCCAATTTCCATCTGCATGAGGGCTCGCCCGTCGAGACGGCGCAGGAGGTGGGCGATGGAATCCAATTGCAGACGCCGCGGGGTGTGCTGCGGGCAGATTTTGTCATCAGCGGCGCCGGGACCGAAATCGATTTTACCGAGCGTGGTGAACTGAGAAATTTTGTCGGAAATATCGCCACCTGGGCCGATCGTTATCAGCCTCCGAAGGACGAGCAGAACCCGCGGCTCGCCCGCTACCCCTATCTCGCCGACGACTATTCGCTCACCGAACGCGTTGCCGGAGCGACGCCCTGGATTGGCAACATCCACCTGTTTGCCTTTGCCTCGACCATGAGTTTTGGCCCGTCCGGCTCATCGATCAACGCCATGACATCAGCGATCCCAAAACTGGTCCATGGTCTGACCCGCGGCCTGTTCCGCGCCGACGTTCAGCGGCACTGGAATTCGTTTAGGGCTTACGACGTCCGGCAGGCAGTGATCTCTCGGGAAAAATCGGGCCGTTGAAGCGCGAAGATGACGCCAATCGCCTCAAACGGCCCAAATTTTCGATTTTTTCTGCGCCCAAGCCTCTGAGCCGGCGCGGGCGGAAAATGCTGCTTGGCGCATAATTTGCTTAAATGCACAATGGGGAATGAGCGGGTGCCCTGCGATCATCGGGCGGGTTTCTGGATTGAATTGAGGACAGAAAAATGCGGGTTCGGATTTGCAGTCTTGCCTTGGTCGGGTTCACCGCTCTTGCGCTTTCGTTCGCCGCCGAATCGGTCTGGGCGCAATCCCGGGTCGAGACGTTGCGGTATGTCACAGGTGCATCCGTCAATACCCTCGATCCGAATGTGCCGGGATCGACCCGCGAGGCGTTCGCGGTGAGTCTCAGCACCTATGACCGTCTGGTGTCGTTCGGTCGCAAGCAACTCAACGGAAAATGGGTATTCGATCTCGACAAGATCACCGGTGAGCTCGCCGAATCCTACGACGTCAGCCCCGACGGGCTCAAGCTCACCTTTCACTTGCGCAAGGATGCCAAATTCCAGGACGGCTCGCCGGTCACCGCGGAAGACGTCAAATGGTCGCTCGATCGCGCCGTGACCGCACCTGTGCTCGGCAAAGCGCAACTGCTCACGGGGTCGATGACCAGCGCGGACCAATTCAAGGTGATTGATCCCCTGACATTTGAGGTCATGCTGCCGAAGCCCGACAAGCTTGCGCTGCCCAATCTCGCCACCGTCTATCCGATCATCATCAACTCCAAACTCGCGAAAGCCAATGCGACCGCGGACGATCCCTGGGCGATCGCCTGGCTCAAGGAGCACACCGCAGGCAGCGGCGCCTACGTCATCGAAAGCTTCAAGCCGGGCGAGCAGGTGATCATGAAGCGCAACGAGGCCTGGAATCGTGGCACAGTCGAAAAAGCTGCGTCCTTCAAGCGGGTCATCGTGCAGACCGTACCGGAGCCCGCGACCCGTGCTAACTTGGTCGAGCGCGGCGATGCCGACATCACCGTCGATTTGCAGGCCAGCGACATCCAGTCGCTGGAGAACAAAGGCACGCTGAAGGTGATCTCGACGCCGCAATATAATGCCGTCACCTTCATTTCGATGAACAACACGATCCCGCCCTTCGACAACATCAATGTGCGCCGTGCGGTTGCTTTCGCGCTTCCCTATGACGACATGTTCAAGGCCGCCTTGTTCGGTCGCGGCACGCCGTTATTCGGCGCCGAATGGGCAGACGGCAAGCCGACCACCAGCGCGTTTCCGTTTCCGCAGCCCGTCAAGCTCGATCTCGACAAGGCAAAAGAATATTTGAAAACCGCCGGCATGCCGGACGGATTTTCGACGACCTTCAGCTTCAATGTCGGCCAGGCTTCGACGGCCGAGCCGATGGCGGCGCTGGTCAAGGAATCGCTGGGCAAAATCGGCATCAAGATCGAAATCCAGAAGCTGCCGGACGCACAGATGTCGACGCAGATCAACGAGAAGAAGCTGCCCTTCTTCACCGAAGGGATCGTCGCATGGCTGCCTTCGAACGATTACTTCTACCGCAATTTCTATACCGGCAATCAGCGCTGGAACTACGCCAGCCTCGACAATCAAGAATTGACCGCGATTGCCCAAGAGGCGCGTTTCGAGCCGGACAAGGCAAAGTACGAAGAGGACGCCAGGAAGCTCAATGCGATTCATTTTGCGACCATGCCGCAGATCGCCCTCTGGCAGCCCAGTCAGGACGCAGTGATGGCCAAATCGATCGAGGGCTATACCTATCAGTTCCACCGTCAGGTCGATTATCGCGACCTCAGCCGCCAGTAGGCTTTCATGAAAGGCCTCGGTACAACGATGATGCGGGCGGCGAGGCGTTTCATGTCGTCGCTGCCCGCTCTCTTCGGCGTGCTGGTTTTCACCTTTCTTCTGATGCGAGTATTGCCTGGCGATCCCGCCGTGTTCTTTGCCTCGGGGCCCAATGCCGGCAAGGAAGAGATCGAGGTCATTCGCAAGCAGATGGGGCTGGACAAGCCTGTGCCGGAGCAACTGCTGCTCTATCTCTACGATGTCGGGCGTGGCAATCTCGGTAAGTCTTTGATGACCGGGCAATCGGTCACGAAGGATCTCCGCGAGCGCCTGCCGGCCTCGCTCGAATTGACGTTGACCGCATTGTTGATCGCATTGGTGTCGGCTGTCCCCCTTGGCGTGATCGCGGCCTTGAAGCCGGGGTCAGCGGTCGATCACGGGGTGCGGTTATTTTGCGCGCTCGGGGTTTGCGTGCCGACCTTTGTCTCGGGCCTGCTTCTGATTTACGTCTTTTACTACCTGTTCGGCCTCGCACCTGATCCGACCGGGCGCATCGATGTTTTTACGTCCCTGCCGCCGCAGCGCACCGGATTTCTGACGGTCGACTTCCTGCTGGCCGGAGATGTTGACGGCTGGTGGATCGCACTTCGCCAGTTAATCCTGCCGGCAGTGACCATGGCGCTGTTCGTGATCGCGCCATTGGCGCGGATCACCCGCGCCTCGATGCTGGTTTCGCTGGGCAGCGACTTCGTCCGCACCGCGCGCTCGGTTGGGCTTTCATGGTGGCGCATTGTCGTCATCTATGCGTTGCGTAACGCGATCCTGCCGGTCATCACCATCGCCGGCATTGTGTTTTCGACCATGCTGGGCGCGAACGTACTGGTCGAGAAAGTCTACTCCTGGCCCGGTGTTGCGTCCTACGCGCTCGATGCGCTGCTGTCGTCCGACTACGCGCCGGTGCAGGGTTTTGTGCTGCTGATGGCGAGTATCTTTGTCGTGGTCAATCTCCTCGTCGATGTCCTCTATGGCATCGCCGACCCACGGGTGTCGATCTAATGCCGAGCGCGACGCTGCGTCATACGGCCTGGATCCTGCGCGGTAACCCGCTGACGGCGGTCGCTGCCACCGGCGTCGTGATCCTGGTGCTGATTGCGATCCTCGGCCCGTCTATCGCGCCCTACGACCCCATAGCTTCCAACGTGTCGGAGGCGCTCTTTCCGCCAAGCCACCTGCACCTTGCCGGCACCGATCAACTTGGCCGCGATACGTTCAGCCGGCTTTTGGTCGCAACCCGGCTTGATCTGGTCATTGCCGTCTCGGCCGTCGGCATTTCCTTTGTGCTCGGCGCCGTCATTGGCGCCTTTTGCGGCTATGCGGGAGGTCGGCTCGATCGCGCGGTCGGCCGCTTCGTCGATGTGATGATGGCATTCCCGCTGTTCGTGCTGGCCATGGCGATGGTGGCCGCGCTCGGCAACCGGGTCGAGAACATCGTGATCGCGACCGCGATCATCAACCTGCCGTTCTACATCCGCTTTGCCCGCGCCGAGGTCAATGTGCGCCGTAATGTCGGCTGGGTGGAGGCGGCGCGCGCCAGCGGCGAAGGCAACATTTCGGTCGTGCTGCGTTTTTTGCTGCCGAATGTTTTGCCGGCGATGGCGGTGCAGATGTCGCTCAATCTCGGTTGGGCCATTCTCAACGCCGCCGGGCTTTCCTTCATCGGCCTTGGCGTCAGGCCACCGACGCCGGAGTGGGGCATCATGGTTGCGGAAGGCGCGCGCTTCATCTCGACAGGAAAGTGGTGGCTGGTCGCGTTTCCGGGCCTCGCCTTGATGCTGGCGGTGTTGTGCTTCAACCTTCTTGGCGATGGATTGCGAGACATCCTCGATCCCAGAATGCGGACATGACCGAGCCGCTGCTTCGTATCGAGGACCTTCATGTCACCTTCTCGACAAGGCAAGGCCTCGTCGACGCGGTGCGCGGCGTAACGCTCTCGGTCGCGTCAGGCGAAATGCTCGGCCTGGTCGGCGAAAGCGGCTCTGGTAAATCCGTCACGGGCTTTGCAACCACGCGGCTTCTCGACGCGGCCGGCCGAATAACGAAAGGGCGGATTTTATATCGCGGCCAGGATATCACGAAGATTCCAGACAGCGACTTTCGCATGCTCCATGGCGCCGCGATGTCGATGATCTTCCAGAATCCGCGCGCGGCGCTGAATCCAATTCGCGCCGTCGGATTGCAGATTGCCGATGCACTCCTCAGCCACAAGCGGATGTCGAAGGAAGCTGCTGCCGAAGAGGCGCTCAATCTGTTGCGTGCGGTGCGGATTCGCGATCCCGAGAAGCGAATGTCGGCCTATCCGCATGAGTTGTCCGGCGGCATGTGTCAGCGGGTGATGATCGCGGTCGCGATCTCCTGCAACCCGATGCTGTTGATTGCCGACGAGCCGACCACAGGCCTCGACGTCACGACGCAGAAGGTGGTGATGGACCTGCTTGCTCAAATCGCCGCCGAGCGCGGTATGGCGACCATCCTGATCACACACGATCTGGGTCTCGCTGCTCAATACTGTCGGCGTGTCGTGGTGATGGAGAAGGGACGTTTGGTCGAAGAGGCGCCGCCCGAGACGCTGTTTCGTCATCCGGAACACATCTACACCAAAAGACTGGTCGCGGCGTCGCCGACTGCGACCTCGCGCATCGAAGATTTGGTCACGGATGAGGAACGCGGCCAATACCTCGCGGTTCTCGCCGCTTGCAAGCCTCAGGCCCTGCCGCCTCCCGGTACGCCGCTGCTCCTGGACGTGAAAAACCTCGCCAAGCGCTACGATCAAGGACAACCGGCAGTCGCGGACTTTTCCATGACCATGAAGGCCGGCGAAAGCGTTGGTCTGGTAGGCGAATCCGGGTCCGGAAAAACCACGACCTCGCGCATGATCTGCCGGCTGATCGATGCCAGCGAGGGCGAAATCCTGTTCGACGGGGAGTCGATTGGCGATTTGCCGGCGCGAGATTTTCACCGCTCGCCGCACCGGAAAGACATCCAGATTGTCTTTCAGGACCCCAATGAAAGCCTCAATCCGCGCTTCACGGCTTTCGACTGCATCGCCCATCCGCTACTGCGGCTCTCACGCTTGCGACCGGGGGATGCTTTGCGTCAACGGGTCGAGGAATGTGCCGTGCGGGTAGGGTTGCCGGTAGACCTATTACCTCGCTTTCCGCATCAGCTTTCCGGCGGCCAGAAGGCCCGCGTCGGCATCGCGCGTGCCATCGCCTGCCGTCCACGGCTTCTGGTGCTGGATGAGCCGACGGCGGCCCTGGATGTTTCGGTTCAGGCGGTCGTGCTGCAGTTGCTGAACCGGCTGCGGCGGGAGGATCATCTCGCGCTTCTATTTGTCAGCCACGATCTGAACGTCGTTCGAATGATGTGCGATCGGACCATCGTCTTGCGCAACGGCAGCATTGTCGAAGCCGGCGAAAGCCGGGCGCTATTCGACAACCCGCAGACAGAGTATACCCGCGCGCTTGTTGCCGCAGTCCCGCATATCCAGCGCACGCAGGCACCGATCGTTGGCGAGGTCAATTAACATGACCTTTGCGCTCCATCATGGAAGCGGACGTCGGCCCGTTCATCGGCAAGCGATGCTATGGTCGTTACACCGATCCTTTGGGCCCGGCACGGCACGTGAATTGCAAGGGTTGCTTGCAGCCCATGGACGATTCGCGGCGCGGCATATTCACCCACACCGCGCGGGGCAAGAGTTGATGATCGGGTGGACACGAGCATCAAGTGCTTACACATGCAATTGAGACTTGATCGATGAACGCCTCCAGCAAGCCGGTACGGATCGGGGTCGATATCGGCGGAACCTTCACCGACCTGCAGATTTTCGACGCACGCAACGGCCGTATCGTTGCGCACAAGCTGCCAACGACACCGGAGGACCCTTCGGTTGCGCTGGTTGAGGGTATCAAGACGGCTGGTCGGCGTTACGGCTTTACCTTGTCGGATGTCGGCTATCTCATGCACGGCACCACCATTGCCACCAATGCCGTGCTTGAACGAAAGCTTCCAGCCGGGGCTTTGGTGACGACGGCAGGATTCGAAGACGTGCTTGAGATCGGCCGCCATTATCGTCGAGAGATTTACTCTGTTCATCCGCAACCAGTCCCCGCGCTGGTTCCTCGCAACCGGCGCTTCGGCTTTCGTGAGCGGATGCGCTTTGACGGCACCGCCGAACGTGTTCCGACCGAGGCCGACGTCGATGCCGTCATCGCGTGTCTTGCCGCTCTTGACATCGAAACTGTCGCCATCGCGTTGCTTCACGCCTACGCCAACCCCGATCACGAAAAGCGTCTCGCCGATCGTATTCGGAAAGCGCTGCCGAGGCTCGACGTTTCACTGTCGTCAGTCATAAGCCCTGAAATTCGGGAGTACGAGCGGACCAGCACGACCGTGCTAAATGCACTTTTGCAGCCAGTCGTGCGTGCCTACATCGAACGCCTTGAGGCGCGGATGCGCGCCGAGGCCTTCGCGCCCCATCTCTTGATCGTGCAGTCGAACGGTGGGGTGTGCACGCCGGCCACCGCCGCGGCCGAACCTGCCCGTCTGTTGTTATCAGGCCCGAGCGGTGGTGCGATGGCGGCGCTAGAACTTGCGCGCCGGCTCGACGAACCGAACCTTGTGGGCGTCGACATGGGCGGCACCAGCTTTGACGTGTCCGTCGTCCGCGACAGCCGGCTAGAGATTGTCACCTTGAGCGAGATCGACCGGCTGCCCGTACGCCTGCCGATGATCGAAATTCGCACGATCGGAGCCGGCGGTGGCTCGATCGCGCGGGTCAGCGCGACCAAGCAGATGGCGGTTGGCCCCGAGAGTGCCGGTGCGCGCCCGGGCCCTGTTTGTTACAGCCGCGGCGGCACGGAGCCGACGGTGACCGATGCGAATCTTGCTCTCGGCCGACTGGATGCTGCAACCTTCCTCGGGGGCGCCATGGCGCTCGATCGAGAGGCCGCCCGCGCCGCCATATCAGCGAGAGCAGGAGAGCCGCTTGGGCTCGATACGGATGCGGCCGCTGCCGGCATTCTCCGTCTGACGAATACCAATCTCGCCGCGGCGATCCGCGTCAGTCTGTTCGAGAAAGGCCTCGATCCGCGCGATTTTACGATGTTGAGCTTTGGCGGCGCGGGGTCGGTTCACGCCTGCGCGGTGGCGGACGAGCTTGGCATCCGGCGCATTATTTTTCCGGTCGATGCCAGCACGTTCTCCGCGCGCGGCATCCTCATGGCTGATATCGAGCACGCTTTTGGCCGCTCGGGCGTGCGGCCGTTCGATAGTGACGCCGTCACCTGGGTGCGTTCATGTTTTGAGAGCCTGAAGGCAGAGGGAACTGCACGGTTAGAGGCCGACGGCATCGCGCCGGCTCATCGACAGTTCGAATTGTCCGCCGATCTGCGCTATCGCGGCCAGGCCTTCGAACTCACCGTGCCCTGGGGCGAGGTCCCGATCGACGAAGGTGGCATCGGCGAAATCTCCTTGCGCTTCCACGCCCATCACGCCCGACGGTTTTCCTACGCCAATCCCGAAGACATGGTCGAACTCGTCACCCTGCGGCTTGTTGCCATTGGCCGCATGGCGCGCCCTCAGATTTCCACTGAAGAGCCTTTATCCGCCGATGACTCAATGGCGGGGCACCGCCATGTCTACGTCGATGGCCAATGGCAAGACGTTGCCGCATGGCGGCGGGACGCGATCGGAGGTTCGCTCGGGATCGTCGGGCCGGCGATCGTTGAGGAAGACTATACGGCGATCTACGTTGCGCCCGGCTGGTCGCTTACGCTCGGTCGCGACGGCCATCTTGTGGCGGCCCGCGGCGAGGAGTTGGCATGAGCGTGCTCGACGCAATCGAACGCGAGGTGTTGCGTAACGCGCTGACGGCTGCGGCCGCGGAGATGGACGTCACGATGTGGCGGACCAGCCGCTCGACCATTGTGCGCGAGATGCTCGATTACTCGACGGCCATCTTCGACGCGAACGGCAATAACGTGGCGCAGTCTGCGCGCATCCCGCAACACCTCAACTCCATGGGCTATTTCCTGCAGACCATCCTCGATCGGTTCATTCCGGCGGACCTCTGGGAAGAGGGCGATATCGTCATCTCGAACGACCCCTATTGCGGCGGCCAACATTTGCCGGACATCGCGGCTTTCCGCCCGGTTTTTTCCAAGGGAAAACGCGTCGCGATCGTCGGAACGCTCTGCCATCATCTCGATGTCGGCGGCATGTCGCCCGGCAGCTATGCCGCGAATGCGACCGAAATTTATCAGGAGGGGTTGCGGATTCCACCCTGCAAGCTTTTCGCCAAGGGTGTGCGCAATGACGTCCTGTGGGGGCTTATAGCGCAGAATGTACGCCAGCCGGTTGCCGTCATGGGCGATCTGCAGTCGCAGATCGCGTCCTTGGGCGTAGGCGTACGCGCGGTCGAAATCCTGACGGCGAGATACGGCGCAGACACCTTGATCGCGTCGTGTTCGGCGATGTTAGATGCGTCCGAAGCCGCCATGCGCGCCGCCATTCGCGCGATCCCTGATGGCGCTTACGAGTTCGAGGATTTTCTCGATGACGACGGCATCGACGTGACGAGGCCGGTACGCATCCACGCAAGGATCATCGTGAACGGCGACAGACTGGTCGTCGATCTCTCCGGCTCGGACCGCGCGGTCCCGGGACCGATCAATGCGACCCTGGGCTCGACGTCGTCTGCCGTCTATTTCGCCATCGTCGCCGCGGCCGACCGCGTGATCGTTCCGAACGCGGGTTGCTACCGTCCGATCGAGATTGTCGCGCCGGAAGGCTTGATCGTGTCGGCGCAGCATCCGTCTCCTGTCGCGCATCGCCTTGCACCCGGCCACGTCCTGCTCAACGTTCTCTTCGGTGCTCTTGCCAAAGCCATCCCGGGCCGACTGCCGGCGGCCTACTATGCCGTCAGCTACGTCTGTTCGTTCCAGACGATGGAAACGAGCGGCGCGCGAAAGGTGCTGGTCGAGATCGAGGTCGGCGGCTGCGGCGCCCATCCGAATGGCGACGGCGCCAGCGCTCATTCGTTCGGGATGCACAACAACGCATCGATCCCGATCGAGATGATTGAAAGCAGCATGCCCGTCACCATGGTCGAGTACGGTCTCGCGCCGGGGACGGGCGGAGATGGTCGCCATCGCGGTGGCCTCGGCCTGCGGAGAGCGTGGCGCATCGATAGCTATGCGGCGACATTTACGGCGCAGATGGACCGCTTCCGCTTTCGCCCGTTCGGGCTTGATGGCGGCGAACCCGGCGCTGCGGGGCAACTCGAACTCGTGCGCGATGGCGAAGTGCAAGCATTGCACTCGAAGATTTCCAATATGCCGCTGCGAAAAGGCGACGTTATCCGGCTTGTCACTTCCGGCGGCGGCGGCCTGGGCGCGCCTGGTGAACGTCAGGCAGCCGCACAGCGACGGGATCGCGAGCAAGGCTATTCGGTAGAATGAGGCACGTCTGATTGGTTTGAAACAGTAGGGGTAAGCATCATGGATCGTAGAACGCTTCTTTTGGGTGGTACGGCGGCGCTTGCCGCCGGCACCTTGCCCGCACGCGCCCAAAGCGCCGGCGACATCAAGATCGGTTTCACCTATCCATTGTCAGGTAACTCCGCCCAGATCGGTGTCGATGCGCAAAGGGCGTTCGAGACCGCGGCCGAGATCATCAACAACAGCTACGATTTCGACTTGCCACTGGCAAAGGCCGCTGGTCTGCCGGGATTGGGCGGCGCCAAGGTACAACTGATCTTTGCCGACCATCAATCCGATCCGCAGAAGGGGCGTGCCGAGGCCGAACGGCTGATCACGCAGGAAAAGGTCTGCGCCGTCATCGGTACCTATCAAAGCGCGGTTGCGGTCACCGTCAGCCAGATTTGCGAGCGTTACCAGATTCCCTTTGTCTCGGCCGAGAATTCCTCACCCAGTCTGCACAGGCGGGGGTTGAAATATTTTTTCCGCCCGGCACCGCATGACGAAATGTACTCGGCGGCGATGTTCGACTTCTTCGATGCCATGAAGAAGAAAGGCACCAGGATCGAAACCTTGGCGCTGTTCCACGAAGATACGATCTTCGGGACCGACTCCGGCAATGCACAGGCGAAGCTCGCGGCTGAGCGCGGCTACAAGATCGTGGCCGATATCAAGTACCGCGCCAACACGCCCTCGCTCTCGGCCGAAGTACAGCAACTCAAGGCGGCCAATGCCGACGTGCTGATGCCATCGAGCTACACCACCGACAGCATCCTCCTGATCAAGACCATGATCGAACTCGGCTACAAGGCGCCCGCGATCGTGGCGCAAGACGCTGGCTTCTCCGACAAAGCGTTCTATGACGCGGTCGGCGACAAGGTCGAGGACGCCATCTCGCGCAGCACCTTCTCGCTCGATCTCGCCACCAAGCGGCCAATGGTTGGCACCATCAACGCCATGTACAAGGAAAGGTCCGGCAAGGATCTCAACGACCTCACTTCGCGAGAATTCATGGGCCTTCTGGTGTTGGCGGACGCGATCAACCGCGCCAAATCGACCGAGGGGGAGAAAATCCGCGACGCGCTGACCGCGACCGATATTTCGGGGGAACAGACCATCATGCCCTGGCGGCGCATCAAGTTCGACGAGATGGGGCAGAACAACGACGCCGACCCTGTGTTACTGCAATATGTCGGCGGCAAGTTCGTCACGATCTTTCCGCCGCAGGCCGCAATTGCGGAGGCTATCTGGCCGATGAAGTAAAATCCGGCCCGCTCTGCCGGGCACTAGCGCGGAAAGCCGTAGACCGCGGCCGCCTTGTCGTTCGACACCAGGTCGCTTGCGATGTCGTCACGCACGCTTGCCGCGGCACGCTCCCGCGGATCGCCGATGCCGGCGCCACCTGGCGTCATCACCACCAGCCGATCGTCCGCCCGCACGGTCTGAAAGCCCTTGCCGCGCAACTTCTGTCCGGATTTGAGTCCGACATAACCATTCTCGCCGTTGTGGCCGCCGTCGCGTCCGCGCGGCGGATGATCGATGCGATCGAACGCCGCGAGGATTTCGAACGGCGCATCGATGCCGCTGCCGACTTCGATGATTTGACCGAGGCCACCGCGGGTGCGGCCGGCACCGCCGGAATCCGGACGCAGCTCCTTGCGCCAGAAGATCAGCGGGGTTTGCGTCTCGGCGATCTCGACCGGCGTGCCGCGCACCCCGCTGGGATAGGCGGTCGCGGACAGGCCATCCTTGGCGAAACGCGCGCCGGTGCCTCCGTTACTGGTCACCGCCATCGAGAATCCGTAGTTGCCGCCGGCGCCACTGCGCGTCTGCCCCCGCACATTCAGGTTCCACAGGCAAGAAGTCCCTTCGGCCGGTACCCGCTCGGGAATGATCTGGCGGAGGCAGCCGAACACCACGTCGGGCAGCATTTGACCGATGATATGCCGCGACGACACCGGCGCCGGTTTTAACGCATTGAGGATCGCACCCTTGGGCGCCGATATCGTAAGCGGCGCCAGCGAACCGGCATTGTTTGGAATTTGTGAGGCCACCACGCAGCCGAGGCCGAACACCGTGTAAGCGGTGGTGTAGGAAACCGGCACGTTGATGCCGAACTTCGATGCGGCCGAGGTGCCGGCAAAATCGACATGGATCCCCGTATCCGAAATCGTCAGTGTCGCCGAAAGCGTGACCGGCTCGTCATAGCCGTCGACCACCATGCTGTTGCGCCAGATGCCCTTCGGCAGTTTGGCGATCTCGGCCAGCACCGCTTCGCGCGATCGATCGCAGATGTGATCGGCGATCTGATCCAGCGTGTCGATGCCGAACTCGTCCATCATCTCGACCAGACGCTGGCAACCGACGTCGTTACAGCCGGCAAGCGAATACGTGTCGCCTTCGGTGTCGATCGGCAATCGCGTGTTACTGCGGATCATCGACATCAGGGTTTCGTTGACGACGCCCTGATCGATCAGTTTCAACATCGGGATGTAGAGCCCTTCCATGAAGACGTCGGTAGCGTCCGGTCCAAAGCCGATGCCGCCGATATCCATCAAGTGGCTGGTGCAGGAGAACAACGCGACCAGCTTGCCGTCCTTGAAGCAGGGTGTGGTGACGACGAAATCGTTGAGGTGACCGGTCCCCATCCACGGATCGTTGGTGATATAGGCGTCGCCTGGCTTCATCGTCTCAAGCGGGAAATGCGCGATGAAGTGCTTCACCGATTCTGCCATCGAATTGACGTGGCCGGGCGTGCCGGTCACCGCCTGCGCCAGCATCCGTCCCTTTGCGTCGAATACGCCGGCCGAGAGATCGCCGCACTCGCGCACGATCGGGCTGAAGGCCGTACGCAGCAGAACTTGCGCCTGCTCCTCGACCACGGCAATCAGCCGGTTCCACATGATTTGTAGATCGATGAGGTTCGCGCCGTTGGTGTCGCTCATGATCAAGCTACCTTCCGCTCCATGACGATGCTGCCGGCACCGTCGATATAAGCTTCGAAACTCACCGCGACGAACGTCGAGGTTTCGTCTTCCGCGATCACGGCGGGGCCCGCGATGGTTGTCCCCGGCGGCATTTGGTTACGTAGATACAGCGGAATCTCCACCACATGTCCGGCGCGTCCATCGTAAAACCTGCGGTGGCCGGCGGCTTTGCCGGCTGGCTTGCGCGTCACTTCCGCGATCCGCGCCGGATTGCAGGGCTCGGTGGTCGCGAGCACCGACCAGCTAAGCACCTCGATCGCCGCGCCCGGGATCGGACGCTCGAACAGTGCCGCGTAGTCTTTCTCGAAGGCTTGGCGCAGGCTCGCGAGGTCTGCCTCGGTGAGCCGCCGGTTCGGCAGTTCGACTGTGATCTCGTGCCCTTGTCCGACATAGCGCATGAAGGCCGTGCGCCGTTCGCGCACCGGCATGCCGGCGGCGCCAGGCTCTACCAAAGCCCCGGCTTCGCTCGCGATCTCGTGCAGCAGATCGGAAACCGCTGCGGTATCGAATTCGTCCAGCCGAACATGACGGCTGCGCACCAACTCATAGGCGATGGGGGCTGCGAGAAATCCCACCGCCGAGCCGACGCCGGCGTTGGACGGCACGATCACCCGCGAGACGCCGATCCGCTCGGCAACGCGCGCGGCGTGAAGAGGCGCGGCACCACCGAATGCAATCAACGTATGTTGCCCCACGACGGCACCGCGTTCGACCGCGTGCACGCGAGCGGCGCTCGCCATGTTCTCGCACACGATCTCGTGCACGGCGTAGGCCGCGGTTTCCGCCGCCAATCCCAGGGGCCCGCCGATGTCACGCAACAGCGCCTGCCGCGACAGATCTAAACTGAGCTTGATGGTGCCGCCCGCGAAGGCGTCGGGATCGATCTTGCCGAGCGCGACATCCGCATCCGTCACGGTCGGCCGCACGCCGCCGCGGCCGTAGCACGCCGGTCCCGGTTCGGACGATGCGCTCTCCGGCCCCACTGTGATCCGCTTCAAGGCATCGACCCGCGCTATCGAACCGCCGCCGGCGCCGATCTCGACCATTTCGATGACGGGAACGCGCACCGGCAGACCCGATCCCTTCAGAAAACGCGCGGCGCGGTCGACTTCGAACACCCGCGACGTTTCCGGCTGGTATTTCTCGATCAGACAGATTTTTGCGGTGGTGCCACCCATATCGAAGGACAGCACCTTGGTCTCGCCAAGGCTCGCGGCGATCTGGCTTGCGAAAATAGCGCCGCCCGCAGGGCCCGACTCCAGAAGACGCACTGGAAAGCGCCGAGCCGTCTCGATCGACGTGACACCGCCGCCCGAGGTCACGAGGTAGATGGCGCCGCGGAATTGCTGGACCTGCAAGGCTTCCGCCATGCGCCCGAGATAGCCGTCGATCAGTGGCTGGACATAGGCGTTCGCAACCGCGGTCGAAGTGCGCTCATATTCGCGAATTTCCGGGCATACGGCCGATGAGAGCGTCACCCGGACATCTCGCATCTCCGCTTGCAGGATCGAAGCGGCGCGCTGTTCATGTGCTGGATTGGCGTAAGCGTGAATAAAGGCGAAAGCGATACTTTCCACATTTTGCGCGCGCAACTTTGGCGCCAGCGCCCGTACGGCGGCTTCGTCAAGCGGCAGCCTCACGCTGCCATGTGCATCGACGCGCTCGGGCACCGTGAAGCGGAGAGAACGCGGCACCAAAGGCTTCGGCTTGTCGATCGCAAGGTCATATTGATCGTAGCGGCTCTCGGTGCCGATATCGAGCACATCGCGGAAACCTTCCGTCGCGATCAGCGCCGTCTTCGCGCCCCGGCGCTCAATGATGGCGTTGGTTGCAAGCGTAGTGCCATGAATAAATACGTCGACGTCGCTGATGTAGGCGCCTGCGTCGGCCAAGATGAGGCGCATTCCGTCGAGCACCGCCTGCTCAGGGCGAGCCGGCGTCGTCAGCACCTTGCGCGTCTTGCGATCCCGCCCGACGTCCAGCACGATATCAGTGAACGTACCTCCGATATCGACGGCAAGCCGCACTTCGGCTCCGTCAAGCATTCCAGATCTCCGCAGGCTGTCTGATGAACTGTTATAAAGTATACAGCAATTTGTATGCCAGCCCTTGCAGCAGTGTACTCAGTCGTTTTTGTCAGGCACCTAGACAGTGCGGCTCCCACAAACATGGAATCCGTGCCGATGATCTGATGACGCTGAAAGTCGAATTCGCGGCGCGACAGTTCTGTCGTTCCTCCCGTAGACGATCACGCTCTTGATTTGCGGAATCTGCGAAAAGGCTTTCACGCGCGGTGAGCGAGATTGATCAACGCTCACGCCCATCATCGGGAGCAATTGAACCGTCTGCTCAAAGTAAATTGCAAGGCGGCAAAAGTTTCGTTTGTGGTCCCGGATGTGGCGGCCCGAATAAAAAAGCGCCTTTCGGCGCTGTTTCAAAATTCGACTAACCATCTGTTTTCTTTGGCTCCCCGGGCTGGATTCGAACCAGCGACCATTCGATTAACAGTCGAATGCTCTACCGCTGAGCTACCGAGGAATAGGCGAAGCTGGGTGTTCGCTCGGCGGAGCGTATAACAAAGCCTCAGAGGCTTGCAAAGGACGAAATAGGGCCGTTTTTGCTGGATCGCCAATGACCCCTGAGGGGCTCGCCGGCCGGCGCGGCGCTTTCGTGGTTTTATCCGGGTAAATCCGGTTTGAAGTCCACCTTTGGCGCCTGCCGCCATGTTGCGTTTTGGCAGGCCTTGTATCAAAGATGGCCGGGCCTTTTTCCCACCCTCCCGCGGCTACACGACCGCTTGCCACCAGGGTCCTCCAATGTCTGATTTCTCGATCGCGCGCCAGAAAATGGTCGATGGCCAGGTGCGCCCGAGCGATGTCACCGACATCCGAATCATAGATGCCATGCTCGCGATCCCGCGTGAGGCATTTGTCCCGCAGGCGCAACGCTCGCTCGCTTATCTCGACCTGGACATCGACGTCAGCGAGGGCGGACCGGTCAAACGGTTCCTCTTGAGGGCGGCGCCGACGGCTAAGATGATTCAGGCGGCCGACATCAGCGAAACAGACGAAGTACTGGTGGTGGGATGCGCGTCCGGCTACCTGGCCGCAGTGGTGGCGCATCTGGCCCGGCGCGTCACGGCCACGGAATGCGATTCGTCACTCGCGGCGAAGGCCAAGGAGGCTGTTGCCGCGCTCGCTCCCGGAAACGTGACCGTCAAGACGGCGCCGGCGCCGGACGGCGATTCGGCTGATGCCCCCTTTGACGTCATTCTTCTCAACGGCACAACCGAAATCCCGCCCGAAAACCTCTATCGTCAGCTTAAGAAAGGCGGCCGGTTGGTCGGAACCTTCGCCTTGGGTGGTCCGCAGCGGGCCGTGATCGTGACCGAATCTCACGGCGATTTTGGGCATCGGGAGCTTTTCGACACCGCAATACCGGTCCTGCCGGGTCTTGAGCGGCCGGCCGCGTTCGTTTTCTAGCGCAAGGTAAGCTTTTCCCAACCCAAAGGTATTCGGAGTGTGGCCCGGATGCCCCATCTGCGGAGTTTCCCACTGTCCGAGCCGTCCGGGGGGTTCCTTCCCTTTGATGTCATGAATAAGGTGTGGTGCGGGATATCTGCTTGGAATGATTTGATGACCCGGTTCGGAAGCTACGATACCGGGGCAGTATGATTGGAATACCTGGGATGGATGGGGTGAAGATTGTTACCGGCGCTGCGGCGACGGTGCTTCTTTGGGCGTTGACGAACCCGGTGCCGGCTCTCGCCGACACGATCGAGGCTGCCTTGGTGCGCGCCTACCAAAACAATCCGCAGCTTAATGCGCAACGGGCCTCGGTGCGGGCCACGGACGAAAACGTACCGCAGGCTTTGTCTGGA
>Ga0116129_1000534_pt1 | contig 24354 bp, 19 predicted proteins | sample June2015DPH_17_2_FD_89732 | JGI IMG/M metagenome (GOLD analysis project Ga0116129, IMG submission 89732) | Peatland microbial communities from SPRUCE experiment site at the Marcell Experimental Forest, Minnesota, USA - June2015DPH_17_10 | ecosystem: Environmental > Terrestrial > Soil > Wetlands...
AAGCTGTTAAAACCATTGCGCAGGGAATGCCGGTTTGATCCCGGTGAACCTGTGGTGACGACACTCGTATGCTCTACTCTACCAACTGCATACGAGGCTGCGGGTGCATCGCGCATCCGGCATTCCCTGCGCCCTTGTATCTTGGGGCGGAAGTTTCATGCACAACTCGGGCGAATCGCGCCGCGAGATTGCGGAGTCGCGTTTGAATCTGGTTTGGCTCCCTAAAAAAGACGCGAATAACGAATGGCGGGGGCTCGGCCTCCCGGTCGCGCTGTTGAAAGAGCCGGCCATGCCGGGTTCGGCGCCGGCGCATCGAAGCGTTTCGATCGGCAACTTGCAAATCGCCCGCGATGCATTTACAAGCGGCGCTTCGTCGCTCGAACCGGGGAGGATTTGCATGACTGTTTCCATGTATTCGCAGATCGCGCCCTCGCGTCCGAATCTCTCGCGGGACGCCTTTCTGGCCCCTTGAGGGCCAACTTTGCCGGCCATGGTCGGGCCCGACGTCCCGATTGATCCGAAGCTTCCGGTAAGTCACCGATATTTTTCAACGACGCCTGCATTCGGCCATGCCGTCGCGCGTCAACCAACGGAGCCGGTCTCGCGCGCGAGCGCAGCCGGATGACGCCATGACCGCCCTGAACGAAAAACGCCCGGCCGCGATCCGCGTGGTGATCCCGTTCGTGTTTCGCCACTGGCTCAACCAGCCGCTCGCCGCGGCTATCGTCGCCGGCGGCCTGCTCGGGGCGACCGCCGCCGATCTGTTCATGCCGGTGTTCTCGGGTCATCTGGTCGACGCCCTGACGCAAGGCGCCTCCGATCCGGCCGCGCGCCGCGCGGCATGGACGGCCTTTGGCGCGATCGTGGCGCTCGGCGCCCTCTCGATGATCCTGCGCCTCGCCGGGCTGCAGGCGATCGTGCCGTTCACGCTGCGGATCATGTCGGACGTGTCGCGCGACGCCTTCATGCGGGTGCAGCGCTTCTCGACCGACTGGCACGCCAACTCCTTTGCCGGCTCGACCGTGCGCAAGATCACCCGCGGCATGTGGGCGCTCGACCTGCTCAACGACACCATCCTGATGGCGCTGTTGCCGTCGCTGACGGTGCTGGTGGGATCGATGATCCTGCTCGGGCTGCACTGGACTTCGCTCGGGCTCGTGATCGCGGCGGGCGCGCTGCTCTATGTGTCGATGACGGTCGCGTTCTCGACCGGCTATATCGCGCCGGCGGCGCGCGTTTCCAACGCCTGGGACACCAGGGTCGGCGGCACGCTGGCCGACGCGCTGAGCTGCAACGCCGTGGTGAAATCGTTCGGCGCCGAAGCGCGCGAGGACGCGCGGCTGGCGCGCGTCATCAGCCGATGGCGCGCCCGCGTGCGGCGGACCTGGCTGCGCTACAACTACACCTCGACGGCGCAGCTCGCGGTGCTGCTGTGCCTGCGCGCCTCGGTGATCGGCGGAGCGTTGCTGCTGTGGATCGCAGGCCGTGCCTCGCCGGGCGACGTCACCTATGTGCTGACCAGCTACTATATCATCCACGCCTACCTGCGCGATGTCGGCATGCACATCAACAATCTGCAGCGTTCGGTCAACGACATGGAGGAACTGGTCGCGATCCATGACGAGGCGATCGGCATTGCCGATGCCCAAGGCGCGTTGCCGATCGACGTCCACGGCGGACGCATCGTGTTCGAGGACGTCACCTTCCATTACGGTGGCCATCGCGTCCCGCTGTATGACGGCCTGTCGGTGGATATTCGCGCCGGCGAACGTGTCGGCCTGGTCGGCCGCTCCGGCTCCGGCAAGACCACCTTCGTCAAGCTGGTGCAGCGGCTCTACGACGTCAGCGGCGGGCGAATCCTGATCGACGGCCAGGATATATCGCACGCGACCCAGCATTCGCTGCGCAGCCAGATCGCCATCGTGCAGCAGGATCCGATCCTGTTTCACCGTTCGCTGGCGGAGAATATCGCCTATGGCCGGCCCGGCGCCGGCATGGCGGCGGTCGAGCAGGCGGCGCGGCTCGCCAATGCCCATGAGTTCATCCTGCGGCTGCCGAAAGCTTATGGCACGCTGGTCGGCGAACGCGGCGTCAAGCTTTCCGGCGGTGAGCGGCAGCGGGTGGCGCTGGCGCGGGCGTTTCTCGCCGACGCGCCGGTCCTGATCCTCGACGAGGCGACCTCGAGCCTCGACTCCGAATCGGAGGCCTTGATTCAGCAGGCGATGGAGCGGCTGATGAAGGGACGCACCTCGATCGTGATCGCGCACCGGCTGTCGACGGTGCGCAGCCTCGACCGCATCCTGGTGTTCGATCGCGGCGCGATCGTCGAGCAGGGCACCCACGCCGCGCTCGCCGCGCGAACGGGAGGCATCTATCGCGGGCTGTTCGAGCGCCAGGTCACGGAGTTCGGGCAGATCGCGGCGGAGTGAGTTTGCCCGCGGGCGCATGGCGAACATATGCCGCGCATGGCGGTCGCCTGCGCGCCACAGTCGCGGAATGACGTCCTGACATGGCGAGGGGTCCGGCGTGTCGCGCCGAACCCCTCATTCTCAAGATATCAGCCGGCCTGTAAGCCGGGTTTTGTAGGGCACCGCCCGCTTGCGCGAGACGATACGTGACGGCCATTCCTCTGGGACAATGTTCGCACATTGCCTCGAGCAACCTACCCGGACGGCGAGCCTGACATCGCCCCCGCGGTGTTATCGCTTTCGCGAACGAACCCGCGTTGCCGTCCCTATTCGGTCTTGCTCCCGGTGTGGTTTGCCATGCCGGTTCCGTTGCCGGACCCGCGGTGCGCTCTTACCGCACCTTTTCACCCTTACTCGCCCCCTCCCTTATCCCTCCCCGCAAGCGGGGAGGGCAGGGTGGGGGAAGCGGTTCGTTCTCTGTGGCACTTTCCCTGGGGTCGCCCCCGCCGGACGTTATCCGGCACCGTATGTCGATGGAGCCCGGACTTTCCTCTCCCGCAGCCTTTCGACCGTAGCGGGAGCGGCCGTCCAGCCGACTGACGCCGCTAGCCATGGGGGCTCAAAGGGGTCGCGTCAAGCGCAGAAGGTTCGGCCGGCGCCCGAAAATAAACTATCCTGAACATGTCGTTTTGCGATGGGCCCGCTCGACTGGATGCCGGCGAATGTCCGCCGATCGGAAGGAGCTGACGCGATGCAGTATTTATTGATGATCTATCAGAACGAAGCCGAGTACGGCAAAATCGACCCCGAGGTAGGCAAGAAGATGATGGAGGAATATGGCAGCTTCACCCAATCCATCATCCAGAGCGGCGCTTTCAAGGCCGGCGACCGGCTGCAGCCGACATCGGCGGCGACCACCGTGCGCGTCCGCGATGGCAAGACCCTGACTACGGACGGTCCGTTCGCGGAAACCCGCGAGCAGCTCGGCGGCTACTATCTGGTCGAGGCCAAAGATCTCGACGCCGCGCTCGCGATTGCCGCGCGCATTCCCGGCGCGAGATTCGGTTCGATCGAGGTCAGGCCGATCTGGGTTTATGATTGACGGCCGTCGTTATTCCGGGGCGTGCCAACGGGTCGGCGCCTTTGCGCCGTCCGACGGGCACGAGCCCGGAATCCATACTCCCGATCGTGGTTATGGATTCCGGGTTGCGTTTCGCTTCGCTTCACGCCCCCGGAATGACAGTGATTGAAATCGCATGACCCCGATCGAAATCGAAAAAACATTCCGCGACGAGGCGGGCCGGGTGCTGGCAACGCTGATCCGCCTCGTCGGCGATTTCGATCTCGCCGAGGACGCGTTGCAGGATGCCTTTGCCGCGGCACTGGAACGCTGGCCCGCCACGGAGCCGCCGTCCAACCCGCGCGCCTGGCTGGTCAATGTCGGCCGCAACAAGGCGATCGACCGTATCAGGCGATCGATCGCGTATCGCGGCAAGCGGGAAGAACTGGCGCACGAACTGCTGCGCAACGCTTCGGCCTCCGATGCTGCCGACGATGCGATGGCGCTCGACGATGACATGCTGCGGCTGATCTTCATCTGTTGCCACCCCTCATTCGCGGTCGAAGTTCAGGTCGCGCTGACCCTGCGCACGGTCTGCGGGCTTTCGACCGCGCAGGTCGCGCGCGCCTTCCTGGCCGGCGAGGACGCGATGGCGCAGCGCCTGGTTCGCGCCAAGCAGAAAATCCGTCTCGCCGGCATTCCCTACGAGGTGCCGGACCGCGACGCGCTGGAGCCGCGGCTGCGCGGGGTGCTGGCGGTGATCTATCTCGTCTTCACCGAAGGCTATGTCGCGACATCGGGCGAGGACCTGATGCGGCCGGATCTGGCGCGCGAAGCGATCCGGCTCGGCCGGCTGCTCGACGCCCTGATGCCGCAGCGGGGCGAGATCAAGGGGTTGCTGGCCCTGATGCTGCTGCACGATGCGCGCCGCGCCGGGCGCGAGACCGCGGGCGGCGACATCGTGCTTCTGGAAGAGCAGGATCGCGCGCTGTGGGACCGTTGCCAGATTGAAGAAGGCCTGAAGCTGGTGGAAGACGCACTTCGCATGCCGGGCCGGCCACAATCCTATGCGGTGCAGGCCGCGATCGCCGCGCTTCATGCGCGGGCGCCGAGCTATCGCGACACCGACTGGCGGCAGATAACGGGCCTCTATGAAGTGCTGCTGCGGATCAGCCCGTCACCGGTGATCGAGCTCAATCACGCCGCCGCGGTGTCGATGGTGGACGGGCCGGCGCGCGCGCTTGCCCTGATCGATGCGCTGGAAGCCCGTGGCGGGCTCAAGGGCCACGAGTTGATGACGGCGGTCCGCGCCGATTTGCTGCGCAGGCTCGGCCGGCATGACGCGGCGCGCGAGGCCTATCTGGCGGCGTCAGCCGCGACGCAACTGGAGCCGCTGCGGCGGCTTTACGCGCGGCGGCTGGCGGAGATGGATGGCGCGTAGTTTTTCGTCATTGCGAGCGAAGCGCGATTTCCGCGGCGTCGGTCGAAAGCGACTCCAGCAGCGAATGCAACGTGGTCAGCGTCGAATGATCGGCGACGCCGTCGACGTGCGCCGGGCGAAAGTGGCGCTGGAAGGCTGCGACCACTTCCATGGTGGCGCCGTCATATTTGCCGTTTGTCGGGACGCCGTAGCCGTATCTGGCCAGCGCCTGCTGCAGGTTGTGGACATCGTCGCTGATGGTGCCCAATTTGAGCGTTTCGCCGCGCACGACCGGCGCCGGCTGCACCCAATGGCCGACGCCCGAATTGGCCAGCGAATGCCATGGAAACTTCTCGCCGGGGTCTTTCTTGCGGGACGGAGCAACGTCCGAATGCGCAAGCACGCGATGTGACGGCACCTTGCGGCGGAGCATGATGCCACGGCACAGCGCGATCACGGCGGCGATCTGGCGCGGCGGAAAATCCGGATAGCCCCAGTCGTGACCCGGATTGACGATCTCGACGCCAATCGAACAGGAATTGATGTCTTCCTCGCCGGCCCAGGATGATACGCCGGCATGCCAGGCGCGTTTGGCTTCCGGGACGCTTTGTACAATGCGGCCGTCTTCCAGAACGATGTAGTGCGCCGATACGTCAGTGCCGGCCGTGCACAGTTGCGAGATCGCGGCCTCCACGTCCGGCATTCCGGTGTAGTGCAGCACGATCATGTCGGGCAACCGGCCCTTGTTGCGGTCGCCAAAATTCGCCGACGGGATGATGTCGGATGCGATCGATGAATCGGGAACGAATGTCTTCATGTTCGAGCTGGCTCTTGGGATCGGCAGGGTACGTTGACGCTTCGAATCAAACCACCGGAAGCGAACGAACCGAAAGACATAGAACAGTTCAAACCGGGCGGGAGAACGGCAATGTGTGTCTTCAGGACGAACCTTTCGTCGCTATCCCCTCACTCTGCCGTGAGCACAATGCGAGAGCCGGTCGCGGTCTGGCATTCTATCCGGGTTTGTGCGGGAAGCATCACTGCCACGAGCCTGCTCGCGGGGGTCTTTCATCCCTTCCCGTTGCGGGGGCGACGCCTTCGAACAGGGGGCAGGGGAGCAAAAGCGTCCAAATCCCTTCGGCGATCGTCAACGCTTTCTTAACGCTACCTGACGTTACTAAGAGATGAAGAGCCGAACCGTTTTTTGGGGGCGGCCGAGGCCCTATTTGACGCTCGAAATCCCATGGCAGCCCACCAAATTCCATCGGGAAATCAGGGCTTGCGATTCGGGGAGGGCGGGACAGAAAATCGTACCTCGCGACGGCTTTTCGCTCCGATAAGCCTGGCGTGGCGTAGACATTTGAGGCGCAATGGGCCCGTCGGCGTCCAATTTCCGCATCTTGAGCCGCCGGCCCGCGCCCGGAGCCGGGGCATGAATCCGGCCGCCCGGCGTCATATTCCAGTGCTTGGCCGCCAAGCCGTCGAGATGCTCGGCCCCCGCGACGGCGGCATCTATGTCGACGCCACTTTTGGCGCCGGCGGTTACAGCCGCGCCATCCTCGACACCGAGGGAACCCGCGTTATCGGCATCGACCGTGACCGGTCAGCCATTTCCGGTGGTTTCGAGCTGGTCGATCGATCGGCCGGACGGCTCACGCTGGTCGAGGACCGGTTCTCCAATCTCGCCGCGATTTGTGCCGCGCAGGGCTTTGAGGCGGTCGACGGCGTCGTGATGGATGTCGGGGTGTCCTCGATGCAGCTCGACGAGGCCGACCGCGGCTTCTCGTTCCGCCTCGGCGGCCCGCTCGACATGCGGATGGGCCATGACGGCCCGACCGCCGCGGAGGTGATCGCGCACGCCTCCGAGGCCGACCTGGCCAACATCATCTACGTCTTCGGCGAGGAGCGGCATTCGCGAGGGCTGGCCCGCGCCATCGTCGCCGCGCGCAAGCAAACGCCGATCGCGACCACGCGGGAGCTGGCCGATATCGTCGCCAAAGTGGTATGGCCGAAGCCGGGCGAAATTCACCCGGCGACGCGGACGTTTCAGGCCCTTCGGATTTTCGTCAACCAGGAACTCGACGAGCTGCATCTGGCGCTGTCGGCGGCGGAACGCACGCTGAAACCCGGCGGCCGGCTGGTGGTGGTGTCGTTTCATTCGCTGGAAGACCGCATCGTCAAGAATTTTCTGGCCGGGCGCGGCAAAGCCGGCGGCGGATCGCGGCATCTGCCCGAGCTCGCGCTGGAGCGGCCGAGCTTTCACATCTTGACCAAGCGTCCGGTCACGCCCGATGCCGGCGAAATATCGGCCAATCCGCGCGCGCGCTCGGCGAAGCTGCGCGCGGCCGAGCGCACCGCGGCGCCCGCTCACCCGGCCGATCCGTTGCCGGCATGGCCTGTTCTCGCCGACGTGATGAGGGGAGGTTGACCATGCGGATCATCCATCTCCTCGTGATCGGCGCCTTGGTGCTCGCCGCCGCCCATGTCTACCGGATCAAGATGGAGTCCACCTCGCGTACCGAGCGCGTGCTGCGATTGCATGCGGATATTCGCGAGCAGCGCGACGCCATCGCAGGCCTGCGTGCGGAATGGGCGCGGCTCGACGCGCCGCTGCGGCTGCAGGGTCTCGCCGACCGCCATCTGGCGCTAAAACCCATCAACGCCACGCAATACGATTCCTTGAAGAACCTGCCCGAGCGACCGCCGAACCTTGTCAGGCCGGGCGATCCCGATCCGATCGGCGCGATGATCGAGACCATCGATGCCGCCGCGATGACCGGTTCGGTGCCGGCGCCGGAGGATCAGCAATGACCGCCGCCGCGGCGACAAAAGTCAAGCTTGCGGAACCCTGGCGGCAGCGGCTGATCCGCAGCCTGCTGTACGGCCGCAACGTCGATCGCGCCGCCAAGGCCCGCGCCCGCGTCGGATTCGTGATGGTGGCATTCGCGGTGATCTTTGCCGTGATCGGCGGCCGGCTCATCATATTCACCGTCGGCGGCGACGGCCACGGCGCGCGCCGGAGCGCGACGCAAGACGCCATCGCCACCGCGCGGCCGGATATCGTCGATCGCAACGGCGAGGTGCTCGCCACCGACGTCAAGACGCCGAGCCTGTTCGGCGAGCCGCGCCGGATCATCGACAAGGACGAAGCGATCGAGCTTCTGACCGCGACGTTGCCGGATCTCGACACCGGCGAAGTGCGCGACCGGCTGTCGTCGAAAAAAGGCTTCGTCTGGCTGAAGCGCGAAATCACCCCGGAGCAGCAGCTGGAAATCCACCGCCTCGGCATTCCCGGCATCGGCTTCCTGCGCGAGAACAGGCGCGTCTATCCCTCCGGCGCCGAAGTCGCGCATTTGATCGGTCTGGTCAACATCGACAACCAGGGCATCGCCGGGATGGAGAAGTGGCTCGACACCAACGGCCTTGCCGATCTCCACCGCGCCGGCTTCGCCTCCGACCGCCTGCAGCGCCCGGTGGAGCTATCGGTCGATCTGCGCGTCGAGCACGCGCTGCGCGACGAACTGCTCAAGGCCAAGGAAAAATTCCATGCCCAGGCGGCTTCCGGCCTCGTCTCCAACGTCAGAACCGGTGAGGTCGTGGCGATGGTGTCGGTGCCGGATTTCGATCCGAACAATCCGCGCGAGGCGCGTGATCCCGACCGCATCAACCGCCTGACCACCGGCGTGTACGAGATGGGCTCGACCTTCAAGGCCTTCACGCTGGCAATGGCGCTGGATTCCGGCAAGTCCGACCTGAATTCGCTGTGGGACGCGCGCGGCCCGCTGCACTACGGCAAGTTCGCCATTCATGACGACGAACCGAAAGGCCGCTTCCTCACCATGAAAGAGGTGTTTACCTTTTCGTCCAATGTCGGCGCGGCGCGCATCGCGCTGTCGCAGGGCGTCGAGGCGCACAAGGCGTTCTTGCACAAAATGGGCCAGATGGATCGGCTGCGCACCGAACTGCCGGAAAGTGCGTCGCCGATCCTGCCGAAACGCTGGAGCGAACTAAACACCGTGACGATCGCTTTCGGGCACGGCATTGCGGTCGCGCCGTTGCAGGCGGTGATGGGGATCGACGCACTGGTCAATGGCGGCTACCTGATTCCGCCGACATTCCTCAAGCGGACCGAGCAGGAAGCCATGGCGCTGGCGAAGCAGGTCATCAAGCCCGAGACCAGCGAAAAGATGCGCTTCCTGATGCGTCTGAACGCCGAGGTCGGTACGGCGAGAAAGGCCGATGTCATGGGCTACTATATCGGGGGCAAGACCGGGACCGCCGAAAAGGTCATCAACGGCCGCTACGCCAAAAAGCGGGTGCTCACCGCTTTCACCGCGATTATACCGGCCGACAACCCCCGTTATCAGCTTCTCATCATGCTGGACGAACCCCAGGCGTTGAAGGAAACATCCGGCTTCATGACCTCCGGCTGGAATGCGGTGCCGACCGGCGGCAAGGTCATCGAGCGCATTGCGCCGCTTTTGGGTATCGAGCCGCGCTTCGATCTGCCGCCGTCCGACCGCCTTATTCTTGCGGCATCCAGGACAACCCAGTAACCACTAAGCCGTAGATTCAGCGCCGGCCGGACTGGAAGATAATGAGACTTCGCGACCTGTTCAGCGATGACGCCATGATCGACCCGCAAGCGGAAGCGACCGAAGTCGCGGCAGCGACCAAGGTAAGCGGCCTCGCCGTGGACAGCCGCGGCGTGAAGCCGGGCGACCTGTTCTTTGCGCTCGCGGGAAGCAAAACCGATGGCGCGCGCTTCATCGATGCGGCGATTGCATCCGGCGCGGTTGCGGTGGCCGGCGACCGGGCGCCGCGAGATTACGCCGGCGTGCCGTTCGTCACCACGGCCAATCCGCGCCGCGCGCTGGCGCTGGCAGCGGCGAAATTCTTTTCCCGGCAGCCCGCCACCATCGCCGCCGTCACCGGCACCAGCGGCAAGACCTCCGTCGCCGCCTTCACCCGTCAGATCTGGCAGCGCCTTGGTCTTGCCTCGGCCAGCATCGGCACCATCGGGCTGGTTTCGCCGAAGCGTACGGTCTACGGATCGCTGACGACGCCGGACGCGATTGCGCTGCATCGCCAGCTCGACGAAATCGCGGCCGATGGCGTCACCCATCTGGCGCTTGAGGCCTCCTCGCACGGGCTCGATCAGTATCGGCTGGACGGTGTGCGGATTTCAGCCGCTGGATTCACCAATTTGTCGCGCGACCACATGGATTACCATCCCGATGTCGCGCATTATCTTGCCGCCAAGCTGCGGCTGTTCCGTGATCTGGTCACGGCCGAAGGAGCAGCCGTGATCTCGGCCGATCATGATTGTTCGCCGGCCGTGATCGACGCCGCGCGTCAACGCAAATTACGGATTCTGGCGGTCGGCGGCAAAGGCGACGGCGCAGGCGAGGGCATTCGCCTGATCGGAGCCGATATCGAGGGTTTTGCGCAGAAACTCACGCTCGAACATCGCGGACGCAGATATGCGGTGCGGCTGCCGCTGGTTGGCGGATTCCAGATCGAGAATGCGCTGGTCGCCGCAGGGCTCGCGATCGGTACCGGCAGCGAAGCCAACGAAGTGTTCAAGACCCTCGAACATCTGGAGGGAGCAAAAGGCCGGCTGGAGCGGGTCGGCGAACGCAATGGCGCGCCGATCTTCGTCGATTATGCGCACAAGCCGGATGCGCTGGCGAAGGCACTGCAGGCGCTGCGGCCTTACGCGAAACGCAATCTGGTCGTGGTGTTCGGCGCCGGCGGCGACCGCGATAGCGGCAAGCGCCCCTTGATGGGCGCGATTGCCGCCGATAATGCCGACAGCGTCATCGTCACCGACGACAATCCGCGCAGCGAAAACCCGGAAATGATCCGTGCCGCGATCCTCAGCGCCGCAAAGGGCGCCAACGACATCGGCGACCGTGCCGAGGCGATCCGGACGGCGATTGCCGGTCTTGAGCCGGGCGATGCGCTACTGATTGCCGGCAAGGGCCATGAGACCGGACAGATCGTCGGCGAGCGCATCCTGCCGTTCAGCGATCACGAGGCGGTTGCGGCCGCACTTGCGCCGAGTGCCGCATGAGCGCGGCGGCATTGTGGACCATTGCCGAGGCGGCCCGCGCATTGGGCCTGGCAGGAAAATTCCCCGACACAGGGATCGATTTCGTCACCCAGGACAGCCGCTTGGTGAAACCGGGCGCTCTGTTCGTGGCCTTGAGCGGCACGCCGAGCGGCGGCTTTGTGTCGAGTTTTGCCAGCGCGCGCGATGGCTGGGAATTCGCCGCCGATGCCGAGGCGGCCGGCGCGGTGGCGATGATTGTTCCGCACAAGATCCAGGGCGTGAGCATCCCGCAACTGGTGGTGAAGGACACGCTGACAGGTGGCCTGTGGGCGCTGGCGCGGGCGGCGCGGGCGCGATTCAAAGGCCCGGTGATCGGCCTGACCGGCAGCGCCGGCAAGACCAGCACCAAGGAGTTTATCGCCGCCTACCCGAAGGCTTATGCCAGCCCGAGCAGTTTCAATAATTTCTGGGGGGTGCCGCTGACGCTCTGCAATGCCAGCCCCGAAGCGGGTTTATGGGTGGTGGAAATGGGCATGAACCAGCCCGGCGAAATCGCGCCGTTGAGCGAGTTGACGCAGCCCACTGTGGCACTGGTGCTGAACGTGCAGCCGGTGCATCTGGAAAAGCTCGGCGGGCTGGAAGCGATTCGGCGCGAGAAGGTGAGCATCGTGCGAGGCTTGCCGAAAGACGGTGTTTTGGTGTTGCCGGTCGAAGTCGATGCGCCGGAATGGAACGGCAGGGTGATCCGCTTTGGCGAGGCGTCACAGGTGCAGGAGTTGAAACATGTGGCGCGCGGCGAGAGCTGGAAAGTAACCGCTCAAGTGCGCAGCGCGCAGATCGAATTCAGCCTGACGCCCGGCGCGCGGCACCGCGTGCAGAACGCGTTGGCCGCGCTGGCGGCGATCGATGCCGCCGGTCTGGATGTAACGGCGCTGGCGGAAAAACTCGGCAAGGTCGGCATCATGAGCGGGCGCGGGGTGGAGCAAACCGTCGGCGGCGTGACGGTGATCGACGACAGCTTCAACGGCAATCCGGCCAGCATGGCGGCTGCGCTGGACAGCCTGAAGGCGCGGCCGGTGAATAAGGGCCGGCGCATCGCTATTTTGGGCGACATGCTGGAGCTTGGCGCCGATGCGCCGGCCTATCATGAAGCGCTGGCCAAACACTTGCCGGGTATCGATGGCGTGTACTGCGTGGGTTCGCTGATGCGCCATTTGTACGACCTCTTGCCGGCGGACAGGGGCCTGGGCTGGCACGAAAACCCGGCGACGCTCGATCCGCAAGACATCGCCGCGTTGCTAAAGGCAGGCGACGTGGTGGTGGTCAAGGGCAGCAAAAAAATGTTCTGGGTGAACAGGTTTGTGCCAGGACTGCTGGCCGCCTTGCAGGCAAGGGCGTAGACTGTTCATGTTACCATCTGCTGTTTCCGCCGCATCGCGGTCTGGCTGGCGCCGTCAAGGTCAACCATACCGATCCGGTATATTTTCGTGGTGCGCTGCTGCGCAAATCTGCGGGAGGCTCTTTCCGCGGGCGAACGGGGCGGCTATGCCGGGAGCGCGGCAGGCTTGGAGGTGTGGGGCCGTCGCCGCGATTGGCGCCGGCGAGGCGGTTCATGATCAAGGGATCGCCCGATTCGAAGATTAAAACGATGTCAACGCGCTCGAAACGCGCTTTCCCGACAAGGCCGCGCACGATGAAGCCGCGGTATGAGGCGGTTTGAATGTTTTATTGGCTGAGTGAGCTTTCCAGCGCGGTTCCCGGCATGGCCGCGTTCCACGGCTTTCTGAATGTGTTTCGTTATATCACTTTCCGTACCGGCGGGGCGGTTTTCACCGGTGCGTTGTTTGTCTTCCTGTGCGGTCCCTGGATCATCGATCATTTGCGGCTGCGTCAGGGCAAGGGCCAGCCGATCCGAACCGACGGGCCGCAATCGCATATCGTCAGCAAGAAGGGCACGCCGACGATGGGCGGGCTGATGATTCTTTCCGGTGTGGTGGTCTCGACGCTGCTGTGGGCCGATCCGGTCAACCCCTACGTCTGGCTGGTGCTCGCGGTGACGCTGGGCTTCGGCTTCGTCGGCTTCTATGATGACTATCTGAAGGTGACCCGGCAGAGCCATAACGGGTTTGCCGGCCGCATTCGCCTCGCGATCGAAGCGGTGATCGCCCTGGCGGCGTGCTATGCGCTGACCCGGCTCGGGCGCGACGTATCCTCGACCTCGCTCGTGATTCCGTTTTTCAAGGAAGTTGTGCTGAATTTCGGCTGGTTCTTCGTCCTGTTTGGCGCTTTCGTCATGGTCGGCGCCGGCAATGCGGTCAATCTGACCGACGGTCTCGATGGTTTGGCAATCGTCCCGGTGATGATCGCGGCGGCAAGTTTCGGCCTGATCGCGTACCTGGTCGGCAACGCCGTGTTTTCGGACTATTTGCAGATCAACTACGTCGCCGGCACCGGCGAACTTTCGGTGCTGTGCGGCGCGGTGCTCGGCGCCGGACTTGGATTCCTGTGGTTCAACGCGCCGCCGGCCTCGATCTTCATGGGCGACACCGGATCGCTGGCGCTCGGCGGCATGCTCGGCTCGATCGCGGTCGCGGTCAAACACGAGATCGTGCTTGCGGTGATCGGCGGCTTGTTCGTACTGGAAGCGGTTTCGGTGATCGTGCAGGTGGTGTCGTTCAAGCTGACCGGCAAGCGCGTGTTCCGGATGGCGCCGCTGCATCATCATTTCGAACAAATGGGCTGGACCGAACCGCAAATCGTGATCCGGTTCTGGATTATCTCGGTGATGCTGGCGCTGGCCGGTCTTTCCACGCTGAAGCTGCGGTGATCGTTTGATCCCCGTCACCTCCTTTGCGGGCAAGACGGTTGCGGTGTTCGGGCTCGGCGGATCGGGGCTTGCGAGCTGCCACGCCTTGAAGGCGGGCGGAGCCGAAGTGATCGCCGGCGACGACGGCGCCGACAGGCTTGCCGAAGCCGCACAAGCGGGTTTTGTCACCGCGGATTTGCGCAAGGTTTCGTGGACGAATTTTTCTGCGCTGGTGCTGACGCCCGGCGCGCCGTTCACCCATCCCTCGCCGCACTGGAGCGTGCTGGCGGCGCAACAGGCCGACGTCGAGGTGATCGGCGATATCGAACTGTTTTGCCGGGAGCGGCGGCGCCATGCACCGGATGCGCCGTTCGTCGCTATCACCGGCACCAACGGCAAATCGACCACCACCGCGCTGATCGCGCATCTGATGCATGTGGCCGGCTACGACGCCCAGATGGGCGGCAACATCGGCACCGCGATCCTTTCGCTGCAGCCCCCGCGCATGGGGCGGGTCCACGTCATCGAGATGTCGTCGTATCAGATCGATCTGGCGCCGTCGCTCGATCCCGGCGTCGGCATCCTGCTCAATGTCAGCGAAGACCACATCGATCGCCACGGCACGCTTGCGCATTACGCCGCGGTGAAGGAGCGTCTGGTGGCCGGTGTGCAGCCGCGGGGCACCGCGATCGTCGGCGTCGATGACGGATGGAGCCGAAACATCGCCGACAGGATCGAGCAGGCCGGCCGGCACGTGGTCCGGATATCGGTGAAGAATCCGCTCGCCGACGGCGTCTATGTCGAACGTGAAACCATTGTGAGCGCCAGCGGCGGTGCGCGCAGCGAGATCGCGCGGATCGGCGGCATCGGCTCATTGCGTGGCCTGCACAATGCGCAGAACGCGGCAAGTGGCGCGGCGTGCGCGCTGGCGCTGGGCCTCGGCCTTGAGGTCCTGCAGAAGGGGCTGCGCAGCTTTCCCGGCCTGGCGCACCGCATGGAACAGGTCGGCCGCCGCGGCAACGTGCTGTTCGTCAACGATTCCAAGGGCACCAATGCGGATGCGGCGGCGCATGCGCTGTCGTCATTCGCCGATATTTTCTGGATCGCCGGCGGCAAGCCGAAGCTCGGCGGCATTACCGGCCTGACCGGATTTTTCCCGCGCATCCGCAAGGCCTATCTGATCGGCGAAGCCGCGCCGGAATTCGCAACTACACTCGGGAACAGCGTGCCGCATGAGATCAGCGGGACGCTCGATGCCGCGGTAGCGAATGCGGCGCGGGACGCGGAAGCTTCCGGCCTGGTCGAGCCGGTAGTTCTGCTGTCGCCGGCCTGCGCGTCGTTCGACCAGTACCGCAATTTCGAAATTCGCGGCGCCCGCTTCCGCGACCTCGTCACCGCGCTGCCCGGCGTCAAGCCGGTGGTGTGAGTGTATGCAGCCATGTCCCGGACGCGGCGCAGCGTTCTTCATGCTGCTCAGCATCCGGGGTACGAGATTGTCGTGCCATCTGGTTCAACACATTTCGAATTCGTTAACCCCTTGGAAACCATCATCAGCGACCAATGGGCAAACCTCCGCACTTTGGGACCGCCCATGATCTCCCGCGAACAACGCACGCCGGTTTCCGAATGGTGGTGGACCGTGGACCGCCTGCAGCTCGGGGCGATTGTCGCGCTGATGCTGGTCGGCATCATTCTTTCGCTGGCGGCGAGCCCGCCGGTGGCGACCCGGATCGGGCTCGATCCGTTTCATTTCTTCAACCGCCACGTGCTGTTTCTGCTGCCCGCATTCGTTGTGCTGATCGGGGTGTCCTTCCTGTCGCCGCGGCAGATCAGGCGCACCGCGCTGATCGTGTTCGCGGTCTCGATCGTGCTGATTGTGGCGACGCTGTTGCTGGGCCCGGAGGTCAAGGGCTCGCGGCGCTGGATCACCTTGATCGGCCTCAACATCCAGGCTTCCGAATCCGCCAAGCCCGCATTCGTGGTGATCGCGGCGTGGCTGTTCGCGGAATCGGCGCGGCGGCCGGAAATGCCGGCGACGTCGATGGCGCTCGCGCTCCTGATGATGCTGGTGTCGCTGCTGGTGATGGAACCTGATTTCGGCCAGACCATGCTGATCTTGATGGTGTGGGGCGCCCTGTTCTTCATCGCGGGCATGCGGATGATCTGGGTGCTGGGACTTGCGGGCGCCGCGAGTACCGGACTGTTCGCAGCCTACCTGCTGGTGCCGCACGTCGCCGGGCGCATCAAGCGTTTCATGAATCCGGCGTCGGGAGATACCTTTCAGGTCGATACCGCCATGGAAGCATTCTCCAACGGCGGCTGGTTCGGTCTTGGACCGGGCGAGGGCATCGCCAAGCGCAGCCTGCCGGACAGTCACACCGATTTCGTGTTCGCGGTGGCGGCGGAGGAATTCGGCATCATCCTTTGCCTCGCGCTGCTGGCGCTGTTCGCCTTTGTCGTGATCCGCGCGCTGTCGCGCGCCTACGCCACCGAGGACATGTTCGTGCGGTTCGCCGGCTCCGGCCTGGCGATCCTGTTCGGCGTGCAGGCTGCGATCAACATGTCGGTCAATCTTCAACTGATACCCGCCAAGGGCATGACGCTGCCGTTCATCTCCTACGGCGGATCGTCGATCATCTCACTGGCTTACGGCGTCGGCATGATGCTGGCGCTGACACGGCTTCGCCCGCGCACCGAAATGGAATCGATCGGCGACGCCAACGCCGTGCACAACTACGCTTGATCGCGTGGATTTTGACACTTCATCCCGTCATTGCGAGCCAACGGATCTGGCGAACGCCCGTCCGATGACAGGCACCGCGAAGCAATCCAGACTTGCTTCTTTGCCTCTGGATTGCTTCGCTGCGCCCGCAGTGACGATGTGCAGAGATAGCTCATGGCTTCACCCCTGATTCTGCTGGCCGCGGGCGGCACCGGCGGCCATCTGTTTCCCGCCGAGGCGCTCGGCGTCGAACTGATCAGGCGCGGCTATCGGGTGCGGCTTGCGACCGATAGCCGCGCGTTGCGCTACGGCGGATTGTTCTCCAGGGACACCATCGATGTGGTGCCGAGCGAGACCGTGCGTGGCCGCGCGCCGTGGTCACTGGCCTATACCGGCATGATGCTTGCCGCCGGGACCGCCGTGGCGCTCCGCCTGATGCGGCGGTTGCAGCCGGCGGGCGTGGTCGGCTTCGGCGGATATCCGACCTTGCCGCCGCTGTTGGCCGCGCGGTTGTCCGGCATCCCAACCGTTATTCACGACGCGAACGCGGTGCTAGGCCGTGCCAACCGGTTTCTTTCAAGTCGTGTCAATGCCATCGCGACCTCGCTGCCTGGCGTGCTCGACCGCGATCCGGCGCTAAAGGGGAAGACCACCACCGTCGGCACGCCGATGCGGCCGGCGATCGTTGCCGCCGCGGCGGTGAAATACTCAAGTCCGGAGCCCAACGGGCCGCTGCGCCTGCTCGTGGTCGGTGGCAGCCAGGGCGCGCGGGTGATGGCCGATATCGTGCCCGGCGCGATCGAACGTCTGGAGCCGGCGCTGTGGAGCAGATTGATCCTCACCCAGCAGGTGCGCGGGGAAGACATGGCGCGGGTGCGCGCGGTTTACGACCGGCTCAAGATCAGCACCGAGCTGGCGCCGTTCTTCAGCGATCTGCCGGCGCGGCTGGCCTCGAGCCATCTGGTGGTTTCGCGCTCCGGCGCCGGCACCGTGGCCGAACTCGGCGCCATCGGCCGTCCCTCGATCCTGGTGCCGCTGCCCGGCTCGATCGACCAGGATCAGTTCGCCAATGCCGGCGTGCTGGCGCAGGCAAATGGCGCGCTTCGGATTGTGCAGACGGATTTCACGCCCGACCGGCTGGCTGCGGAAATCTCCGCACTTGCCGCCGAGCCCGAACGGCTGAGCGCGATGGCTGCGGGCGCCCGTACGGTCGGCAGGCTGGATGCCGCCGAGCGGTTGGCCGATCTGGTAGTGAAGGTGGCGGGGATTTAGACCTGCGAGGAAGTTCTTGCGTTCGTCCAGGCAACCTGGCTGCTGGTCGGCCGACAGGTCCAGCGCGGCCAATGGCTCACGCCTCTCTGATCGCAAGACCGATGGGGTAATGAAGGCGGCGACCTGGGCGAGCCTTCCGATGCCGGCTATTGCGTGGCGATCAACCCTGTGGCGGTCGCGACGATCCATCGGCCACCCCAGAGCACAATCGAATCGATCCGTCCCACGCCCGGCACCGTGTCTCCCTGCCTTGCCTGCCAGACGCCGCCGGGTCCTTCCAGAACCGCCGTTCCGCCATCAACGCGACGAACGGTCCACCCCTCGATCGTCCCCGGCCTTGTCTCGGGCACCGGTGTGAGCCGGGGTGGGACCTTTTCTTCGCTCTGCGCAGAAACGGATCCCGGCGAAATCGCATTCTCGGAGCTGACGACCGGGCTCGGCGAGAGCGCGGCGTGCCGGGGAGGAAAGGGCTTGTATTCAGCCGTGTTGGCTGCGGAATCGAATAGCTTCCGAAGGCCTGTTGCATCCGGGTCCGCTTTGGTGGCCGCGATCCTGGCGGGACTCTCGATCCTGGTGACGGTCTTCTCGTCGGGACCGGAAACGCGAGGTGGTGCGTAGGGGTTCAAGGCGGCAGCAAGATGTTTGAACCGATACGCGTGCGATCCGCCAAGCCAGCCAACGCAGAAGGTAACGACGATTGCGCCTGCGACCAGCCAGGCGCGGAATCCTCCACCGCCATCCCGCACGGCCAATGTCCCGTCCCGACGATTGCCCTTGATCTCATGAATCTTTGCCGACGCGGCGTCGGGCGCCGGGTTCGGAAGCCGATCGATTACTGAAAAATCGAATCCCGGAATTTTGTCCCAGGCTGCCGCGGCGTCGGCGATATTTACGGCCGCGGCCTCGGGTTGAATGGTGTTTTCGGGAGGCTCCAGCTGCTCATCGTGCATAGCTCAATCCCCAGGAATGCCCCATTCGAATATTCAAACCTCGACCTAAACGGAATCTTAACGCGCCACGGCCACGCGACAGCGAAGGTTAATGCCGCGGCTGGCGGAACGCCCCGTCGTCTGCGGAATTCCCTGGCCCGAAATGACGCAAAAAGGCCTTGTCATGCTCCGCGAAAGCGGGGCATCCAGTACTCCGAGCGGCCGGCTTGTATCGCAGGCTTCGCGGCTTGCCGGATCGTCCGGCGGAGCCTGTGATCGGGCGGAGCGCTGCGCCGACCCGGTGGCGGACGATGACTTGGGGAACAAAGTATGAGACTGCCGCGCGAGATCGGGCCCATCCATTTTGTCGGGATCGGCGGCATTGGCATGAGCGGCATCGCGGAGGTGTTGTGCAATCTCGGCTACACCGTGCAGGGCTCGGATGCCTCCGAGAGCGCCAATGTCGGCCGTCTGCGCGACAAGGGCATCAAGATCAGCATCGGCCACAAGGCCGACAACGTCGCCGGCGCCGATGTCCTGGTGGTCTCGACCGCGATCAAGCGCGACAATCCGGAATTGATGGCGGCGCGGTCGCAGCGCATCCCGGTGGTGCGGCGCGCCGAAATGCTGGCCGAACTGATGCGGCTGAAAAGCTGCGTCGCAATCGCAGGCACCCATGGCAAGACCACCACCACCTCGATGGTCGCAGCCCTGCTCGACGCCGGCGGTCTCGATCCCACCGTGATCAACGGCGGCATCATCAATGCCTACGGCACCAATGCCCGGCTCGGGGCCGGCGAGTGGATGGTGGTGGAAGCCGACGAAAGCGACGGCACGTTTCTCAAGCTGCCGGCCGATGTCGCCGTCGTCACCAATGTCGATCCCGAACATCTCGATCACTTCAAGACCTTCGAGGCCGTGCAGGAGGCGTTTCGCAATTTCGTCGAGAACGTGCCGTTCTACGGTTTTGCAGTGATGTGCATCGACCATCCGGTCGTCCAGACCATCGTCGGCAAGATCGAGGACCGCCGCATCGTCACCTATGGTGAAAATCCGCAGGCCGATGCGCGGCTCATCGATCTTGCTCCGGGCGGCGGCGGCTCCCGCTTCAAGGTCGCGTTTCGCGATCGCAAGACCGGCACTGCCCATGAGATCGCCGAGCTCGTATTGCCGATGCCGGGACGGCACAACGCGCTCAATGCCACCGCCGCAATCGCGGTGGCGCATGAACTGGGGCTAGCCGATGCGACCATCCGCAAGGCGCTGGCGAGCTTTGGCGGGGTGCGGCGGCGCTTCACCAAAACCGGCGAATCGAACGGCATCACCGTGATTGATGATTACGGCCATCATCCGGTCGAAATCGCGGCGGTGCTGAAGGCGGCGCGGGAGTCCACCGACGGCAAGATCATAGCCGTGGTGCAGCCGCATCGCTTCACCCGGCTACAATCGCTGTTCGATGAATTTTGCACCTGTTTCAACGATGCCGACGCCGTCGTCGTCGCCGAGGTCTATCCGGCTGGCGAGGCGCCGATCGCAGGCATCGACCGCGACCATTTTGTGCTGGGCTTGCGCGCGCATGGCCATCGCGAAGTGATTGCGCTGCAGAATTCCGCGGATCTCGCTCGGGTTGTCGGCGGCATCGCCGGCCGCGGCGATTTCGTCGTCTGTCTCGGCGCCGGCAACATCACGCAATGGGCCTACGCGCTGCCGGGCGAATTGAAGGCGCCGGGGTAGAGGTGGCGAGCTTCCCCGACATCACGCCCGATCTCAAAGCCGCGATGCCGGAGCTGCGCGGGCGGCTATTGGCGAACCAGTCCCTCGCCGAACTGACATGGTTTCGGGTCGGCGGTCCGGCGCAGGTGTTGTTCACGCCGGCGGATGAGGACGACCTTTCCTATTTTCTCACCGAACTGCCGCGCGGGCTTGCGGTCTATGTCGTTGGCGTCGGCTCCAACCTGATCGTGCGCGATGGCGGCATGCCGGGCGTCGTCATCAGGCTCAGCCCCCGAGGCTTCGGCGACGCCGGCGTGAGCGGCGATATCGTCAGCGCCGGCTCAGCCGTGCTCGACAAGCGCCTGGCCGAGACCGCGGCGGCGGCCAATCTTGGCGGGCTGGAGTTTTTCTTCGGCATTCCCGGCACCATCGGCGGCGCGCTGCGCATGAACGCCGGCGCCAATGGCGCGGAAACCAAAGACGTCCTGGTCGAGGCCTGCGGCATCGGTCGCGACGGCAGCAGGCATAGGCTCGGCAATGCCGACATGAAATTCATCTATCGCGGCAGCGGCGCCGATCCCTCGATCATTTTTACCTCCGCGCGCTTTCGCGGGCTGCCCGCCGCGCCGGATGCAATTCGGGCGCGGATGATGGCGGTGCAAAATCACCGCGAGACGGCGCAGCCGATTCGCGAGAAAACCGGCGGCTCGACCTTCCAGAATCCACCCGGGCGCAGCGCCTGGAAACTGATCGATGCCGCCGGCTGCCGGGGCCTGCGGGTAGGCGGCGCGCAGGTGTCGGAGATGCACTGCAATTTTCTGATCAATACCGGTGCCGCGACCGGCCATGATATCGAAACCCTGGGTGAGACCGTCCGCGCACGGGTGAAGGAAACTTCGGGAATTGAGCTACACTGGGAAATCAAGCGGATAGGGATCGAGCAAGGCTGATGCGGATTACCATCCTTTTCGGAGGTACGAATAAGGAGCGTCTGGTGTCGGTGGCCAGCGCTCAGGCGCTGCATTCGGCGTTGCCTGAAGCCGATCTGTGGTTCTGGGATATCGGCGGCACGGTGCATGAAATCCAGCCTCAGGCGCTTCTCGGTCACTCGCGGCCGTTCGAGGACCCGTTCAAGCCCGGCAATCGTGGCGTCGGCGAAATCGAACAGGCGCTTGACAAGGCAAGGACCGAGAACCGCCTGCTGGTGCTCGGCCTGCACGGCGGCACGGCGGAGAACGGCGAGTTGCAGGCGATGTGCGAAATGCGCGGGATTCCATTCACCGGTTCCGGCTCGGCTTCGTCGCATCTCGCCTTCGACAAGGTGGCTGCCAAGCGCTTTGCCGCGATTGCCGGGGTGAAGTCTCCGGCCGGCGTGATGCTGGAAGACGCCGAGGTGGCGCTGGCCGAGTACGGCAAGCTGATCGCCAAGCCGGCACGGGATGGCTCGAGCTATGGCCTGATCTTTGTCAATGCGCGGCAGGACCTCGCCGCCGTCCGCAACGCGGCCAGGACCGAGGACTATCTGATCGAGCCGTTCGTCTCGGGCGTGGAAGCAACCTGTGGCGTGCTCGAGCGGTTGGACGGCTCGCTAATAGCGCTGCCGACCATAGAGATCATCCCGGCGGAGGGTGGGTTCGGATTCGACTACAGGGCCAAGTATCTGGCCAAATCGACCCAGGAAATTTGCCCCGGGCGCTTTGCACCCGAAATCAGCGCCCAAATCATGGATCAGGCGCTGAGGGCGCACAACGCGATGTCGTGCAGCGGTTATTCCCGTTCAGACTTCATTGTTTCGGAAAAAGGGCTGGTTTATCTCGAAACCAATACCTTGCCGGGTTTGACCAAGGCCTCGCTCTATCCGAAGGCGCTCAAGGCTCAGGGAATAGAGTTCGCCGATTTCCTGCACGACCAGATCGCGTTGGCGGAAAAACGCGCGCAGAAGTAGCGTTGGCGCCCGCCCGGTGTGGCGCGCCCGGCCGTGATTCCTCTACTTCGGATCGTGCAAAGCCCGCTCCAACACCATACGAATAAAACGCTGATGGGGATACCAACCCGCTTCGGACGGCCAAGTCCGCGGTGGCTACGGAAGTCCTCGGCGGGGTAAAGCCCTCAAATGGCGGATCAAAACGCATCCAGCCGGCGCCTAATTTACCGTTTGTTTACCAGGAAGTCCGAAGGTCAACGCTGGCGGCGCATGTGGCGCTTGGCTGCCGGGGCGTCAGCTGTTGCGGGTTTCCGCTTCGACGACCGCATCGAGGGAACTGGTGGCCTCTTCTGCCTTGAGGTCACACCCAACCCGGCATCACCGAGACGTCACTTGTGCCGGAACTCGCAGCGTTTGCGGGCACAACATTTGACGAGCTCGTGCAATGGATGGTGGAGGACGCCTCGCTCGATCGCTGAGATCGCCGAGGCCCCAAGCTGACCTGAAAGCCGCCGCCATCGGCGCGGCCGTGCTGTTGCGCGAGTGGCTGGGTCTTGGCCGCGCCAGCGCCAGGCCGCGGCTGCAGCGCGAGCGAGTGCCGGACCGCATGATCGCGCTGATCGAGCGTTACCTGCCCAACCGCGCCGGCGCCGCAGCTACCGTGCTGATCCTGCTTGGCAGCGCCGGTTTCGGTATCGTCGAGGGCGGCCACGTCGAGGAACTGACCTCGGCCTTGAGCGATACCCGCAACGCGATTGCAAACTCGGCCGGATTCCGGATCACGGCGATCGCCATCAACGGCCGCAAGCAGCTTACCCAGGACGAGGTGCTCGCGATCGGCGGCGTCAACGGCCGCTCGTCGCTATTGTTCCTCGATGCCGCCACCGTTCGCGACAAGCTGAAAGCCAATCCGTGGATCGGCGAAGCCACGGTGCTGAAGCTTTATCCCGGCCGGCTCCAGATCGATATTGTCGAACGCTCGGCATTCGCGCTGTGGCAGCAGGATGGCAAGCTTTCGGTGATATCGGACGACGGCGCGGTGCTGGAGCCGTACCTGTCGCGCGGCTTTCTCTCGCTGCCGCTGGTGGTCGGCAAGGGCGCCGAAACCCGTGCCAGGGATTTCCTCGTGCTGCTCGCGCGCTATCCGCAGGTGCGCGCCGTAACCAAGGCTGCGATCTTGGTCGGCGAGCGGCGCTGGAACCTGCGCCTTGTGGACGGTCTCGATGTCAGGCTGCCGGAAAACGACGTCGGCAACGCGCTGGCGGCGTTGAGCAAGCTCGACAAGGAGGACCGGCTGTTCTCGCGTGATATCGTCGCCATCGACATGCGCGTGCCGGACCGGCTGACGGTGCAATTGTCGGATGACGCGGCGAAAGCCCGCGAAGACCTGTACAAGAAGCCGAAGAAGAAGGCCGGCGACGCATGACCGGCCTTGACAGCAATCAGACGCCGAAGACGCGCCCGATGCCGCAAAAGCGCACCGCGCTGGTGGCCTCGCTCGATATCGGCACCAGCAAGATCGCCTGCATGATTGCGCGGCTGAAACCGTGCCCGCCGAACGGCGCCTTGCGTGGACGAAGCCACGCCGTCGAACTGATCGGCTACAGCCAGATCCGATCGCGCGGCGCGAAGGCCGGCGCGGTGATCGATCTTGCCGAATGTGAACAGGCGGTGCGTCAGGCGGTGGCGCTTGCCGAGCGCATGGCCAAGGTCCGGGTCGAGTCCGTGCTGCTCTCGGTGTCGGGCGGCCGGCTGCATGGTCAATTGATCGAAGCCGCGGCCGACATCAAGGGCGGCGCAGTCACGTCAGCCGACGTCAACCGTGTCACCTCTACCGGCATGCGCCACGCCACCGGCGAGGGCCGCACCGTGCTGCATGCGCTGCCGGTTGGCTACTCGCTCGACGGCGTCAAAGGCATCCGCGATCCCAGAGGGATGGTGGCGCGGCAAGTCGGCGTCGACATGAACGTCGTCACCTTGGATGCGACGGTAGCCAGGAATCTGATGCTGGTGGTCGAGCGTTGTCACGTCAACGTCGAAGCCAT
>Ga0116129_1000535_pt1 | contig 24295 bp, 19 predicted proteins | sample June2015DPH_17_2_FD_89732 | JGI IMG/M metagenome (GOLD analysis project Ga0116129, IMG submission 89732) | Peatland microbial communities from SPRUCE experiment site at the Marcell Experimental Forest, Minnesota, USA - June2015DPH_17_10 | ecosystem: Environmental > Terrestrial > Soil > Wetlands...
AACTGGCCGCTGACGTAATCCCAGTTCACCACCTGGAAGAAGGCCTTCACATAGTCCGCCCTTTTGTTCTGGTATTTCAGATAGTAGGCATGCTCCCAAACATCCACACCCAGAACCGGCTTATGTCCAACGGTCAGCGGGCTGTCCTGGTTGGGAGTGGATTCAATCGCCACTGTTCCATCCGGCATTTTCACCAGCCACGCCCAGCCGCTTCCAAAGACATGCATCGCCGCATCGGTCAGTTTATCCTGGAAACCGCCGAGCGAGCCGAACTTGGCGTCAATCGCCTTGGCCAGCTCGCCCGTCGGAGCCGCGCCGCCCTTGCCGAGCGTCGGCCACCAGAAGGAGTGGTTCGCATGACCTCCGCCGTTGTTGCGTACCGCCGTCCGCACCGCCTCGGGAACCGAGTCCAGATTGGCCACCAGGTCCCACACGGTCCGCTCGGCCAGCTCAGGATGCGCGGCCAAGGCAACATTCAGGTTGTTCACGTAAGCCTGGTGGTGCTTGTCGTGGTGCAGGTGCATGGTCTCGGCATCGAAGCTCGGCTCCAGCGCCTCATAGGCGTAGGGCAGCGCCGGCAGCTTGAAAGGCCCGGACGGAGGAGCGGCGGCAGGAGCCGCAGCCTGCGGAGTCCGAAGTCCTTCCGCGCTCAGGTTATTAGAGACAAGCACGGCGCCGGCAACGGCGCCCATCTGCAGCATGGCGGTTCTGCGATCAACCCATGTCATAGGAAAATTCCTCCGGCAAATTGTGTTCAATGTCAGGATTCGAAGTGAGCGTGCCGGCGATGCCGGCCAACCCGTGAGCCTCCCCAGTCTGAGCGTGCGCCCCTCGAAGGGTCAAGTGATCCGCGTCGCGTTCTGGGACAAAGCCCTCTCGATAACTGGTTCAAGCTACCCTCGACTCCCCTCCCCGGCCAAGTATGCTGGTTTCATGGCTCATCCTTTCCAGGCTCATCCGGCCCAGGCTCATCCGGCCCAGGTTCATCCGGCCCCGGCTCATGCAGGCCCGCCCCTGCTTCCGTCCTTGGACCAAATCCGCCGAGCCCAGGCCGTCGTCTATCGCCACATGCCGCCCACCCCCCAGTTCACCTGGCCCCTGCTCAACCAGCGCCTGGAAACCGAGGCCTGGATCAAACACGAGAATCACAGCCCGGTCGGCGCGTTCAAGCTGCGCGGCGCTCTGGTCTACATCGACTGGCTCAAGCAGACCCAGCCGAATCTGACCGGTGTCGTCGCCGCCACCCGCGGCAATCACGGCCAGGGCGTCGGCATGGCCGCCCGCCTCGCCGGCCTGCGCGCCGTCATCGTCGTCCCGCACGGCAACAGCACGGAGAAGAACCGTGCCATGCTCGCCCAGGGTGCGGAACTGGTTGAGCACGGCCAGGACTTTCAGGAGTCGCTCGAATTCGCTCGCAGGCTTGCCATTGACAGGAACTTCTCCTTGATCGACTCCTTTCACGAGCGCCTTGTCATGGGCACAGCCACCTATGCCCTCGAGTTCCTTGAGGCTGCCCCGCCGCTCCAGTCCGTCTACGTCCCGATCGGTCTCGGCTCCTCCATCGGGGGCGTTTCGGCAGCGCGCAACGCTTTAAAATTACAGACCGAAGTCGTCGGAGTCGTGGCCGCCGCCTCGCCTTCCTACGCGCTCAGCTTCGCCCAGCACAAAATCGTCGAAGCCCGGTCCGGCACAGCCATCGCCGACGGCCTGGCCTGCCGTATACCCAATGGGGAAGCCATGGAGATCATCTGGCAGAACGTTGCCCGCATTGTGGAAGTCACCGACGAGGAAATCGCCCAGGCCATGCGCGCCTACTATCAGGACACTCACAATCTGGCCGAAGGCGCCGGCGCGGCTGCATTGGCCGGAGCTCTCAAGGAGGTCCGGCAGAGAAACGACCAGCGGATCGGCATTATTTTGACCGGCGGCAACGTCGACCAGCAGACCTATGCGAAAGTCCTGGCAGGCAATGGATAGCACGATGCCCCCCGCTCAAAAAAACCTCACCCCTCTGGCCCACGTGGCAAAGAACCGTTGTTTTGGTTGCGGACAGGCCAACCCGGCAGGGTTGAAGGTCGAGTTCTTTCTCGCCGCCGACCAATCCGTTGTCAGCCTTGCCACCATTCCCGATACCTTCGAAGGCCATCCCGGTTATCTGCACGGCGGCATCATCGCCACGCTTCTCGACGAGAGCATGAGCAAGGCCGTCCGCTCCCGCGGCTTCATCGCCATGACCCGCCACCTGGAGGTCGATTACCTGCGCCCTGTCCCGAGCGACGCTCCGCTGCGCCTCGAGGGCCGCCTCACCCGCAGCGAAGGCCGCAAGCACTGGAGCGAGGCAAAGATCCTCGATGCAGAAGGCAAGATACTGGCTCAGGGAAAGGGTCTGTTTATTGAAGTGACGCCACGCTGACCGAGAACCCTACGATCGTTTTGTATTTAAATTTCTACGTTTACGTGAAAAACATGACGTGCGACTTTAAAGAACAGGAGCGGGTTTGATCGGCAAAGAGCTGATCGCTCCCAAGCGAATGCGCTTGGGCGCGCAGCGAACCGCTCTATCGTGTCCGCCGTACGTTGGACACCGACTGGCCATCGAGAAGCAGGGAGCAATTGCGGAACTGGTCACAACGGTAGTGGAGATTGGAAGGTATCTCGTCTCCGCTCACGGCATTGCTCGCCATGAGGGTCTTATCCAGCGCGAACGTCTCCCCCTCATAGGTATCGATGACGCCCTCAGAGGAATCGTAGCTGGCGACAGTGACTTCGCCTTCGACCGTGAAGGCGGACCCGGTGTCGGGCAGAATCGGGCTGAACGCCTTGCCCGATGAAAGTGCCGCGTCGGCGATCTCCGCCGGGCGGGGAGCCTCGACCCGGCGCCGGCTGAGAGCCGCCAGGCGGGAAAGGTGCCGGCGCCACGCAGCCAGCCTGCGGCCCGTACGGTGCTTTGGGGTGTAAACAACCCGGTGTGAGGTCGATGCGAGATTCCGCACCGTCATCTTATCAACTGCGGGGACCGCGGATAAGGCCCGCGTGGGAGAAGGCGTGGAAGTGACCGCTACCCGGGTCACCGCGGCCGGCAAGGCGGCTGGCGCGGACCGAGCTTGACGGACCACGAGCTGAACCTGAGCCGGCGTTGTTTTACCCGGCGCGGTCTTACTCTGCCCGGCTGCCTGCTGAACCTGTGCGGCGGCAGTCTCTACATGAACTGGCACGGTCTGAGCCCGGCCGGTTGCACCCCTGGCCGCGGGAAGAGTTCCCGGCGCGGTATTGCGGGCAACGGCGTGAACCACAGGCTGGATTGAAAACGCTTGAGGGATGCGGAGTGAGCCGTCGGCCACAAATGTCCCTACCAGAATTCCCATGACAACGCCGACACCGGCGTAAACAATGGTCTTCAGTTCGGGGCCCCGCGTGTTGCCGACACTGGGCAACTGTCGGTAACCCTGGCTAAGTTCTCCCACAGCTCTCTTGTAGGTGTCCATTGTCTAACTCTACCCCTTGTCGGCCTGCAAAGGCTTCCGCTGGTCTGGATATTCGCAATTGAACTCCCCTTTCCTAAAACCGGCAATCCGACCAATGGGTGATTACCTAGCAAGTAACCTCCCGCATCTCCCTCCCCGGTAACCCAGCGAGGAGAGGGTCGCTGGGCCAGCCGGCTTCGTCAGTAGTTAATGTTTTACTTTAATTGTGCGATCCAATTGATCACTGCAGTCTCAAGATAGATGCGATGATCTGACCAGCCATGATCGGTCTCGGCGTGGATCGTCGTGACCTGTTTTCCACCCTTGGCCTGGATCGCTTTCACCAGGCTGTCGGCTCGTGGCGCCAGACCGTCGTTTGCGGTAAGCACCAGAAGCGGCATGTGGGCCAGTCCGGCAACCGCGTGATTCAGGCTGAAGGCCTCATGATTGGCGATCACTTCGTCGGCCATACTTTCTGCGGTGACTCCGGCCAGCGCTTCCATATTGTCGGCCATCTCTGCCACCACCTTCTCCCGCGGCAACTGCCCCATGTCTCCCATGTCGGCCGCGCTGATCAGGATGGCGCCGATCAGCCCCCGATCCTGCGCCGCGGTCAGCGCCGTCACCCAGCCCCCCATGCTGTGCCCCGCCATGACAAGTCGTTTCGTATCAATGCCCAGCCTGGACGCGTTCGCCGGAGCACGCAAATACTCAAGCACCGCCCCGGCATCTTCCAGATTCTGCGCAAAGCGAAAACTCCCGGGGCTCCCCCACGACCCGCGGTAGTTGAACGTCACCGCGTTCCAGCCGGCGCGCCGGACGGCTTGCGCAAGATCAAGATTCTTCTCGTTCCCCGGCAGCCCATGGCAGATGATCAGCGTCGGATGCGGTCCCGCGCCGGCCGGCTGATAAACGAGCCCATTGATCAGGAGCCCATGGCTGGGAATATGCACGACCGCCATCGACGCCGGATGCCGAGCGTCCGAGGGCGGGTCAGAAGAGATGGCTGCCGGCACCGACTGGGCGGCGCCGGCAGTCGACAGAAGCGCCGCGAGACCTAGAAGAGCAAAACGCATGGGGAATCTCCTGAGGCAAAGTTCGAAGCCGAAAGCTCAAATCGCATCCTATCAGCAATCCAGTCCAACCTGGCACACGGGCTTCACGCCCAGAAGCCGGACTGGAACCTGCCCCCATGACGCTTCCCCCTGAGCGGTTAAAGAGTCAACCGTTTTGCTTTGGATCTATCTCCCGGCCGCGTTCCCGGTCGGTCATCCCGGCAAAGCTCACACCCATCCCGGAGTTCGCCTCAAGCGCGTCGGTTACGCCACCGGCAGGCCCAAAACCCCCTGCGCAAGGCTCAGGCTGGAAGCCTGCAGCGAATTGCCCGCAATCTGCCAGCAATGCAGATAATATTAAAGTTGCTGTTTATATTTTTACTGTATATGAAAGTTTATAAATGGATTATCTAACTAACTTTCTCAATCGATCTCACCAGACTCCGGCTTGAGTCGAAGGTCAGGTTGCTGCCGCCAATCGAGGAAGCGTCCGGACCCCTGAAGCACGCTTCTGCCGCCGCTTGAAATGCCCCGAGCCCAGACTGAACACTTCCCGGCGATCAAGTGGATGGTGCTCTCGGCGGCCCGAATGAGCCCGCTCGAATTCGCCGGGAGGTTCCTGCAGATCCGCACCCCGGCTCTCGAGGATCCGGAAGCAGCCTGACTGCCTCCGGTCAACGAGCGGGTAGGAAGAGATCCGATGTCTACCGCGACATCCTTTGCTGGGGATCGAGAGCAGCGTATCAGCAAACAAGCCGGAAGCGATCCCTAAAACCGATCAGCTCTTGCGCTGAGAAGATGGACCGAGATCTTGGCCCCACCCCAAGGGGATGATGGCGCGCACGCCTACCTCCTGCCGGATGGAGACTTGGAACAGGAAAGCGACCGATCAACGCCGGAGAGGGCCCAGAGGAATGCCGTCTTCGGTCGGAATTATTGCCTTTAGATGGTATCAATTGAACATAGAAACATCATTTAGAACTTTAATAGTTTCCGGGCCAACAGCAGGGGCGGAGTGAGCCCGACGGCGGCAGCTTCTTCTGCCCCGCTGACCAGGTGCATCCGTTTCCCGACCGGCCACTTTCCGAACGGGCGTTCTGGAAGCTGCATCCCAGTCTGGCGACCAGGGGCTGGCGCCGGGGGTTTTGTCGTAAAGGCAGTGCGAATGGCGGTTCGGCGCGACCAGATCGGAACCAGTTGCGACCTGGCCGCGTGGTAGTCGAGCTCGGAGGCTGCAGGACGAGTAGGGCGTCACCAAGCAGAGCCGGCACGTTCACGACTGATCTGCATCTGAATGGTAGCGCGGCAATTCTCAAGGTCAACCAGAGAGTCCGGCATTGAAAGCCCCCGAGCACCGGGAAAACCTCGCCAGCGTCTCCCGGTTCACGCTGGACTCACTGGAAACAAAGACCTTGCAACGCCCCCACGGTCGCTTTGCCAGTGCGCCCGCTCGTCGCTGCCCCAAGAGAACAGGGCAAGATTATCTGGGGTACTGAACCTGATTCTCGTCCTCATCGCCGTCGCCATAGTCGATCGGGGGCTGCGGGATCATGGCAACAGCCTTCAAGGGCGCCGTGTAGACCTTGTCCCCGCCCAGGTAGGTAGCCTCGACGGTAATGTCCTTGATGGTATCGGGAGCAACCCGGCGCGGGTCCTTCTCGAGGACGACGAAATCCGCCAGCTTGCCAGTCGTGATCGAACCCTTGCTTTTCTCTTCAAAGGTTGCGTAAGCACCGTCCAGGGTCCAAACCTTGATGGCTTCCTCCACGCCGACTCTCTGATTTTCGCCATACGCGACTCCCTGGCTGCTCTTGCGGGTCACCATGTCCTGGATTCTCAGCATCGGGTTGGCAGAGGAGATCGGTGAATCCGAGTGGCCTGCCACAGGTATGCCCATGTCGATCGCAGTGCGGTAGGCATGCATGGTTGCCAGACGTTTTGGGCCGTAGGATGCGAGGATGTTGCCGTATTCCCACATATAGGAGTGGAAGACCAGAATCACTCCATCCTTTTTAGCTCGATCAAGCAGGGCCTGGTTCATGACGCTGGCATGTTCGATCCTCCAGCGGGCATCGGGACGAGGGTTCTTGGCTTCGGCCCGTTCGATTGCGGTCAGAAGCATGTCGATTTCACGGTCGCCGTTGGAATGGGTGGCAACCTGCCATCCGGCATCCCACCACTTCTGAACGTCCTCATCCAGTTTTTGTTGCGATCTCGCCGGGGGAATCCCGAAGTATCCTGGCCGGTCGGAGTACTCTTCGCTGAGCCATGCGGTCCGGCCGCTCAGTGAGTTCCCCTGAAAGTTCTTGAGAGAGGTAATCCGCAGCCGATCGTCCCCAAAGCCAGTTTCAATTCCCGCCGCCTGGAGTTCGTCGAACGATCCGGCGCTGAACATGAAACCAACGCGAACCGGATTCCCCGAATCGCGCAGTTGCTGCATCAGCCGAAACGAAGACGGGCTTCCTCCGGCAATGCCGACGCTGGTAATGCCTTTGGCGGAGTATTGACGGAAGCAGTTTAAATAGCCCTCAAGCTCGGTCTCATGGGGAATTCGATCCCGGTCGTTCGAGCCTGCGCCTCGCTGCTCGCGTCCTCGCGAAAGCAGTCCGCGCGCGCTTTCGCGGATGACGCCATTCGGGGTTCCGTCGGGATCGCGGTCAAGAGCTCCGCCGGATGGATCAGGGGTGTCCCTGGTGATGCCCGCCTCATTCAGGACAAAGCTGTTCACTACGGTGATGTGGCCGGAGCCGTGAGTGATCATCACCGGCTGGGTCGTCGATACTTTATCAAGATCCTGCCGGTTGGGGTGGCGGCCGAGCGTTTCGTCGTTATATCCATAGCCGCTGATCGGCTTGCCCGGGGGAGTGATGCGAGCCTTCCGTTGGAGCGCCGCGACAAGATCGTCGATCGTCTTGACCCGGTCGGCGCCCAGCCACACCCTGTAATACGGCGAGTTCTCGTCAAAGATTGCCTGGGGATGAAGATGCGCATCATTGAACCCGGGGGTTACGGTCATGCCGCGGAGATCGATGACTTTGGTCGAAGACGTCTTGAGCTTCAGGATCTCGGCGTTGGTTCCAACCGCCGTAAACCGGCCATTGTCGAAGGCAAATGCCTGAGCGGATGGATGATCCTTGTCGACAGTGATCACATTGGCGTTGATGACGATCGTGTCGGCGGCATGGGCGACACTCGTTAGGACTGCCAGGACGAGACAGAGTGTTTTGATCATGCAGTTCTCTCCTTTTGGGGGATGGAGGCTCTCCGGGGGGGGACCGCCCCCGGGGTCGTCCCTCGGTTTAGAACGTGAACCGCAAACTCAACTGGAGGTTGCGCGGAGTATTGCTCTGGTTGAGCGTGGCCAGTGTCCCGAAGGTCGAGGATGTGAAACTGGTCGACGGGCCGGAGAAGGTTACGTTGTTGAGCGCATTGAAGCTTTCGGCGCGAAACGTGAGTGTGTACCCCTCGTGCAGCTCTGTGGACTTTTCCACCATCGCGTCGAGATTCCAGGCCGCAGGATTGTTCACATCCGGCAGGTAACGGGGGGCGGTGCCGAACGAATAGGTCGGCGTTGCCGCGAAGGCAGCTGGGTTGAAGTAGGCGCCATTGAGCTTGATTTGCGGGCCGCCCGGCACCTTGTCAGAGACACCCGGCACTTTGTTTGGACGGGAGAGCGTACTGGAGCTGCCCAGATCGGAGACGTTGGTATAACTGACTTCCACCGGACGCCCGGCATCATACTGGTAGATCGTGCTCAGCGCCCATCCGCCGGCTAGATACCTGGCAACGCCCTGGTTCAGGAACTGCTTGCCCCTGCCGAAGGGCAACTCGTAACGCGTGCTCCAGCGAATCACCTGAGGCTCGTTCTGGTCCGAGACAGATCTGTCGCAGCTCAGGCAGTAGGTATTGGTCACTGCGCCCATGGTACCGGCCACGCTGGTCATTTCGCCTACGTTGTCGATCGCCTTGCTCCAGGTATAGGCAAAGATCACCGCCAGCCCGTTCTTTTGCCGGTGTTCGACCGTCAACTGCCCGGCATGATAGGAAGAATGCCCTGCCCCTACATTGTTCGCTTCAAAGTTCTGGAATTGCGGAAACGGCCGAAGCAATTGCGATTCCTTGACTGTCGGAGTATTGATGCTCGAAGCGACATCGATCAATCCGTACAAAGGGTTGGGAACCTGGGTGAGAAGCTTTGAACCGAGCGCCTCATCGCTGGTGGGAAGTTGATTCAACTGCTCATTCACCATCAGGTGCACGCCTTCGTTCCCGACGTAGGCCGCGGTCACTACGAAATCGCCCGGCAATGCGCGCTGGATGTCGAAGGACCAGTTTTGCTGGTAAGCGATATTCTGCTTGCGCAGGGGGCCTTCAAGAGAGTCTCCGAGATCGATGGCCAGCCCGGCGGCATCGCCCTGGGGAGTGGGGAGGCCGTTCGGGAACGGACTGCCGAGCTGATAGCCGGAGAGCGGTGTCACTCCGTTTGCCTCCGCGTCGACCGACGTCGACGTGCGTATGCCTCCATCGGCATTGGGGAACTGCTGCCAGGCAGCCGCGGGATGGCGGAAGATGCCGATTCCGGAGTGAATGATGGTCTTGTCGTCCAACCGGTAGGCGACACCCAACCGCGGATCGATGTTCATCTTGCCAGGAACCTGCAGCTCTGTGCTGGTGCCGTAGAGCCCGGGAACGCCCACGCCGCCGGTCAGCGTCAAGCCCGTAACCTCGGACTGGAGCGGCGAAACCGACGTGGTGTTCAGGTAGTTAAGCAGGTTGTTTGCTTCCACGTCGCCGGTCTCATAGCTGTATCGGATCCCGTAGGTCAACTCCAGGCGCGGACCGAGCTTGTAGGTGTCCTGCCCAAAGCCGGCGCGGTAGTCATGCACCGACCGGGTCTCCGGCTCATAACCGGAGGAGACTGTTCCCAGACCGAGCAGCAGATCCGCGACGCCGTTGCCGGCGTCGTTGCTCACGGTTGTCCCCTTGGAGAATCCGTCGGTGAAGTTGGCCCCGATGCTTGTGCCTCCACTGCTGATCGACATCTGTTCGGGGTCCCACAGCTGGGTCGGATACCGCCTCCAGTCCAGGCCAAATTTCACCGTATGCTTGCCTTTCACCCAGGTCATTGCAGCCGCATACTGATAGACCGAAGAGTAGTTTGCTTCAAAAGGATAGAAGTTGCCGAGCGAACTATACCCGCCGACAGCCGGAGGCCCGCTGACGGAAAGCGATGGAGTCAGATTGGCGGTAATGCCCGGTGTGACGCTGCCGCCGAATCCCAGAGAGGCTGGGCTCTTCAAGACGGTCTCGGCGCGATTCGATTCGCTGTGCGCCCAGGAAAAATGGTGCTCAAAGAGCAGATTCTGCCGGATGGTCCAGGTGTGATTCACGTCGATGTTCCTTCCGGGGATACGGTCGTTGGCATCCTCGGGCGAAAGACCGTTGCCGAAATAATCGCTGTAGTTGATGTGGTTGGTAAAGTCGGTGATGTGTCCAAAGATGCTTTGGTGCTCACTGAACTGATGGTCGATTCTGATATCGAAGCTGTTGTTGTCGTCCGTGCTTGGGGCATTCGAGAAGAAGTTGTTCGCATCGCTGCCCCCTGTTCCAGGTTGATTGGGGAGCGGATAGAGGTTCACCAGCGCGGATCCGATCGGGTTCAAAGGGGCGATGCTGGTAATTTTGTTCCCCGGAATCGGAGTCCGGCTGTAGTTGGTTCCTGTGGTCGTGCTGGCTGGATTGTAGATGACGATCAGATTTCCCTTGGCATCGAAGGTCTGCGAGAAGTCGCCCTGTCTTTCAAGCGCGGTTGGAACCGAACTGGTGAACGAACCCGCACTGGTGTCGCGAAGGCCCTCGTAGGAAACAAAGAAGAAGGTCTTGCCGCGGCCGTTATAGGCCTTGGGGATCAGAACCGGCCCGCCAAGGCTGAAGCCGAACTGGTTTCTACCGAACGAACCTTTCGGCAAACCCGCCTGGTCGGCGTTAAAGCCGTTGGCATCCATCGCCTGGCTGCGGTAATACTCCCAGGTTGAGCCATGCAGGCGATCGGTGCCCGAGCGCAGCCCATAGATCACCATCCCGCCGCTGGTGCGGCCGAATTCGGGGGCGTAGGCATCGGTATACACGCGATACTCCTGGACCGAGTCCACTCCGGGAATGCCGGCATCCTGGTTGTAATAGGAGGTCGTGTTGGTGGCTCCGTCGATCAATACATCGGTGGTCGCCCCCTTGGCGCCGTTGATGCGAAAGGTATTGGTCCGGCTCTCGCTGGTCGAGTCCTGCCCTGACAATCCGTCGTCGCCGGTGGTCACGCCGGGAGCGTCGACGATCATCTGCAACGGGTTGCGGATGTTGAGCGGAATGCTGTTTACGAATGCCGGTTCAATGGCGAGACTGCGGTCGGCACGGTCGGTGACCAGTTCCGGTGGCGTATCCGTCACCTGAACCGATTCCTCCGCCCCGCCCACCCTGAGCAGCAGGGTGACTACTTTTGATTCCCCGATCTCCAAGGTCATTCCATTCAGCATCGTGGTGCTGAAGCCCGAAGCCTTGGCCTCCAGGACATAGTGGCCTGCCGCTACCGGGGGTAGAATGAAGTTCCCATTGGCGTCGGTGACGGTTTCAACCTTGACCCCCGTTGTCGGGCGCGTCAGGCTCACGGTAGCTCCCTTCACGCTTGCCCGGGAGGGATCGAGCACCTGACCGCTGACGGTTGCGTTCGCGCCCTGCGCAAAAACCCGCAGGCTAACCCAGCTCGATAAGAAAAAGACTCCCAGTAAAAAGATCGTTCTCAGTCGCATGTTTCCTCCGAAGTTCGAAATCAAGAATTGATCGTGGCAGGCTGAATGGGGCTTGGGCCCGGCTTTGGCAGGCTGGTGTTTCCAGTTCGATCTCAACGTAGCAAGCACCCACAGCGGCGATGTGAAAGCGGCATGAAATGCGGTTGGCTTAACGGTAATGAACCTCGGATGAGGAACCACGCGAAAACAGTGGCCTGAGCAGGCTATCGACTCCCGCCTGATCGGTTCCCGATGAGTCGACGTTGGCGCCATTGAAGTTGAGGTCACTCGTGCTCATAGAGGCGATGCTCCTGGCTCAATCTCGCCCGAAAGCGCGTCAAATCGGAGCGCATCTGCTCGATCGATTGGAAATTGGGGGGAGCCGATTCGCTGGCCTAAGTCATGATCGGTGCAGGCTCGGTGCCAGTCCTCGGCTTGGTGATCAGGCTTGCTGCTCGGGCTTGGTGCTCAGGCTTGCTGCTCACCCTGCCGCCTGCACTACTTCGTTTTCAAGCTCGAGTTCCCTGGGGAGATGGGGTTTCAGGTTCCAGATAGGCATCAGGAAAAAACCGGCGGAAAAGGCTGAGCAGGCAAACACCAGGAATAGACGGTCCCAGCCGTAACGCCCGCTTACGAAGACCACGACATAGGGGGAGAAAAGGGCGCCCAGGTGACCGATGCCCTCGACCAACCCGGTTGCCGTCGCTGCGGCCTTCGTCCCTCCGATGTCTTGAGCACAGGCGCCGGAGAGCAGTGTGTCGGGCCCGTAGGAAAATACGCCGGCAAGCGAGACGACCACTGCCGTGCCCCAAAGGCCGTAGTGCGACAGCACGGGCTGGCAAAGCAGAATGGCGCCGAACCCAAACAGCATCATCGCCGAAACCGGCCCGCGCCTGGATTGCATGAGATGGTCGGAAACGTATCCGGCGATGACCGCGCCTGAGATTCCCACCAGTTCGTAGAGAGACGACATGTAGCCGGAGACTTGAAGGCTGAACCCCATGTGGTCCACCATGTACATCGGCAGCCAAAACATCAGAGCGTACCTGCAGAGTTCGAGGAAAAAATAAGAGATACTGACCGCCCATAAGGAGCGGTTGTGCAGCAGCTCAACCAGGCTCTTCCAGTTCGAGCCGCAGGCCTCAATCGGCTCGATCGCATCCGATGGTTCAGAACTCGGAGCGGCTTGGCTCGATCTGGGGTCCAGGCCGGAGAGAAACACGGTTGTAATGACCAGGAGAACGAGCGAAGGAAAAAGGAAGCCGCGCCGCCATCCAAGTTCCGGCAGGAGTTGGTGTTCGGTCACAGCCCAGGTTGCAAACGCGGTGGCCACAAAACCGCCCAGAACATAGTTGGTCCCCCACCACGCCATCACCACGCCCCGATTGGCGCCCTTGAACCAGATCGCCATGGTCTTCACCAGGCCCGACCACCCCGTCGACTGAGCAACGCCGTTCAAGCAGGAGAAGATAAGCAGCCAGAGAAACCAAGCATGGACGCTCATCAGCAGGTTAGAGCCGATTGCCAACAGCAGCCCCGCACCCACAACTCTCTTGGCTCCAAAGCGGTCCGATAGGACGCCGCACCCGAACTGGCCGATGACATAAAAGAGCGTATAGCCGAACACAATGTTCGCCAGCTCGATCCCGCCTAGACCTATAGTGCCGTGAAGGGCAGGTAAGACAATGCTCAGATTCTTGCGGCAGAGATAAAACCCTGCGTAGCTTATCCAGGTAATCAGAAAGATCTGGCGCTGCTTTGAAGACAGCTTCATGAAGGCTCCAACTCTTGCGCTCGCCTCTCTCTCTCTGTGAGCAGCGCTGAATCGTTCGTGGCCAACCGGGCACCCAATCTGTCCGCACTTCGGCCAACCAAGGTCAGATAGAACTATGAAAAGAGACCAAAACAGAACTTCCGGCCGTCGCCAGCCTGATCAAACGGATCGCAGAGAGAGAGATTGCACGCTTCGATGCTGGCAGCAAATTGCCATTCGCGAAACGTTTATAACGTTAGGTTGCAATGGCTTATCTGTTAAGCAAAGGGTTTTAGACTCACTCAGAACACTGCGTTTACAAATCTGTAACAGCTCAGGATTAGGCTCAATTCAGCGCTGTTTCTAGGGCTGAGCTTGCATGCCAAAAGAAGAGATTGAACCGGCAGATTTCGCTGGATACATGCCTGAGTTGCAGGATGCTCTTGAAGCGATATGCAAGAGCCTGCCCTTCAGCACCAGTCCCAAGAGCTGCGAGTTTCTCCGCCATATTGTTTTCCACGCGCTGCGTGGCGATACCGATGAGTTGAAGGAAAGGCTCATCGGAATAGCGTTGCTTGGCCGCAAGACAACCTACGATACAGGCTCGGACGCCGGAGTGCGCGTGCGCGCCAACGATGTGCGCAAGCGCCTGAATGCCTATAACGCGGCCACCGATGGTGGAATACTTTTTACGCTCGACCTGCCGGCCGGCTCCTACATTCCGCGCTTCTTTCGATTCGCACCTGTCTCGGATCCCTCACCGGAGCTGAACGAAAAGACGAACTCTCAATTGCCCGGACTCGATCCGCTCCCGCCCATCTCGCTTCAGGCATTGGCGATTCCTACCTTGGTCGCGCTTTTTCTTTGCACGGTCTTTATGCGCTGGCAGCTCGCCCAGGAGCATCCGTTTACCGCCTTCTGGCAGTCGGCGCTCGAGAGTCACCGCGCCCTGCTCTATCTGCCTCCGACAGGAAGGGATGGCGGCCGCGAGATGATCTCCATCAACCGGATGGAGGCTTCGGCCCCGCTGCTCAGCCTTGCCGGCCAGTTCCACACCCGGTTTACGCTCACCCGATCCCCTGCTCCTTCGGCTTCCTCCGACGATATCTTCGTCACCATGGAGCCGGCGAGCTTCGAGGCGGACCAGCCGGGTTCAAGCTCCTCTTCGCCTGCGCCACCATTGGCAGCCGACCGGCTCGTCATCGAGAACACTCCGGCGGGCAGACAGATCGTTGATCGCGGTGGGCAAAGCCAGCGTCTCACGATCCCCGGCCGTGCCGCTCTAATCACAATCACCAATGGCGCGCGGCGGTCGATTCAGATCGACGGCACCGACGATGCGGCGGTCAGTTCCATGATGGTCAGACTTTGTGAGCGGGACAGTTTCCCCCAGGACCTGACCGACAGCTTCGAAGCCGGCACCATCACGCAAGCAGTTTTTCCCATGGCGGCCCAGGCGGATGTGATCGTCCTTCACGAACCGATGCCCAAAGCAGCCCTGGGGGCGACCCGAAGCCAATGAAAACCGAGACAGGCACTCTTGTCAGGTGGCGCGGCCAGATCTTTCTGGCGGCGTGGACACTCTACGCCGGCTATTACATCTGCCGCAAGGATGTTGTCTCCGCCACCGACTCGGCCGTCTCCCAGTTCGCCATCACCCTGGCATGCTTCGCCGTTACCTACGCAATCGGTCAGATTATCGGCGGAGTCCTGGCGGACCGCTTTGGCGCACGGCGAACGGCTCTGGCCGGCGCCGCCATCTCGATTACCTGCACCGGTCTGATGGCATGGTGTGCACGGCCCGATCATGCTTTGGCGCTTCAGTTCGGCAATGGCCTCGGCCAGGGCTTCGGCTGGCCATCGCTTCTCAAACTGATTGGCAGCTGGTTTGGTCGCGGCGAACGCGATCGAGTGCTTGGCTGGTGGAGCACAAGCTACATTCTCGGCGGCCTCGTGGCCACTTCGCTCACGGCCTGGCTGGTTCTCCACACCGGAGTTGTGTCAAGATCCGGCTTCTATCCAGCCTATCTAGTCTCCTCCGGTGTGCTGCTCTGCACAGCGCTTTTTTTCTATCGGGCAACCGCCGGACTGCCTGATCGCATCCCCCTCGACCTTGTTCCATCTTCAAGTCCATCCGCCCGCTTATCCTTCTGGGGAGCCTGGCGCATGATTGTGGGCAACCGCACCATCCGAATCATATCCGGAATGTATTTTTTCCTGAAGATGACCCGGTACACCTTGCTGTTCTGGCTGCCTCACTATCTCATTTCGAGCCTCGGCTACAGCGTGCGGACGGCAGAACGCAGCGCGTCCTATTTTGAGCTGCTCGGATTTCTGGGACCGATCGCGGCTGGCTACGCCGTCGAGCGCTGGTTCGGCAGCCGACGGATGGCTCTCGGAACGGGAATGCTCTTCGCGCTTGCATTTCTTTGCCTTCTTCATCCCATGCTTGCCCTCAGCGGATGGTTCGCGATGACCGTCTCCATCTCCCTGATCGGCATCCTCGTCTACGGGGCCGATGTCCTGATGTCCGGTATGGCCGTGCTGGACGCGGTCCCTGAGGAACTGCATGGACGCGCCATTGGATTCGTCAACGGAATCGGTTCCATGGGCCAGATGCTCTCCCCTTTCCTGGTCACGGTGTTTGTCTCGCATCTGGGATGGACAAGGCTATTCGACTTATTCGTCTTCTTTGCCCTGGTTGCGGGTGTGATCGGCGCCATCGGCGCCCGTCAGCCCGAGCAAACGTTAAAGTCCAAGCGTTCAATGCTTGAGCCATCGGAACAGCCCCTTTAAGCACTGGAACCTGAAAAGAGCGGGGGGCTGGAGACTTTCATACGGTCTCCGCCCGGGGGACCGACGCATGAGCCAGGAAGCCTTCATGGGCGCGTTGACACGTTCGACTGCGGCTCGAACTTCTGTGTCCCCTGTTTCGCCGGCCCAAGTTTTGATAGGTCTTAATTTGATTGGTCTTGACTCGATGGGACTTGACTCGATGGGACTTGACTCGATGGGACTTGACTCGATGGGACTTGATCGGATCAATTCCGGTCCGATGTCCCAGGTGCTTGCGCTGCAGACTCTTTTTGCAAAGCACGAAGATTTAACTTTCTAAGAAGGATGCTCGCCGGGGGAGATGGGCCTCCTCAGGCGTGACCAGATTCATCCCATCCCTGCCGTGGCCAACCTTCGCCAGGCGCGGCAATCGCGTTTAAAACGGGAACCGGGAACCCCGTGCGCTCCCCGGCCAGAAGAAAAAGGACCCGCCACCAATTGCGGGTCCACAATTTTTGTCGCCAAGTCTGATGGCGCTTAGGACAAACGCCCAACCACGCTTCCATTCACCTTCGTCGAAGTCTTGCATTCATACATGGCCGCATCCGCGCGTGACAGCAGGTCCTTGAAGCTTTCGCCCCGCTGGTGCTCGGCCAGTCCCATCGAAGCGTCGACCTTCAGCTTGATCGGCCCGGTGCGCGTTTCGAGCGGATACTTTCCGCATACCCAAACTCGCAGCCGATCAATCTGCCTCTTGGCTTCGGCCAGTCCGGAATCGAACACCAGAATGAATTCGTCACCACCCCAGCGCCCCAGCAGGTCCTGCGCACGGCAGGCGGACCTCAGTTCGCCGGCAAACTGCTTCAGCAAATCATCGCCCACCACGTGTCCCATCTCGTCATTGACGCGTTTGAATCCGTCAATGTCCACCACCGCCACCGAGAGCGCTGTCCCCGCGTTGATTCGTTTTTCAATCTGGCGCTCGACCCAGGTGCGATTGCGCAGCCCGGTCAGCGCGTCCCGCGTGGCAATGCGCTCGGCCTCCTCCAGTTTCGCCTGGTAGCTCGACAGTTCGGCGCGCAGCTTGGCAATTGCCTGCCTGCCCTCAGCCTCCATCCGCTCCAGTGCGTTTTTCAGATCAACCGCGCTTTTCTCGATAGAGGCGCGCATCTGGGTCAGATCCTCCAGGCTCGCAATCTGTTTCAGCCGCATCGTTACTTCGCTGATCTGCGCCCCGCATCGCTTGTCGCGCTCTCCTACCAGTTCGGCCGTCTGCGCCATCGCAAGCAGCATGTCTCTGACTTCATCGGTCTTCTTCCGGTAGTGGCCAGCCGTATCCCGGCCCCATTGCCTCAACTGTTCACCGGTCTCTGACTGCGCTCGATCGAGAGCTGCCCGGCTGGTGTCTTCGGAAAGCTTTTCCTCGATCTCGCCCAGGCCCAGTTGCAGGCGCACGCCCAGCGACGGGCACGCCTCCACGCTCGAGCTGCCCATCTCCCGCAGTGCCGACCGGTAGGCCGCCACCGCCAGTCCAAGCGTCCCGGCTTCGCCGGTATCCGTGCCGCGCTCTTCCTCCGGCGCAGCAGCAGCTGTCAAATCGAGATATTTTTTCAGCGAGATCATCGAACCTCGTGCAGTCCCGATGTCGAATCCAAAACCGCATTCCCGGTGCCCCAGCAGGTACGCCTGGAACCGTACTCGCTCTATCGGCAATGTCGGCAACGAACAATAGTGTCATTCGGTGCAACCTTGGTTTGATTGAAATAATTGACTCAGAGAGGTAAACAGGCCGCGCCGGGGCACCTCGACAACTCGGAACAAGATCGTCCGGGAGGGGTCCGTCGAGGAAGATAGCGGGACTCGAACCAGCGGCATGCGGGAGTTGTCGATGCCGCCGGCCCGAGATCCATGCGCTTGCCTGCTGCACCATGGCTCGGTTTGCTCCCATCGAGGCCTGGACAGCATTCGATTGGAAAGATTCGCACTCCGTGCCGGGCGCGGGCATCCTCCCGGTTCAACTTGTGCTCTAGATGCCCGGCCAGAGCCCCGTGCTCTCCCTCTCTCCCGCCGATTTCTCTTTCCTGCCCTTCAAAAAAAACGCCCTGCGAACAGCAAGCGAAGGAAATTGTTGTTGCAGTTCGCTTTTTATTCGCTATAATGCAGCCATGGCTGTCACACGTCGGCAAAAAGAGATTCTCGACTTCCTGGAGTCGTTCGTCACCCGCAATGGCTACTCCCCGTCTTTTGAGGAGATCGCCCGCGGGATGGGGCTGAAGAGCCTGGCAACCGTGCACAAGCACATCACCAACCTGGAAAAGAAGGGCCTTCTGGACCGCGTGCACAACCGCAGCCGTTCGATCGACGTGCTGCCGCCGGGCACGCGCACCCGCTCAAGCGACCGGTTGCCGCTGGTCGGCCGCATCGCCGCCGGCCTGCCCGTCGAAGCCGCCGAAACCGAGGAGAGCATCTCCCTGCACGATGTGGTCGGCAACCGCGACGTCTTCGCCCTCGAGGTCCGCGGCGACTCGATGCGCGACGAGCACATCATCAGCGGAGATTATGTCCTGGTCGAGCGCACCCGCACCGCCCGCCAGGGGGAGATCGTCGTCGCTCTGGTGCACGGGGCCGAAACCACCCTCAAGCGCTTCTACAACGAAGGCGCCCAGGTCCGCCTGCAGCCGGCGAACATCGAGATGGAGCCCATCTTCGTCAAAGCCACCGAGGTTGCCATCCAGGGCCGGGTTCTCGGCGTGCTGCGCAGATACCACTAGCGCAGATACCACGAGCGAAGATTCAACGAGCGAAGATTCCACCATCATGGAGAAGGCCCGGCAAGCTTGCCGGGCCTTTCGACACATCTGAATCGCTGCCTGAATCTCGATCCGTGGGTTACTGGGTCACGCCAGCGGGAACCACCAGCCTCAGGACCTTCTCTTCGATCGCTTCCTGGGGCACGTAGCCAACGATCTGATCCACCACTTTGCCCCCCTTGAAGAACAGCAGCGCAGGGATGCCGCGGATTCCGTACCGCGACGGCGTGGCCCCGTTCTCGTCCACATTCACCTTGGCCACCTTCAACTGGCCTGCGTATTTGGCAGCCAATGCGTCCACGGTCGGCCCGATCGCCTTACACGGACCACACCAGACAGCCCAGAAATCCACCAATACAGGTTGCTCGCTGTTGAGCACCTCTTGATCGAAGGTTGCGTCGCTTACTTCCAATACTCCCAATCCAGCCATGTTCCTCCCTCGCGGTTGCCGCTCTTGTTGCCAGTGTAACCGGAAACTTGCCTCTATTGGATGCGATTAGGTGTTGAAAGTCGCAATCGCCTCCCCGAGGGGTCGAGGTCGGCCGCCGGTTTCGCGGCCGGGCCTGGGCTTGGCCCTACGGAGTGAGCGCAACCATCTGCTTTCTTTTCGAAGGGCAAGAATTGGCTTTTCTCGGTCCCTGCCGGCCGAGCCCGCGCTTCGCACGCACAAAAGAAGAAGACGCCCGGATCCGATAAAGGACCACGGGCGCCTAGAGCAGCCCTCCCCCAGAACTGCCCACAGTGCGAATCTATGTGTTCCATGCATGAATTAGCAAGCAATCTTAGGTAACGCTCTAGGTAATCACGAAGAGGTGATTAGTCAACAAGTTAATGGCGAGCGACAGGGATTTACTAAATATAAAACGTTTTAGCCCTCCTGCCCCGAAGCCCTTCGCTCCCACCCCGGTCCGCTTTCCCGCTTAAAAAACGCCCTTCCAGGCCCTCAGGCCGGATCGATCCGGACTCCATCGGGTGAGAAGCGGCACACCCGCAGCGTTGGCTGCGGGAGATCTGTCGCCGCAGCCTCGGCCGCGGACCGGATCGCGCGGGAAGCCTCCCCCAGCCGGTCTTCGCCCTCGACGACGACCAGCACGGCGGGCCCCGCCCCGCTCAGAGCGGCGCCCAGAATGCCGTGCTCCCCGGCCAGAGGAAGCAGGCGCGGCAGCAGCGGGCAGATGGCGGTACGATACGGCTGGTGAATGCGATCCTGCATGGCCACCCGCAGCAGGTCTCCGCGTCCCTGGGCAAAGGCCAGCCCCAGCAGCGCCACCGACTGAATGTTCCTCACCACATCCCTGCTCGCATAGGTCTCGGGCAGAAGGGCCCGCGCTTTGCTCGTGGACAGGGGTTCAGATGGCAGCACCACAATCGCCCGCCAGGCCACCGGTGGAACCACGCGCGCCACATGGACGCGGTCCCCCTCGCAGGCTGCGGCCACAAAGCCTCCCAGCCAGCACGCCGCAGCGTTGTCCGGGTGGCCTTCAAGCGTGCACACCTGGTTCAGAATCTGCTCCGAGGTCCACCCCAGCCCGCCAAAGTGGTTGGCCAGCACAATCGCCGCCAGCCGTCCGGCCGCCGAAGAGCCGCACCCCATCCCCAGCGGAATATCGTTTTCCATGCGGATGGCCAGAGGCGTGACGGGACGCCGGTTCGCGCGCAGCAGGTCCCGGTAAGCTTCGAGAATCAGATTGTCGTCCAGCCGTGCGCAGCGCTCCGGGTCCAACCCGCCGGCCGAGATCGTAAAACTGAGCGCCGCTTCGGCCTCGATCTGGAGATAAAAATCGAGCGCCACTGCGGCCGCGTCGAATCCTGGCCCCAGGTTTGCGGAGGTAGCCGGCAGCCGCAAACGTACCCGACCGGCTTTGGGCTGACCAAGATTGGGCACGCCGGCGCTTGCCGGCAACCTTTCACTCATCCCGCGCTGTCCTTGACTGCCGCCAGCACTGCCTCTGGCGTCGCCTCCACCGCCTGCGCATTCCTCCGCAGGCTCTCGATCTTTCCCTCGAGACCGACTTTCTCCTCGTCGCCCAGCAAGGTACCTCGATGGAAGTCGATCGTGTAGTCGGCGTCCTTGAGCGTGTGCCCGGTCAGCAGCATCACCACCGTCTCGCCGGCGCCGACTTTACCCTCGGCCCGCAGTTTCTTCAGCCCGGCCAGCGTAACGGCCGAGGCCGGCTCGCAGCCCAGCCCCTCGGTGCCCAGTTCCGCCTTGGCCACAGCGATCTCGGCTTCGCTTACGTCCAGACACCAGCCGCCCGTATCCTGGATCACCCGCGCCGCCTTGCGCCAGGAGGCCGGATTGCCAATGCGAATGGCGGTGGCGCGGGTATGCGCCTCGACCGGCTCGAGCGACTCGCCCTGATGGGCGGCCATGCTCCGCACCAGCGGGTTGGCGCCTGCGGCCTGGATCACGGAAATGCGCGGCAAGCGGCCCACCAGCCCCAGTTCCTTCAGTTCGCGGAACCCCTTGCCCAGCGCGGAGCTGTTGGCCAGGTTGCCGCCGGGCACAATCAGGTGGTCGGGAACATTCCAGTCAAACGCCTCGGCAATCTCGAAGGCCGGCGTCTTCTGCCCCTCCAGCCGGTAGGGATTTACCGAGTTGAGCAGGTAGATGTGCGCTTCCTTGACCACGTGGGTCAGAATGCGGACGCAGCCGTCGAAGTCCGTCTTCACCTGGCAGGTGACCGCGCCATAGTCCATTGCCTGGGCCAGCTTGCCCCAGGCGATCTTTCCTTCCGGAATCACCACCAGGCTGCGCAGTCCGGCGCGCGCCGCGTAAGCGGCCATCGCCGCAGAGGTATTGCCGGTCGAGGCGCATGCCACCCACTCAAACCCGCGCTCGCGAGCCACGCTGAGCGCCGTGGTCATGCCCGTGTCCTTGAAGGAGCCGGTCGGATTCATGCCCTGGTGCTTGGCGAAAAGCTGATCGATGCCCAAGGCCTTGGCCGCGCGCGGCACGTGATAGAGCGGGGTGTTGCCTTCGCGCAGGCTGACGGCGTTGCCGAAGCTCTCCAGAATCGGCAGCAGTTCCCGGAACCGCCACACGCCCGAGTGGTCCAGCGCCTCGGAGGAGCAGCGACGCTCCCGCCACAGCCATTTCAGCGCGCCCGCGTTGGGCCGGTCCGGCCCCTGTCGCTGGCTCCAGCCGGGGTATTCCACTTCAAAAAGATCGCCGCACCCGGAGCAGCGAAAATCCGGCCGCGCCTCCGTACCTGGCACGCGGGTGCCGCATCCAAAACAGCGCAACTGATGCAAATTGTCGTTCATGCCTGGTGATAGCCTACCAGCGTGGGCGGAATTCTGCCCGAGTTCGGAGACCGAATCATGCTCAAGCCCGATCGAATTCCTCAGATATTCTTGGTTGCGGTTTTCTCCTTAGGCTGCGCTCTGGCTGGGGTCAGCCAGACGCCGTTGCGCATAGCCGCCGCGGCCGATCTCGAGCCGGTCCTGCCGCCCATCCTCAGGCAATTCGAGCAGGCCACTGGCATTCACTCTGACGCCACCTTTCAGGCCTCGGCCGCGCTCACCATGCAGATTCAAAACGGAGCTCCCTTCGACCTGTTTCTCTCCGCGGACCTCGGTTATCCCCAGCGGCTGATCGCGGCCGGCCTGGCCGACCGGGCCCCAGGCGCGGACTCCTCCGCGCCCATTGTCTACGCGCGCGGCACGCTGGTGCTCTGGACGCGCAAGGATTCCGGGCTGCGACCGTCTCTCGACCTGCTCGGCAGTCCCAGCCTGAAGCGCCTGGCGATCGCCAATCCGGAACGCGCCCCCTATGGCCGGGCCGCCGTCGCCGCCCTCACCAGCCTCCATCTGTACGAAGCGCTCAAGCCTCGCCTGGTGACCGCGGAAAACATCTCCCAGACAGCCCAGTTTGTCGACTCCGGCAATGCCGACGCCGGACTGATCTCTCTCACCTCGGCGCTCACCCCGCGCCTGCTCCTATCGGGCAACTATTTCGTGATTCCGCCTAACCTCTACCCGCCCATCGAGCAGGGCACGGTCGTCATCAGCAAAACCGCCCAGAGCAGGCAGGCGCATCAGCTCGTGGACTATCTGTTGTCGGCTCCGATTCAGGCCGAACTTGCCAAAGCCGGCCTCACGCCCGTTCGCTAGCCCGACCCGTTACCCTAAACCAATGGATTGGCAGGCGCTCGCCCTTACCCTCAAGCTGGCCTCGGTCACCACCGTCATCCTGCTGGCCGTCTCCGTACCGCTGGCGGCGTCGCTGGTGCTCGGTCGCAGCCGCTGGCTGGCGGCGGTCGAAGCCGCCTCGGCATTGCCTCTGGTTCTGCCGCCCACGGTTCTGGGCTTCTTCCTGCTGGTCCTTCTCGGTCCGCGTACCGCGCTCGGCCGGGCGCTTACTTCCCTGCTCGGACATCCTCTGGCATTCTCCTTTGCCGGACTTGTGATCGGTTCGGTCCTCTATAGCCTGCCTTTCGCCGTCGAACCGCTGGTGGCCGGTTTTTCCGCCATCGAGCCGGCTCTGATCGACCAGGCGCGCCTGCTCGGCGCCAGCCAGTTCCGCGTCGCAACCACGCTGCTCGTCCCGCTTGCGCGCCGCTCTCTGGTCGCCGCATCGGTGCTCACCTTTCTGCATACCATGGGCGAGTTCGGCGTCGTGCTGATGCTGGGCGGAGACATTCCCGGAGCCACGCGCACGCTTTCGATCGTGCTCTACAATCAGGTCGAAAACTTTGACTATGCCGCCGCCAATCGCACGGCACTCATTCTGCTTGGCCTCAGTGCTGTTGCCCTGGCGGCAATTTACCTGGGCGGAAGGCCGCCTGGAGGCCGCCGTGCTTGAACTGGTCCTGAGAGCCCAACGCGGCAGCTTCGACCTCGACATCGGATGCACGTTCAGTTCCGAGTGGACGGTGATCTTCGGCCCGTCCGGAGCAGGCAAGTCAACCCTGCTTCGGCTCATCGCGGGATTGGCGCTTTCCGGACCGGCTCGCCAGAAATCGGCGCGCGTTGTGCTCGATGGCCGCCGCCTGACGGACTCCGCCCACCGCATCTTGCTCAAGCCCGGGCAGCGCCAGACGTCCATGGTCGCCCAGCAATCCGCGCTCTTTCCTCATCTGAGCGTGAGAGAAAACATTGCCTACGGCCTCCATGCTCTGAGCCAGTTTGACCGTGCCATGCGCATTGGAGAGATGCTGGATCTTGTCGACGCGGGCCCTTTGATGGAGCGGCGGCCGCGGGATCTTTCTGGCGGCGAGGCGCAGCGCGTCGCCCTGGCGCGCGCCCTTGCACCCTATCCGCGCCTTCTGTTGCTCGATGAGCCGTTCTCTGCGCTCGACGGAGCGGCGAGCGATGGCCTGCTGGCCCGGTTGCAGCAGTGGACCACCGCACACCGCGTGCAAACCATCATGGCTACTCACGACGCCCCCGACGCACTGGCCACAGGGGCAGAAGTTGCGCTCATCAACGAGGGCCATCTGGCCGCGCTCGGCCCGGCTGCCCAGGTGCTCGCTCTTGAAAGGAAGCGGATCCTAACCCGACTTGGAGAATGAACGGCCGGGAGAGTGATCAGCCTCGGAGAGTGATCATATTCGTTGACATGCTCCCCTTCCTAGGAAGGGGATTCCTACCGTAGAGGCTTACGCCGCTTCCTCGGTGGGTTCCTGCTGCTGACGGCCTACATCGCCATTCA
>Ga0116129_1000537_pt1 | contig 24257 bp, 25 predicted proteins | sample June2015DPH_17_2_FD_89732 | JGI IMG/M metagenome (GOLD analysis project Ga0116129, IMG submission 89732) | Peatland microbial communities from SPRUCE experiment site at the Marcell Experimental Forest, Minnesota, USA - June2015DPH_17_10 | ecosystem: Environmental > Terrestrial > Soil > Wetlands...
CCACTCACGTTCGACTGATCGATGCCGGCGTTCGCCATGATGAACCCCAGTCGATGCTCGACGATCAGCACGTCTTTGGCCACGCGAACGATTCGCCGCGATTCGCGCAAAACCAGTTCCACCAACCGCGGATCCTTTTGCACGACTGAGGCCAGCTCGGCGGCTCTGCTCGTCGGCGCAACGGTCGACAAATTCACGCACCGGCCTTCTGCCTTGGAGACGACTTTCTGCGCGAAGGCGACCACGTCACCGGACTCCAGGGCCAGACCACCAGCGCTCAAACAGCGCAACAAGGCGGTAGTCAGATCGCTCCCCGCTTGCACCAGCGGAAATCCGGGAACCGCAACGATACGTAGATCGGCCGGGCTGCTCATGGATTCATCACCCAAGCAAGCTTAAGCGAATGTGACGACCCGGCTGCTGACGGGAATCGAATGACAGTCGCTCAAGGGCGCGGCGTTGCGGGCCTGCCATTGCCTTTCCGCGTCCACCGGCTTGTACAGCGTGGTGCGCTGCATGGGCTCGCGGCCAATGTCGCGAATCAACGCTTCCATTTGCTGCGGCGCCAATTCCTGGCCGTGCGCTGCGCCGGCGGCGCGGCTGATCGACTCGTTCATCAACGTGCCGCCCAAGTCGTTGGCGCCCGACATCAAGCAGCGCTGCGCCCACGTGGGGCCAAGTTTCGTCCAAGAAGCCTGTATGTTCGGGATTGCCGGGTGCAACACGAGGCGGGCAACGGCGTGCATGAGAATTGCCTCGCGCAAGGTCGGTCCTTTGCGAGACTTGCCGCGCAAATACAGTGGCGCTTCCATATGCACGAACGGCAGCGGCACGAACTCGGTGAATCCGCCGGTTTCCTGCTGCAGCGAGCGCAGCCGCAGCAAATGCCGTGCCCAGTGCACATAGCCCTCGACGTGGCCGAACATGATGGTCGAGGTCGTGGGCAGCGAAACACTGTGGGCCGCCCGTACCACCTCGATCCATTGATCGGTGGTGACTTTGTCCGGCGCTATCTGACGCCTGATCTCATCATCCAATATCTCCGCCGCGGTCCCCGGCATCGAGCCAAGGCCGGCGTCTTTGAGCTCCTGCAGGTACTCACGCAGCGAAATCCCCAATGTGTGCGCGCCGTGCCAGACCTCGAGCGGCGAAAATGCATGTACGTGAATCGCCGGCACGGCATCTTTGGCGGCCCGCAGGATGTCCAGGTATGTTTGGCCCGAGAATGAAGGGTGAATCCCCCCTTGCATACACACCTCGGTAGCTCCTCGATCCCACGCCTCGCGCACCCGTCGCTGCAATTCCGGCCTGTCCAGCATGTACGGCGCGCCGCGCAACGCTGCGTGAGTCTTGCCTTTGGAGAACGCGCAGAATCCGCACTTGTACAGGCAAATGTTGGTGTAATTGATGTTGCGAACGACGGCGAAAGAGACTGCGTTTCCCACGGCGCTGTCGCGCAGCGTGTCAGCGCAAGCCGCGAGGCGCGTAAAGTCCGCCGCTCGCGCCGTGAACAACAAGGCGATTTGAGTTTCCGTTAGGCTGCCTCCACGCTCGATGCACTCGATGATCGTCATCACATCCGAGCGCCGGCCGCCGGCGTAATGCGCCGTCTCGCGCAAGTCCTCGGCGTCGGCCGGCACCGTGGAACCCGGGCTCCACTGACCCACGCGCGCCAAACCCGCTCCATCGCAAAGGCGCAGCACCGGGCCGGAAACTTCCGGTGCCAGCCACTTATCCCTGGATTCGATGTAACGGGGATACACGGTCAATCGCTCCACCAAATTGAATCCCGCGCGCTCGGTCTCCTCGTTGAGAATGTCGAGATGCGGCCATGGCGCCTCCGGATTCACATGGTCGGGCGTAACGGGGGACACGCCGCCCCAGTCGTTGATGCCGGCGCGCACCAGGTCCGCAAGGTCTCCGGTATACAGATTCGGGGGTGCCTGGATACTCATCGCGGGCCCAAGAATGAGGCGCGCCGCCACAATGGTCCAGCACAGCTCGTCCATGTCGGGTTCCGCCGCAGCATGCATTTTGGTATCCGGCTTCGCGCGGAAGTTTTGGACGATGACTTCCTGAATGTGTCCGAATTCGTGGTCCAGCCGGCGCAGCGCGAGCAATGCTTCGACACGCTCAGATCTCGTTTCGCCGATCCCGATCAATATGCCGCTGGTCATCGGGACATGCATGGCGCCCGCCGTGCGCAAGGTCGCGAGGCGCCGCGCCGGCACCTTGTCGGGGGATCCAAAATGAGGACCGCCCCGTTCGCCGAGGCGGTCCGAGCTGGTCTCGAGCATGAGCCCCATCGAGGGCGCCACCTTGCGCAGTCTCGCGAAATCATCGGCCTCGAGCAGCCCGGGATTGAGGTGGGGCAACAGTCCTGTTTCCTTCAGTACGCGCCCTGCAACATGCTCCAGATAGCTCAAGGTCGTCGCGAATCCCATGCTGCCGAGCGCCTCGCGTGCGCGCCGATAGCGCAATTCCGGCTTATCGCCCAGCGTGAAGAGTACTTCCTTGCAGCCGGCTTCTGCTCCGCGGCGGGCGACCAGCAGTGCCTGGTCCACGCTCAAGAACGGTTGTTGCAGATGCCGCGGCGACTTGGCGAATGTACAATAATGGCAAACGTCCCGGCACAATTGGGTCAGCGGCACGAATACCTTGCGAGAGTAAGTTATGCGGCGGCCCCACGCGAAGTCGCGCAACTGGCCCGCCTGCTCGGCAAGCGCGCGCCAGTCCCGAACGTCGGTCAGCGCGAAGGCTTCTTGATCCGTCAAGTGACGGAAATCGGGGCTAGGCACAATCTGCATTTTCGATTATCCCGGCACGAGTGCGGACTCGCGCAAAATGACGATTCAGCCAATTGGCCAATCCGGGGTCTTGCTCCGGCCCAGCGCCCGGCGCCAGGCGCTCGGACAACAAGATCAAATCCTCGTGATCATCGATGTCGAGGGAAAGCGCCCGGGATTCAATCACCCGCACGTCATGCTTTCGCGCGCGCGCCGCGGTCCAATGCCGCCGCAGACTGTCTTCACCGAAGCAAGGCTCGATGGCGTCCGGCGGGGAGCACAGCAAGGCATTGGTCCCCCTGCTGCGTCGGTCAGGTACGATTGCCACGCCGCCGCCCACATGGCATCGATCCAGCAAGTCGCTCACCGCCGCCGGAGTGATCAATGGTAGGTCTGCGGAGATCATCAAGAGCCTGGCCGGATGCGGTGATTCGGCGAACATGATGGATGCCAGCGCATGCGCGAATGCGGACTGTGTGCCGTGATCTTGCGGTTGACGAATGACCGCGCACTTCAAGTCCTGCGCGAACTCCGCCACCTCATCGCTGGCGGTAACGGCAAGCACTTTTTCAATCGCCGGCACGGCCAACAACGCCTTGAGGACCTTGCGTGCCATCAAGAAATAGAGGCTGCGCCGGTCGTCGTCGGCACAGTAGGGCCGCAGCCGTGATTTGGCCTCGGCCGGGCATTTGAGGGCAACGATCGCCCACGTCGCTGCGGCGCCATGCGGCATGTTTGCAGAATCTCCGCTCAATTGCGCTCTACGCAAATTCCCTTCTCAGCAAAGGCATCACCTTGCCTGCGAACAGATCCAGGAACCGCGCCTGGTCGGGACCGGGTGCGTGAAATACCAGATGATTGAAGCCAAGCTTCGCATAAGGTCGAATTCCATCGACGATCTCCTGCGGGTCCGCACTCGCAATCCACCGCGATACCGTCCGCTCGATCGGCAATGCGTCCGCCAATCGCTCCATTTCGAGAGGATCCTCGACATTCATCTTCTCATCGGGTTTCAGCGCCAGCGCTCCCCAGAATCGGGTGTCGTTACGGGCCCGCTCCCGATCGGTGTCGAAAGAGACCTTCATTTCGATCAGACGATCGATCGCGCCAGGCGCTCTTCCCGTCTTCTCCAATCCCCGGCCGACATTCGGCAGCAAGGTCTCGGTGTACAATTCCCGCGGCTTGCCGCTCGTACAAATGAAGCCATCCGCATTTTCGCCCGCGAACTTGGCCATGAAGGGCCCGGCGCCCGCCACATAGATGGGCACAGGTTTCTCCGGGCGATCATAAATGGTTGCATTCTCGGTTTTGTAATACTGTCCCCGGTACGTGAGCCGCTCGCCGTTCCAAAGCTTCTTGATGAGATCGAAAGCCTCTTTGAACCGGGCCGTCCGCTCCTTTTGATCGGGCCATGCGATTCCGCTGCTCGGCACTTCGTTCAAGGATTCCCCGGTACCGATGCCTAAGGCAATTCGGCCCGGAAACAACGAGCCCAAGGTCGCGAAAGCCTGCGCAACAATGGACGGGTGGTAGCGAAAGGTCGGAGTCAAGACGCTGGTGCCGATCAGCACCCGCTCTGTCAGCGCCCCCAGCGCCCCCATCCACGCCAGCGAGAACGGCGCTTGACCACCCGTATGCCGCCATGGCTGGAAGTGATCACTCACCCATACCGAGTCCATGCCCACCTTCTCCGCCATGATTGCATAGCGGAGTAGGTCCTGCGCACCGAACTGCTCTGCGGACGCTTTGTAACCGATCCTAAACACGTGCCTCCCCGCCATTGATCGCCGCACCAGACACTCCCGCATTCCGGGCGCTGGGGCAGCCAGGTGCTGCTGTCGTTCACTCCTTAATATAGCACCCTGGATGGCTGCGGCGGGTGCGGTCCGGGCGGGCTTATCAGGGGCGCGCCAAGGCGCCCGCCTCCATGGCCCGCTGTACCGCCGGACGAGCGCCGATGCGCTCATGCCAGGCGAAGATATTCGGGAATTGTCTCAAGTCGCCCAGATAGTCATGATGCTGATTGACCCACGGCCAAGATGCCATATCTGCAATGGAATACTCGTCGCAGATGAAATCCCTGCCGGTGAGCTGCCTTTCCAACACGTTGTAAAGGCGGCGCATTTCTTTCTCGTAGCGATGAATCGGAAAGGAACAGTCGCGGGGATCGCGGCCGGGCTTTGCGTTGGCGCGCTTGAACCAGGTGAGCTGTCCGGTCATTGGGCCGAGTCCCGCCATCTGCCAAAACACCCACGCGTCCACCCATGAACGCTCAGCCTCGCGCGTCGGATAGAACCGGCCGCTCTTTCTGCCCAGATACTGCAGCATGGCGCCGGATTCGAATATCACGACGCGCTCGCCGGAGGCATCCTGATCGACCAGGCCGGGAATGCGGCCATTGGGGCTGATGCGCAGGAATTCCGGACGCGTTTGCTCATCCTTGAGAATGTCCACCATGTGAATCTGGTAATCGAGGCCCATTTCCTCGAGCGCAATGCTCACCTTCCGTCCGTTCGGCGTGGGAAAGTAATAGAGCTGGACCGGCATTCTTGCGTTTGCAGCTAACCGATGCTTGTCAGGCTTTCGTGGCTGGAGCGTTCGACCATGCCGTAGGCCTTCTGGCCATCCCATGTGAAAAGCGCCCCGCCCTGCTGCAAATTGAGGCCCCCAATGTCGGGATTACCGATGCGGAACGTGGAAAGCGCGGTGACGCCGGCAATCCGAATCGACCCCAATTCCGAGCGCAGCTCGACCGAAACATCGTCGCCTGCGAAAACGATGCGGCGCAAAAAAGGAGCGTTGACGACTCGCGCGGGAATCAGCTTGCCGTGCTGGTAAATCACCGCATCGTTATAGCGCTCCGTGCCATCGGGAAGCGGCGGATAGACCAGACAGCCAAAGGCGCGGCCATCTGGAAACACCGCGGACAACCAGCAGTGGCCCGCGAAACCCTCCAAACGGCGGATGCTCTGGCGGTGCACGCGGGTACCGGTGGCCTTGAAATCGCGTTCTTGACCGTCGATCGTCAAAACACCGCTGGCGCGAAAGTGGTGTTCGAAGCGATAGCCCAGACCCATGGCTTGGGCATTGGCGGCGTCCTTCTCGCTCATGTTCGCCACATCGGCCGAGACCTCCTGCACCCAGGCAGGCGTCACCATGGTCAGCTCGGCTTGCAGCCGCACGGGCGTAGACGGTTTCCTGGTTTTGAGTTTTCCCTCGATCTGCTCCGTGACGTTACCGTCGACCACGGGACCATCGAAGCTCACCGACCAGCGGCGAAAGGGCTCGATACAACGAAAGGTCAGGGCGCCTGCACCGATGATCGTCGGGCGCCCTGCGGAATCAATGGCAGAAGGCGCCGCCCCGACACCGGCACCGTTGAGCACGCGCTCGTCCGCAAAAGAAAAGTTTCCTTGCAGACGACGGTTCCCCCACGACGCTGATTCCGCCTCGATACCCATGCGGGGAAACGCGAATGCGCCGTTGTCCTCGAACATCCAGATCGATACGCTTTCGCGCATCTCCGGATGGTCAGGCTGCCCCGGCAGGACCAAATCCCTTTCCGGCGCAAGGCCGCCGCTGAGCTTCTCGAGGTCCATGGTCATTTGCATCGCTCCGCAGTCGCAAAATTGGGCTTGCGGTCCAGGCCGCCGCTTGTGCGCAGACACCGCCACGCTTTTTTTGCGCAGTCACTGCCGCTTTTCTGCGCAATCATAATAGGTACTCTGCAGGCTCGCCAACGCGCACTCGGCTGCCCGCGGGACAAAGATATGCCTGCAAGCCCACCCGCAGCGCGAATGAATTCTCGAGACTCAAGCTGTCGCTTGCCCGCGCGCCTCAGCTGGGCTTGCGGGCGTGCAGATTGGCGCTTGCGACGTGAACATCCTCAGGCAAGTCGATCAGTGCGCGAAACGCATTGGTGACCGAATTGACGTGAGAAATCGGCCGCTCACGCAGATTCAAGCCCGCGGCCATGGCTGCTTGCGCGAAACGAGCGGCCATTGCCGGATCTATGTTCCAAGCTTTGCCTTCCTCCATCATTTGACCGGCACGGACATTGGTCACGCGAATGCCGTTCGGCTCCAACTCGTGATGCAGGCCCTCGGAGAATCGTTCCAAGCCCGCCTTCGAACTTTGATAGACGACCAGATACGGGTAGAGCATGCCGACCGATTCGCTGCTCACATTGATGATGTGCCCGCCGCGCCCCATCAGCGGAATCGCGGCGCGCGCGCACAACATGGGACCGATCAGATTGGTGGTGACGAGACTGCAAATCTGCGCATCGCTCGCCTCGGCGATCAGGAAGGGCTCATACACCGCAGCGTTATTGATCAGCACATCGATGCGCGGATGGCGCTTGGCGATCTGCGCGAAAGCCGTCCGCACTGAATCGGGCGAACTCACGTCGCAGGCTACGGCCATCGCACGATCGCCGATTTCAGCTGCGGCAGCCTGTACTTTGGCCGCCGTTCGTCCCAGAAGCACGACGGTTTCGCCGTCGGCGGCGAAACGCCGTGCCAGCGCCCGCCCCAATCCAACGCCCGCGCCGGTGATGACTATGATTTTCGACAAGGTACCATTCCTTTGTAGTGCACTGTTCGCGCCGTGGATCCAGAAGAGGAACGCGGCTGCATGGCCGTTTGACTCTATTGCCCGTGCCATCGCAAGTCAATTGCCTGCGGCCTTAGGTATATTATGCTCGCGCCCGCAAGATCAGGAGACTTCCGCAGCATGAGTGAGCCGCAAAACGCGCAGACACCGGATTTTTCAGCTTTCGGGCCCGTCGAGTCGCGCCCGCTATCACGTATGCAGATCCTCGTCGCGGCGGCGATGGAAAAGAGCTGGACATCCATCCCGCACGTCACTCATCACGAGGAAGCGGACATCACGGCGCTCGAAACGTTGCGTCTCGAGCAAACCGAACCAAGCGGCGCGAAGGTCTCATTGCTGCCGTTTTTCGTGAAAGCCGCAGTCGCTGCGCTCAAACAATTTCCACAGGTGAACGCCTCCTTGGATCCCGTCGGGAAAGCGCTGGTGCTGAAGCAGTACTATCACATCGGCATTGCGATCGACGTGCCTGACGGTCTGTTGGTGCCGGTCATTCGAGACGCCGACAAAAAGCCGCCTGGCGACATAGGACGGGAGATTGCCGAACTTGCTCAGCAGGCGCGCACCAAGGGCCTGCCGCTTGCCAAGATGTCGGGCGGCTGTTTCACGATCAGCTCTCTGGGCGCGATCGGCGGAATGGGGTTCACGCCGATCATCAACGCTCCCGAGCTGGCCGTCATGGGAATTTCGCGGTCTTACCGCAAGCCATTCGAGGCAAATGGCGGAGTCGAATGGAAAACCGTACTGCCGTTTTCGCTATCCTATGATCACCGCGCCATCAACGGCGCGCTTGCCGGAAACTTCTGCAGCGCCTTCGCCGCCAATCTCGGCAGACCCGGCGAACTTTAGGCGCATCGCTCCGACGCGGCCGAAGCGCGCCAAGCCGGGCGAGGAATTTCACGACAGGCGCAGACCAGGCCTGGGCCACTTGGCGGCAAAAAGTTGGCCATAGCCGGAAAGCGTGATGTAGGCCGTACGCTGGTCGGGGCCGCCGAAGCAGATATTGGTGCAATAGCCCTCGGGGGCTTCGTGGAACTCCACCAGATCTCCCTGAGGCGAGAACACACTGATGCCGCCGCGCACCAGCGTGGCGACGCAGATGTTGCCGCCCTCTTCGAGCGCAAGCGAGTCGAAGCGCTGATAGCCCGGCAGCCCATGCAGCAGCCGACCGCCATTCGGCGACGGGAACGGCTGCAGCTGCAGCTCGCCGGGAGCGATCACGGGATAGGACCATAGGCGGCTCGTCTCGGTCTCGGCGGCATACAGCGTGCCGCCATCGGGCGACAAGCCGATGCCGTTGGGAGTCATGAACGGAAAGGCAGCGCGCCGGATGAAGCGGCCGTCGGTGCGCGCGTAGTACAAGCCGCCCCACATCAGGCGATCCGCGAATTTCTTGCCGTAGTCGGTAAACCAGAAGCCTCCGTGTGCATCGAAGACGATGTCGTTCGGCCCACGCAGCGGTACGCCATCGCAGTGTGTGTAGAGCGTCTCCGCTTTTCCGTCATGCAGGTCGACGCGCTGGATGCAGCCACCCTCATAGTCGGCCGCCTCGCCGGTCGGTCGCGTGAAACCGTCATCCGTGCGCCAGCTGAAGCCGCCGTTATTGCACACGTAACAGTGGCCATCGGGACCGATGGCCGCACCATTCGGACCACCCCCCAATTGTGCGACGACGTTCAACTCGCCATTCGGCAGCACGCGTGTCAATCGGCCCGCGGCGATCTCCACCACCAGCACGCTACCATCCGGCATGGCCACCGGGCCTTCCGGAAAACCCAATCCCGTCGCCATCACGCGGCCCTGCAGTTTGAGCATCGTACTTACTCCCCTAAGCCTGAATCGATTCCGCGGTCCACGACTCCACTCGCCGGCAAATTCACGATAATATATAATGCATTCTATATCAACCCGTTTTCAAGGCCTTGAGGCATCATGCAACCTCACCTCTTTCGGTTCGCCTTGACCCGCGATGGATTAGCCCATGACAGATGAAGTTGAACGCAGTGAAATCCACCACCGTCAGCTGGACATCCGCTTCTTCCGGCGTTCCGACGGGCTGTTCGAAGTCGAGGGACGCTTGCTCGACCGTAAATCGCATCCCTTTCGGCGGTTGCTGCAGGATTTCGATACTCCCCCCGGCACCCCGCTGCATGACATCGTGGTGCGCTTGGTCGTGGATGACAGCTTGCTCGTGCATGATGCGAGCGCGACGCTGGCCGCGTCGCCCTTCTTGCTGTGCCGCGGGGCCGCGGACACGTTGGCGCCGCTGAAGGGTTTACGAATCGGCGCGGGATGGAATAAGCGCGTGCGTGAGCTGTTGGGCGGTGCAACCTCCTGCACCCACATCGTCGAACTGCTCGGGCCCATGGCGACCACGGCTTATCAGGGGCTGGCGCCGCAACGGCTGGCACGCATGACGCAGCCCGGAAACGATGCGCACAAATCGAAGATAGACAGCTGTTATTCCTATGCAAGGGACCGAGAAGTGGTGGCACGTCTCTGGCCCAACCTTCATAGGCAGGCCGATTAGTCCTCGCCCGGCCAAACCCGGCTGCGGCCAAAGCCGAGCGTGCTCAAACAAGCGTATCGGCTGCTTTCCCGGCGACGGCACTTTCGCTGACCGCGATTTTTGCTCCCCGCCGTTCACGCATCAACAGCAAGCAAGCGAGTCCGCCCGCGATGGTAAGCCCGGTAATCACCAACAAAGCAGGGGCATAGCTGCCGGTAGCTTCATTCGCCTTGGCCACGGCAAAGGGCGCCAGCACGGTCAGCGGCAGGAAAAATGTCACGAGCCCGAACACGCGGCCCACCGCGCTTGCTCCGAACTCCGCCGCCGCAGTTGCGGCAATCAGCGGCCAGAACGAACCGCCGCAACCCGCCAAAAACATGCCGACCCCGAGGCTCAGCGCTGCGCCCCCGAACGCGAGAAACAAGCCGCCGACCGCGGTCGCGATCGCCAGGCCTGCGAGCGGCAAGCGATTGCCGAACCGATCCGACAGCATGCCCGCGATCAAAGTGGTCAGCAGTTGCGACACGCTGAGGAGCGACAACAACACCCCCGCAGTTTGCGCGGAGAGGCCGCGGCTCATCGCGATAGGGGCGATATTCTGACCCGCCCCGCCGTACAGCGCGAGCATCGGTACGTACACGACGATCAGCAACCAGAAATTGCGGCGCGCGAAGATATCGCGCCAGCGCAATGTGCCGGCGTCGCCGGAGCCGTGCTGCAACGGGGCCGCCGTGTTGCCGCCGGTAAGATAATACTGGCCGTCGTTTTCGCGCGGGCGCTCGCGTAGCACGGCGACGACCAGCGGCAAAATGACGACGGCGATGATAATGCCGCCGACTCGCCAGATACCTCGCCAGCCCAGCACCGGCATCGTCGCCGCAACGATGGGCGGCATGACAATACCGGCCATGCCCAGGCCCACAGCCGTAATCGACAGCGCTAATCCTAGGCGCCGAACGAACCAGCGCGATACCACGGCATTGGCGAGCAAGGATGTCGACAGCAGCAGCGAAATGGGCAACACCACGGCATACAGCACCAGAAACTGCCAAACTGCGCTTACCGCACTGATGCCCAGGCAAAATAGCGCCATGCCGGCGAGCCCAACGGCGAACAGCCAGCGGCCTGGACGTTTGTCGGCAATGGTGCCCACCAGCGGCGCAAGCAGCGCTGAACCTATGCCGCATGAGCCGATGCCCAGTTGCAAGGTGCTGACCGGTACATGCAATTGCGCCGACCAGTCGGCAAGAAACAGGGAGAACGCATTGATGGGCAGGGCGCTGGCGGCGATGCCCGCAAGCACGCACACCGCCACGATATTCCAGCCGTAATACCAGCCGCCGCGGCGGTCGCTGCCTGCCATAACCCCCCCACAACGCGAAAAAAACCGTTAGCCGGCGCGCCTCGCGGGTAGCATCGTTCTTCCGGCCTGCCTCGTCAATTGACTTGACACTCCAGCACATTCCAGGCGCATTGATCATGGGTCGGGCGAGTGAGACACTCGCCCGGCATCTGGGAGCCCAACAGCGGATGGAATTCCGAACAAAAGAAGAACAAGTGGCCGATTTCCTGCGCGAGGGCATCATTTCCGGGATGTTTCCGCGCGGCTCACGGCTCAAGCAGGCCGAGATCGCCGAACGTCTGCAGCTGAGCATCACTCCCGTGCGCGAGGCACTGAAGCTGTTGGAGGCGGAAGGTTACATTACCGGCAACTCCTACCGTGGCGCCTGCGTCGCTCCCTTCGACGTCTCAGCTTCCGTGGAGGTCTTGGATCTGCGCCTGCAGCTGGAATCGCGGCTGATCCGCGCCACGGCTGAAAAGGTGACGGCGCAGGACATCGCCGCACTGCAGGCGCTGAACGCCGAGTTCGAACAGGCATTCAGCCTCGGTGACCGAGCGGCCGCGCGCGGCATCAATTATCGCTTCCACCAGCGCCTCTACAGCATGGCAGCCATGCCGCAAACCCTGCATTTCGTGCAGATCTTGTGGGCGCGCTATCCTTTCGATCTGATCAACGCGGTCGCCGGTCGCGGCAAGCACGCCGCCGCGGAGCATGATGAGATTCTGCGCGCCCTCTCGAGCGGTGACGTGTCGGCGGCGATGCTGGCAATGCGCAAGCACATTGAGTCCGGCTGGTCCTTGCTCGAGTCCTGAGCTGTTTTCAGCCGCCGCCTTTGTTTTTGCCGCCGATACCCCTGACGTATGCTTCGATGCCGGCCTGGTAGTCCGGATTCAGCATCAATGCGGAGTTCGCCATGCGCTCGACATTGCGCGCCTGCGCAAGTCCCACATCGTGTGCGAGTTCGATCGCGATCTTGGCGGCGCCCATCTGTTCACCGTTTTGCTGGGCCAGATGGCGGCAGAAGCGCATGACTTGCGCCTCGAAGGTTTCATCGGGCCACACCTCGTGGACCAGGCCCATGATCAGCGCCCGGTCCGCATCGACAGGCAAATTCGCCATGATCAGATAGCGGCTCCAATGCGTGCCGATGGTGCGCGCCAGACGGCTGACGCCGTTCGATGCCGGCAGCACGCCGAACTTGCCCTCCGGAAACGCGTAGCTCGCGCTCTTCGCCGCCAGTCGAAAATCGCAGGACAGCGACATTTCCAAGCCTCCGCCGACACACGGCGCATGGTGCGCCACCACCAGTGGCTTCTCGAGCGCCTCCATTTCATCGTAGATGCGATGCATGCCGTTGAGCTTCAGGCGATGCGACTCGCGAATGCCCGATGCGGTGGTCGCGAGGCCGCTGCCGTCTTTTGCACCGCCGCGCATGTCGGCGCCGGCACAGAAATAGCGGCCTGTGGCACGGATGAGCATCACCTTCAATGAAGGTGTGTCGCGGAAACGATGCAGCGCTGCTTCGAACAACCTCATCGTCTCGCCGCTCAGGGCATTGAGCTTGTCCGGCCGATTGAGCGTTGCGATCAGGATCGCGCCGTCTTCTTCGCTGAGCAGGTGTGCTGGTTCTGACACGTTCGTTCCTGCGGCGCGGTCTTGGGCGCCGGCTCGATGCTTTACGCGGAGGTCCCCATGAGCGACTTCGGATCGATTTGACCCGTGGCAATGCCGCCCAAGAAGCCACCATCGACGGCAAGAGCGACGCCGTTGAGGTAGCTCGCCGCATCGCTGTTGAGGAACACGAGGGGTCCCGCCTGCTCATCAGGCGTCGAGCGGCGGTTGATCGGCTGCGTGGCCGCGTCGATTATCGACTTCTGGGTGGCCGACTCGAATTCGGCCATCATCGGAGTTTGCGTGGGACCAGGCAAAGTGCAGTTCATGCGAATGCCGCGCTTGATGAGGCGGGTCGCAGACATCATCGTCCAGACGATGACGACTTCCTTGGAAAACGAATAGCCTTCGCGGACCGTATCCAGGTTGCGCTCGCACCAATCGACCGCACCTTCAAAGCCTTCGATCTGTATCAACCCCATCAGCACAGGCACCCTGCGGCTCCAGCCCAGGCCGGCGGTCGATGCGATGGTGGCGACCGCACTGCCCGGCGCCATCCGCGGCAGCAGTGCCTCCGTCAAGCGTCGCGCGCCGATATAGTTGACCTTCATGACGTCGACGGGCGGGAATGTCTGCGCGAGGCCCGCGCAGTTGAACAGCGCATCGACTTTGCCGCCGATCTTGGCCGCAGCAGCATCAATCGACTTAGGATCCCGCAGGTCGGTTTGCGTGAATGAAGCGAGCGCGAGCTTGCTCGGCTTGTAGTCGAGGCCATGGACCTCGGCACCCAGCTGCAACAACAGCTTCGCCGTGGCTTCTCCCATGCCGGAGAAGCAGCCGCTCACAACAACTCGTTTGCCCTTGTATGTCAGGTAGTCGCTCATTTGTTCCTTAGCTTCTGCGATACGGCGTTCAGCCCTCCGTTGGCCGCCGATCGTTTAGTGGGCCCGTCCCCCAAAGACAGGTAAATCGTTTCCAAGCAACGCCATCTTCGCTCAGTATTCGTCAATCAGGCATCCAATGTAAAGCCGTCGTAGCCGAACAACATAATGTCTCATCGAGCAGCGCGCAAATCACCACTGCGCGATCAACCTGGAGTATCTCTGTTGTAAAACAGGACGATGACGACGCAGCAAACCAAGCATGCGCAGGATGTCAAGGACATCAGCGTCAAGAATTGTTACAAAGATGTACAATCAGAGGGGGCTGGTTGGCAGAGGCTTTGGCCTAAGCAATGGAATCGATATTCGACACTGCGAAGAACAAAAGAAGATCCATCGGTCTTAAATTGTCAGTCATTGCGCGTCAGCTGCGATCGAACTTCGATCGAGGCGTCGAACTCAAGGGCTTGACGCGCGCCAAGTGGACGCTGATTGCAGCGGTCTCGAGAAATCCCGGCGCCACGCAGCGCGTGATCGCCCAGGCATTGGAAGTGAGCGAAATCACCGTTGGGCGCCTGATCGATCGGCTCTGCGAGGAGGGATATCTGCAGCGCTGCGAGAATCCGACCGATCGGCGAGCCTATCGATTGTTCGTCGCGGCCGGTGCACAGCCCGTGCTCGACCAGCTGGAGGAAGTGGCAAAAAGCCACGAGGCGGAGATATTCGCGGGCTTCGACCGCAAGGATCTCGAGAAACTAGACGAACTGTTGGAAGTCATCGCCCGAAATCTTTCGGCCGCCAAAAGCATCCGAGCAGCGGCAAAATAGCCGTACGGAAGCCGTATGGTCCGATCCGTACCGGCCGGCGTGCGCCGGCCGGTGCCGAGATTCGCTTCGCGCCTTGAGTTCGGTCTCAGCGCAGCGCCAGAACTTCGCTCTTGCTGAGTGAGGTCGTGAGCTTGCCGTCAACGCTCGAGAGCGTCGAGACAGGAATGGTGACCAATTTCCCATCGATGATGATCTGCGCTGATCCATCCGGGCTGACTCGGTATACGATGCCCAAACGCGCGCCGTTCGAGGACACCACTGTCTTGCCTTTCTCTGCCGGAGTGGCCGTACTCTGCGCCGCCGCCGTCAGCGAAGCCAAAGCGCACGTTAAAGCCACAAACCACGTTGTCTTCCTCATGTCCTCTCCTGGATAGCGCCGCCGGCTTGGTATCGCCGGATATACTAAGCAAGGTTAGTATCCGTGCCAGGCACTGTCAAGCCCTGCCGCGTTCGATCAGCGCCGCTCCGGCCGCGTCGTAGCGCTCGCCCTGCACCGCCCCGGCGGGAATCGCCCGCTCGATCCGCCCCAGATCTTCCGCGGAAAGTCGCAGCGTTGCCGCCGCGACATTCTCCTCGAGTCGTGAAATCTTGCCCGTGCCGGGGATGGGGACGATGTCCGTCCCCTGATGCAACAGCCATGCAAGCGCCAGCTGCGCGGACGTGCAGCCCTTATCTTTCGCGATTTGCTCGAGCGCCTCGAGGAGCACAAGATTGTTGGCAAGCGCGCGGCCTTGCCAACGCGGCCACGAGCGGCGCATGTCGTCGCCCGCCATCCCTTTTGCCGCACCACCGAGAAAGCCGCGGCCCAATGGACTATAGGCGACGAAGCCCACCTTGAGCTCCCGGCACGCGGCAAGAACCACGTCGTGCTCGGCGCCACGCGACCAAAGCGAATACTCGCTCTGCAGGGCACTTACCGGGTGAACAGCGTGCGCCCGCCTGACCGTGTCGGGCGCCGCCTCTGAAAGTCCGAAGAAGCGAACCTTCCCCTCGCGCACCAGTTCGGCGACGGTTCCGGCAACGTCCTCGATCGGCACGCAGGGATCGACCCGATGTTGGAAGAAAAGGTCGATATGTTCAATTTTCAGCCGCCCGAGCGATGCATCGCAAACGGCGCGTATGTGCGCGGGCCGACTATTGACGCCGCGGGGCCGTGACTCATTGCCGCGAATGTCGAAGCCAAACTTGGTGGCGATCACGACCCGATCGCGCACTCGCTTCAGTCCCTTGCCGACCAGCACCTCGTTGCGAAACGGACCATACATTTCCGCGGTGTCGAAAAACGTGACGCCGAGCTCGACCGCACGGCGCAATAGCTCCAGGGCTTGGCGCTGGTCGGGCTGCCCTGAATAGCCCCCGCTCAGATTCATGCACCCAACGCCCAAGACGGACACGGTCAGGCCTTGTGTTCCCAGTTCGACTGTCCTCACGCGCACATCTTACCGACCCTTGGTCCGCGACGCTGCATGCGCTCGTGGTCAAAATTTGCGGATGCTATGATCGAAGGGAAGCTTGCGTCCGTGAATTCCGCACAGCGATACGCCAGGATAACCCCATGACCTTTGCAACCAGCGATCTCACCACTCATATCGGCACCCGGATCGATTCCGATCCGCACACTCTGACGAGTGGCAGCCGCGCAAAGGAAATCCGCCAGCTGCTGGAGCGGCGCGGTGTTTTGTTGTTCCGCGCCGTCAACCTCACGGACACCCAGCAGCTTGCTTTTGCGCGCACCCTGGGCGGGGTCATCGAGCAGGGTGAAAAAGGCATTTTCAAAGTTACGCTGGACCCGAAAGAGAATGTGATGGCCGACTATCTGCGCGGCACCGTGCTCTGGCATATCGATGGGTTCAGCGACGATGTACCCACGCTGGCGTCGATGCTGAGCGCCAGAAAACTATCGTCCGTGGGAGGCCAGACTGAATTTGCCAATACCTATGCCGCCTTCGAGGATCTCCCGGAAGAGCGCAGGCAAGAGCTGCAGAAGTTGCGCGTGGTGCACACGATGATCGCGACACAACGCGATGTCTTTCCCAACCCGACGCCGGAGCAAAAAGCGGCATGGGCACGCTTTCCTGACAAGATTCATCCCTTGGTATGGACACATCGCTCGGGGCGTAAGTCCTTGGTACTGGGCTCGAGCGCTTCTCATCTAGTCGGCTTAGGAGTGGACGAAGGGCGGGCATTGCTGGAGGAACTGCTGGCCTGGGCTACGCAGCCCAAGTTCGTCTATCGACATGACTGGTCGATTGGGGACCTCGTCATATGGGACAACACCGGATGCATGCATCGCGTGCAGGCTTATCCCGCCAACAGCGGACGCATGATGCATCGCACGACGCTCGAAGGTGAGGAAGCGCTCGTCTGAGGTGGGAGCATCTTAAAGACGAGCGCGACTAGCCGGTCAGCGCGCGACCAGCCGGTCAGCGCCCGTCTAGCCGGTCAGCGCCCGTCGGCAAAATTCCCAAGTGTCGGTGGCCAGCTGAACACGCTTCGCCCAATCAGGGCGCGCGGTTTTCTGGGCCAGCAACTCGCTATGCGCCGTCGTCGAAACCAAGTTGTAAACCAGAGCAGCCAGGCGCTGCGGATCGCAGCGCCGCACCGACCGTGAATCCATGCCATCGGACAGTTGCCGCGCGATCAACGTGAGTAGCGGGCTCAAGGCGGCCTGCAGGTCATGCGGACGTGACTCCGCCAAGCGCAGGTGTTCGCGGCTCATCGCCGCACCACGGCGACCGCTTTCGGCGCGGTCCGTTGCCTCCGGAGAGCTCTTACCAAGCACCAAACTGGTAATGATCAGCTTCACTCGCTCGATGGGATCGGCCAGCGCGGTGACCTGTTCGCTGTAACGGGCGGTAGCCATACGAATGGTATGCTCGAAAACCGCGAGCACCAACTCATCCTTGTCGGCAAAGCGCTCGTAGAAAGCGCGCCGGGACAATCCGGTTCGCTTCAGCACCGCCCGGATCGTCAGCCCTTCCAAACCCTTCTCCTCCAGCAGTTCATAAGCTGCGTCGACGATCTGACGGCTGCGCTCGAGAATTCGGTCACGACGGCCCTCCAGCAGCCGATTCGTGGCGCGCTCCTCCCACCGGGCCTGGGGGCCATTGTGCGAACCGGCGGAAGTGGCAGCGGAAACGTAGGATTCAGCAGCCAGGCTCACGGATTTGGAACTCAGGGTCAGCCCTCCTGCAGATTGAGAACGCAGTTCTTATATCGAGAAACTCATTGACATCCAAACCGGCAAAGAATGTATCATCTGCGCCTTACATTTACGAGAACAGTGTTCTCACAATGCAGGCAATTATGGCATCCGTCACTTACATCGAGCACAACGGCACCGCGCATAAAGTGGATGTGCCCGACGGCAATTCGGTCATGCAAGGGGCCGTCAACAATATGATCGCGGGCATCGCGGCCGAATGCGGCGGCGCGCTCGCCTGCGCCACTTGTCACTGCTACGTGGACGATGCGTGGATCGGCCGGGTCGGCGCGCCATCCACGGCTGAGACGGAGATGTTGCAAGCCGCAGCCGCGGAAAGAAAATCGGGCAGCAGACTCAGCTGTCAAATCACCGTCAGCCGTGAGCTCGATGGTTTGGTCGTGCGCCTTCCCGAGACGCAGTACTAGAGGAGATACCAGATGGCTGCGATCGATGGTTCCCTTGAGGGCAACATACCAGCCCATGTGCCCCCCGAACTGCTGCTCCCGATCGGGCTGACCGAAGGCCCGGAGTTTCTCGCGGCACCGCACGCCTTCATGGCGGCTCTGCACGATACGCACCCGCCCATTTTCTACAGCACCAGTCAACACGCGGGCAGCGCGTGGATGCTCATCAATTATGACGATGTGTTCTTCGTGCTGAGACACCCGGAACTTTTTACCACCGGCGGCGCCACGCCGTTTCCGCGTGACCCCAACGATTATTTCTACATGATCCCGCTGGAGATCGACCCGCCGGATCACCGCAAGTATCGAGCCATGATCGATCCGATGGTCTCCCCGAAAGCCGTGGCTGCGATGGAGGCCTCCATCCGCAAGTTGGCCAACGAACTGATCGATGAGTTCATCGGCAAGGGCGAATGCGAATTCACTACCGACTTCGGCAGACCGTTGCCGGTCTCCGTATTCCTTGGGCTGATGGGCCTGCCTCAGGATATGCGCGATACCTTCGTGGGATGGGCCATGGGGCTGCTGCACGCGCAGGATCGCAAGATCGCAGAGAAATGCATGCGCGAAACGGTCGCGTATCTTAAGACGGCGATCGAAGAGAAGAAGCAGAAGCCCGACGGCAGCGTATTGAGCACGATCGTGCACGGCAAGGCGGACGGCGAAGTACTGACGGGGCAAGAGGTCTTCGGCTTCACGTTCTTTCTGTTCATAGCCGGCCTCGATACCGTTTTCGCGACCCTCAACAACGTATTCAGCTGGTTGGCGCAGAATCCCGACCGGCGCCGGGAAATCATCGCCAATCCCGACAATATCGCAGGCACGGTCGAGGAGCTGCTGCGCGTGTTCTCCGTGACATTCTCCGGGCGCACGCTCACGCAGGACTACGAGATGCGCGGCGTGAAGCTCAAGAAAGGTGACAAGATAACCTCCATCTTGCCGGCCGCAAACTACGACCCGGGCGCCTTTGAAAATCCCAGGCAGATCAATTTTCGCCGGCCGCGAAAGCCCAACCTGGCATTCGCCGGCGGCGTGCACAGCTGCATGGGCGCGCACCTCGCACGTCTGGAGATGCGAATCTGCATTACGGAGTTCCTGCGGCGCATCCCCGACTTTCAGTTGCGGGATGGCACCAAGATCGAATACTGGCCCGGCGGGGTCGTCGGTCCGAAGGTCGTGCCGCTGACTTGGTAGTCGCGCCGCCGGGCGTACTTGCCCGGCCGCATACGTGCTTCAGCCGCTTACCGTGCGGTCCATGTCGACGTCAGTGCATAGTCCGACAGATACTTGGTGGAACTCCAGCCGCCGTCCACCACGATGACCTGCCCGTTGATGAAGCTGCCGCCGGGAGAGCACAGAAACGCGATCGTGCTGGCGATGTCATCGACGCTACCCATGCGATGATGCGGCGTCATTTCGGCATTGATCCTGCGGAACTTCTCGTCTTGCATGCGACCTTCCACCATCGGGGTCGGAACGACTCCCGGTGCCACGGCGTTGCAACGGATTCCGGCCGCCCCGTATTGGCAGGCAATATGGGATGTAAGCCCGGTCAACCCGGCCTTGGCCGCGGAATACGCTCCGCCTCGCATACCGCCGACGACCGCGAAAGTCGAGCTCACGTTGATGATCGCCGAGCCTGGTTTCATATGCGGCAGGACCTCACGCGACAAGCGAAACGGTGCGCGCAACATCACGTTGAGAAACATGTCCAGAGTCTCATCGTCGGTCTCATGCAGAGGCTTGGGACGCCCCATGCCCGCATTGTTGATGAGAAAATCGATCCGGCCCCAGCGTGACACGGCCAGATCCACGATGCGCTTCGGCGCCTGCGTCTCGGTCACATCCACGGCCAGGGTTGCGACACGGTCGGCGGCCTTGATCGCGTCCGCCAGCAAGCCTAAGCGCGGCAAATCGCGTCCGACGCCGAGAACGGCCATGCCTGAGTCCGCCAGCTTGACGGCTGTCGCAAAACCAATCCCGCTGCTTGCTCCCGTGATAATTGCCACTTGCATTTGAATGGTTCCGCCTTGGTGATCGCGGGTCCAGCACACCGCGCTGATGCTGCGCGCCTCGGAAACGAATGCGCCTCGCACCATTGTATAGCCGGCGCCGTGGGCTGTACACGGCAGAGCGGCGGCCGCGGATGCTGCCTGATAACTGTCCTGCGCCCTGGTAGGCTAGCGGCGTCATGATCAAAGTTCCGCGACGTCAACTCGTTCAGGCAGCCGCCGCGAAGCTGCGCGACGTGATTCTGGCGCGTGAGGCCGGCGCGCAGATCGGCTCTCTCAATGAAGTCGCTCACATGCTGGGAGTGGGCATCGTTACCGTGCAGCAAGCGGCCCGCGTTCTGGAACACGAGGGCCTTCTCGCGGTACGACGCGGACCCGGCGGCGGCTATTACGGCACGCGGCCCGACGAGGCTGCGCTCGAGCGTGCATTCGCGGCCTACCTGCGCGTGCATGGATTCGGACAGCGCGAGTCTCAGCGCATGATGTCGCTTCTGGATCTGGAGATCATCCCGGCGGCAGCGCGCTGCAACGACGAGGGTCTGCGTCGGTCGCTGCGCAGCTTGCTGGAGCGGGTCGATCACTGCGAGTCGATCGATGCGCGCATCGCGTTCGAAATAGAACTGCGGGATCTGCTTCTAAGAATGGTGACCGCGCCGCTGATGGAGGATATCGACTCCGCCGAATGCATCCGTTGCGGCCTTCGCCATGTTTTGCACCGACGCGGGATTCGCGATATCGACGCCCACCGCGATCGCCCTGCCGCCGGCGGATACGATTTCGTCGCAGACGCTCTGCGCGCCGTCGGCTTTGATATCCGCGACCACCACCGCAGCCCCCGCGCCGCCCAGACCGAGCGCGTAGGCTCGTCCGATGCTGTTGCCGCGACCGCCGGCGCCGGTCACGATGGCCACTTTTCCGTCGAGGCGGAACTGATCGATTGAAAACGTCATCTACATCTCCTCAAACCGCCGACATCTTTTTGGCACGTCACGGCGCAGCTCACGAAGTCTGAGCCGCCTGCTTTTGTACCAACTCGAGAAACGGCGCGACAAGACTGCGAAACGGGGCGAAGGACGGATCCGAGCCCAGCACTTCGCCCAACAGACGCAGATCTTTTGCGAGCAATTTCGCACCATGGCCGAAGGCGGCGGGCGCGGGCAAACGCCCGTACACCTCGAAGCCGTAGCTGCGGCCGCTGCTGGCCTTGACGATCTCGCGCAGCGCATCGCGATTCAAGCCGAGCGCCGCGCCGGCGCCGAGTCCATAGTGGGCGATGGCGAGATTCGCCGCCATCAGCGCATTATTGACCAGCTTCGCCATCTGTCCGGCGCCAACGCCGCCCACGTGCGCGATGAGGCTGGCGAATGTTGCGAAGATCGGGCGCGCGTCGGCCACCGCCGCCTCGTCACCGCCGACCATGACCGTCAGCGTTCGCGCGGCCGCGGCCGGGCCACCACCGCTCACGGGGGCATCGATCAGCGAGATTCCACGCACGGCGGCCTGCTTTGCGAGTTCGATGACGCTGTTCGGGTGAACGGTGGAATGAATGGCGATGCGCCCAGCGGGCCGCATGGCAGGAATGAGTTCGGCGCACACCTGACGAACGCCCGCATCGTCCACGACGCAGACCCCCACATGCTCCGAGCGAGCGCCCAACTCCGCGACGCTGGCCACCGTCTCAGCCGCCGTATCCTTGAAGGGCACGAGAGCGTCCGCGCGCCGCGCCCATAACACCAACGGATAGCCGGACTCGACAATACGTCGCGCCATCGGTGCGCCTTGACTACCCAGGCCTACGAAACCGACTGTCGTCATCGGATCTAACCGGCCGTGATGCCGCGATCGATATTGATGCAGGCGCCGTGGTAGCTGCGCCCCGCATCGGACGCAAGAAACGCGATGATATCGGCAACATCATCGATTTCGACCATACCGCGCAGACCCGAGAAGCGCTTGATCAGCGCGTAATCCACGCCTTCGGGCATCTTGATGCTGTTGGCGATGTTGGTGGGCATGCCGCCCGGCGCAACGGCGTTGAATCGAATCGGCTTATGCACGTATTCCATTGCCAGCGCCTTGGTCATGTGAGTCAAACCCGCCTTGGTCGCGCAGTAGGCCGCAGCATAGGCCTCCCCGACAAACGCGGCCGAGGATGTCACGTTGACCACCGCGCCCTGCACCTGCAGCAAATATGGGATCGCGGCTTGCATCAAATAGAACGGTGCATTCAGATTGACGGCAATGGTCCGCTCGTAGTCGGCCGCGCGCATCTCCTCGGTATTACACATCACGATCATGCCGGCGACATTGCAGAGAGCGTCCAGCCTGCCGAATTCGCCGACTGCGGCAGCAACCGCGCCGAAGCAGTTATCGCGCTGCGACAGATCCGTCTCACGCGCCAGCACCCGCGCGCCGAGCGAGCGCAACTGCGTCGCGGTGTCCTGCAGTCCCGCGGCATTCATGTCCACCACGCAAATATCCGCGCCCGCGCGTCCCAGCGCGAATGCGGTGGCGCGCCCCAAGCCGGAGGCAGCCCCGGTCACGAGCGCGGCTTTGCCCTGCATATTGCTTGCTGTCGGCATGTTATTGGTATGGAAGCCCTTTCGTCACGCGTTCGCCCATCTCAAGGACGACGGATTGCATGACCGAGGCCTTTGGCCAGCTGCCGTCGACGGCGTACTGCAAAACGAATTCCTGCATCTCCTCAACCGTCGCGTTGCCGCTCGCCATGGCTGCATGAGAGTTCCACCCTCGAAGTAGGGAGTTACCGGCGGAGGCGCTGGGAAAATCATGACCGAGGCGAAGTTCGCCGCCCCCTCCGTCAGCCGCTGCCCGGGATCCCAGGGTTTGCCCCTGATGGGCGGGTAGGCGGCCGGCTCGAGGCGCATCTCGCCTGCGACACGGGTCACGGCGGTATCGAGAGCTACGCCGCCGCGACCAGCCCGCATAAATCGCCAGATGCAGCGCGGCCTCGCGCAGTTCCGCGAGCGAGATCTCGCCGAGCCGCAACGCGCCGCGAACATAGCCATCGACGACATCCTGGCGGCCGCCCTGGCACACCGCCGCGCATATCGCGATGAAGTAGCGCGACCGCCGATCCAAACCGGGCCGCGTCCACACCTCCGCAAAAACAAAATCACGCCACGACGAATCCAGCAACGTGCCCGCTTCGCGCGCCGGCGTACCGAGCAGCTCGGTCTGTTGCTGCGCCCCGAGTCGCGCGCGCCGTGCGGGGTCGAGTAAACTCATTTCGAGCTCTGCGGCTTGGCCAGGTTCATCCACACATTCTTGACCTGCAGAAATTCATGCAGTCCTTGTTCGCCGCCCAGTCGTCCGTAGCCGCTCTGCTTCATGCCGCCGAACGGTGCAAACGGCTGCATGGCTTCTCCCGAACCATTGACCTGAATCATGCCCGCTTGCATTTGGCTCGCGACATAATGACCGCGTCGAAGGTTCTGAGTATGGATGTAAGCCCCAAGGCCGTAGCTTGTGTCGTTGGCGAGCGCAATCGCCTCTTCCTCCGTGTCGAAGGGCGTCACCCCGAGCACCGGACCAAACACCTCACGCTGCGCGAGCGCCGTACGATTATCTACGTCGGCGACGATGGTGAGGGGTAAATAGTAGCCATCGGCATGATCGCCGTCCAGGCGCTTGCCACCTTGCACAAGGCGCGCGCCATCCTTGTTCACCGCCGTATCGAGCATTCCGATGATGCGCCGTACCGATTCTTCGGAAATGACCGGACCCATGATCGTGGCCGCATCGAGCGGATCGCCGACTTTGATATGCGCGGCGATCGCCTGCAGGATTTTCAAATACGGCTCGTAGATCGTCCTTTCCACCAGCAGGCGCGTGCCGTTGACGCAGCCCTGCCCGCTCACGCTGATGGCGCCCGATAATCCGCGGCGCGCCGCCTCCTGCAAATCGGCATCCGCGAACACGATCACGGCCGATTTGCCGCCCAGTTCCAGTCCGCAAGGCTTCAAGGTCTCGGCTGCAGTTCGCAGCA
>Ga0116129_1000538_pt1 | contig 24255 bp, 26 predicted proteins | sample June2015DPH_17_2_FD_89732 | JGI IMG/M metagenome (GOLD analysis project Ga0116129, IMG submission 89732) | Peatland microbial communities from SPRUCE experiment site at the Marcell Experimental Forest, Minnesota, USA - June2015DPH_17_10 | ecosystem: Environmental > Terrestrial > Soil > Wetlands...
GGATTCGAGGGTCGCGTCAGAGGACGGCACTTCAGCGGCGCCTGCCACCGGCGGCAGCAGGGCCATCGTGACGCCGGCAATCACGTCACGCCGAGTGAACTTCGATGATTCAGTCATGGCGCTCTCCCAATGCAGCGAACCTCGCGGCGGTCGCTCAGCGTGCCCCCGCAGAGAGGCTATGCGCTTTCACGCTGACAGTCGTTCTCTCGAGGTTGCGTTTTGGTGACGGCGGGGTCGCGAGCCGGTTACTTCACCGCATCCGGGCTCAGAACCCGGGCAACACCCGACGCGGACACGAAGATCTTCATGCCGCTGTGGAAGGTCTACGTTCACGTCGCAGGACAAGCAGCAACTCTCGGAACGGATCACGGCTCTCTACAGCCGCCTACCCAAGTTCTACGTGGGAGTGGTATGCCCGAGCACGCCATAAAACTCATCAAGGCAAATCCATGACCTTGCCCTTTGCCAAGCACCCCTTCACCCGGACGTGGGCGCTTGCGCTTCTGCGCCTTTCGTTCTCGCTCAAGGGCGCGTTCGCGAAAAATTGCGAGGGCCTCTTCGCTCGTGATTTCGCCCCTCTCGGCCTGTTGATGAATGGCTTCATCCTCGGCGTTTGGTTAAGTAGCTCCGACGCGTGTCGAGTGCCCACTAATCCCCGCGACATATCAACCGGATTCTAGCTTAACTCGCGAATAGTTGCTTAGTCCATTATGATTAGCTAACATGCGATCATGTCAGATAAATTCGTAAACGTTCACGCTGCGAAAACACGCCTCTCCCAACTAGTGGCCCGCGCGGAACGGGGCGAGCGCATTATTATCGCGCGAGATGGGAAGCCCGTGGCGCAGCTTGGGCCCGCGCCGAGGGCGAGGCGCGCTGCGATCTCCGATGATGACCCGCTCTTAAACCTTGACGATTTTGCGATCGACGGCGCAGGTGGCAATCTAACCAACGCCGATATAGATCGCGTCCTTTATGGCAAGTCGTGAGGTTTTCCTCGATACATCAGGCTTGTATGCGCTCGTTGATAGAAACGACGCGCATCACCCAGCCGCGCGGACGGTGGTCGAACGATTGCTTCGTGGCGGTCGTAGGTTCGTAGCCACCGATTATGTGCTTGCTGAAACCGTCAATCTAGCCAATGCGCGCAGCGGCACCCGTGTCGCTATTCGCGTGCTTGACTTGATCGAGCAAAGCGCTGGGATTCGAATCGAATGGATCGGCACATCACGTTTTGACTTTACGAAAGCGTTCTTCCGCAAGCATGCCGACCATCAATACTCCTTCACCGATTGCACCAGTTTCGTCGTGATGCGAGAGCTCAAGCTTTCACAGGCGTTGACGACGGATCAGCACTTCTCTCAAGCAGGGTTCGACGCTTTGTTGCTTACTGCTTCGCAATGAGTTCATCGCGATTCGCTGAGCGGTCTATTGGTTGGCGGCAGCCTAGACGTAGCGGTTCCGTGAAACGCTTTGGAAAGCCACTTCTCGAATAGGATAGCGTTGTCGTGTGGGATTCCAACTCTAAGCAACGTCCTCGAATGCCCGCCAACTCGGCGGTTGCAGAAGCATCTTGCGGGTTTTTTTGCGCTACCTGCACCGCGAAGGCATGCTCGCCAGGGATCTGAGTCATACGGTGCCTCGCGGCCGCGTCTACCGGAACGCGGCCATCTATGCCCTGCGCGCGAACGAAGTCGCCGTGCTGAAGCTCGAGGATCATGATTGCTTCTGCACGGCGACCCCGAGGGGCCCACCCTCATATTCAATTGCAGCCGTGAAAATCCGGTCCATCAGATTCTCTTTCGCGTCGCACTATCCACAGGAAACCGCTGCTTTTGGCAGGTTTCGGTAAACACCCCCCTACTCTGCCGGCGCCGGCGGAGGGTTGCCTGTCGCTGCCATGCGCAACGCCATGACGAGGAACATGGTGAGGCCGATCACGGCGACGGTCTGCATCGCGATCACCTCACCATATTGCTTGACGAAGGGCTGGACTAGAGTGACGGCAAGCGGTGCGGCCAGGAATTGCGCTGCCTTGACCATGCCGGCCGCCCGGCCCTGCTGTTCCTTCGCCACCTTCGATCCCAACGCCGTCATTAAATTGGGAGAGAACCAGGAAGTGCCCATACTGAGGATGAAGAGGCCGCCGAGCACGCCCGCGTAGCTCGACGAATTGGCGGCGATCAGAGCACCCGTGCCGGCCAGGCCGAAGCCGATGAGGAAAGCCGCATGTGCTGACAGGCGGCGCCGTGCCGGGCCATAAAGGAAGGCCATAATGGCGCCGATCGCAGCAGTTCCCGTGAGTACATAGGAAATCGTGGATGGCGTGGCCCCTGCCTGTTCTTTTAGCTGGAACGGGATTGATACTGTCGGCAAGTAAGTCATGGCACCGATGAGGAACCCCAGTGGCAGATAGCGCCAGGGGAACCAGGAGATGATTCCCGGCCCCGCTTTGGCCGCGGCGGTTTCGGAGATGGCTGGCTCAGCCTCCGCCAGGCTGTTGCCGCGGCTAAACAGCAGCCCCAGCACCAGCACCGAGCCTCCTGCATAGAGGGCAAAGGGCAATCGCCAGCTGATCTCGCCAAGCTGGCCGGCAAGTGGCAGAAAGAACAGCGTGCCGAAAATGGCGACCGAAATATGCAGCCCCATCCATTTCGCCCGCGCATTGCCTTTGAGCGTGGTGTTGATCATCGTAAGGCCCAGGACCTGGATGCTGGCCGCCGCCAGGCCCAGCAACAGGCGCGAAACCAACAGCAGAGGCAGGCTGTTGAGATACAGGCCCGCCGTTCCGGCCACCGTATAAAGCACCGAGGCGGCAAACAGCGTCGGGCGCAGGCCGATCTTGTCGGCGAGAAAGCCGCCCAGTGGCGCGCCGGCCGCCATGGCCAGAGTAACCGCCCCGATCAGCTGCTTGACGAGCATGGCGTCATTTAGCCCATGAGCCAAGTTGCGGGCGATGCTCGGCAGGACCGAGTTGATCGCCGTCAGGGACAGCGCCGATAGCAGACCGCTCAGCAGGATCACCAGCTTCTGGGTGAAATCGAGTGTGCCTTCCGCGCCGGCCTGGGTCGTATTCATGTTGGCCATCGACATTCTCCGCGAGCGGCCGTTTAGTTGCGCGGCCTATCCTGATTATGACGGCAATTAACGCACATATCGAACGGGTACGGTCAAAGCAAACGGGCCGGCTATCGGCCTTCGTCCGGTTCCCACTTTTTGTCATCATGCTCTAAGCGCCAGACCGTCAGCTCGGTACCAGTTCCCGCGTCGCCATCATGCGCTGCCACGCCGGCCGGGCTTCTATCCGCTTGGCGTATGCGCTGAGGGACCCAATCGCTCGTCATCGCCGGCAGCATCGATCCGTTGGCGAAATGATACCAATAGAGATAGTTGGCATATTCGGGATGATCTGGCTTGACGATCAAACGCCCACCGGCATGGCGGACACAGATATATTCCACGATAGCGCCGGATTCGCCGAGGACGAGATCGCCATCGGTTATGACGGGCGCAGTGCCATAGGGATGGAGGGCCGCATATTCGTCGGGAGCGCCCCGGCTTTCTAGGCGCTTGTAGACGCGCAGATCGTAGGGGAGGCCAAGCTCCTCGCACAGCCAGACGACCCGGTCCGATTGCGAGACCACCATATGATGAACGATTAACATCGGCGCACTTCCTTGCTACTCGGGTTCAAAGCAGCACACCCGAAATCTTGTGCTCCAGGATTTCTTCCATGCTGATCCCGAGTTCCAACAAAACGGCATCGGTATGCTCGCCGTGACCTGGGGCTCCCGCAACCGACGGCGGATTTTCATCGAATTGCACTGGGTTTGCCGGCAGCGTGAGCGACTGGCCGTTATTTGTAACGATCGTCTGCAAATAACCGTTGGCGATCACCTGGGCATCGTCATGCACTTCGCCCGGCTTGCAAACCGGTGCCCAGACGCCTTCGATGGTCTTGAAGCGTTCGCACCATTGGGCTTGGGTGCCGGTGCCGAATATGCCGTTCAGAATCGCGAAATTTTCACGACGATTGGCGTAGCGCGCCGGGGCATCCTTGAAGCGTGGATCGGCAATCAGATCGGTCCGGTCGAGATGCTCGCAGAAGGTCGGCCAGAACCGGTCGAACTGGAACATGGCGATCGAGATGAAGCGGCCGTCACTGGTGCGATATGTTCCGGAGAGGGGATTGGGGGGTTCGTCCCGGGCGTACTTCGTCATTTCCCGATCTTCGCTTAAGCCGGCGGAAGTGACATCCGGCGATATATTCCAGACCCCCACGCCCGCCAGCGCGACATCCACCACGGATGCGACGCCGGTGCGCTCACGGCGCAGCAGAGCGGCCGATATTCCGCCGGCTAGCGCAAGACCGGCCACCATGTCCCCGAAACTGGGTCGTGCCACCGGCCAGTCTACGCCCGGATCGGTCATCGCATCCGATACCCCGCCCCGCGCCCAATAGGAGGCGCTGTCAAACCCTCCGCGCGTTGCCTCATCGCCCTTTGGCCCGTTGGCCGAGCCGCGCACATAAATGACCTCTGGGCAACGCTGACGGATCTGGTCGAGATCGAGGCCGAGGCGGCGGCGAACCGCCGGCAGATGGCTGGTAACGAAGACGTCTGCGGTCGCGATAAGCTGGTACAGAATCTCGCGCCCCGCTTCCTGGGAGATGTCAATTCCCACCGTCCGCTTGCCGCGATTGGCGATCTCGAGCATCGGATTGATGCCGCCATCCGCCCTGATCGAGGCCGAGACCAAGCCGCGCTGCGGATCGCCCCTTTCCGGGTCCTCGACCTTGATGACATCGGCGCCCCATTCCGCCAGGATCGCTCCCCCGCTGGGTACGAAAGTCCAGGATGCCACCTCGACAATTCTGATGCCGCTGAGAACCCCTTCCATCACGACACCTGCGCCCGGACGGGCATTTTGGCGATCACCTCTTCGCCAAAGCCGGCCAGCGTATCGGGCTGCCCGAAATCGCACATCCACAGATAGACCCGTTCGATGCCACGTTCCGCCTCGCGGCTGAAGTGATCGAGCATTTCCGGGCCGCTCGCTATCAGCGGTCGTGAATGAACGCCAGCAGCGGGCCCAGCCCTCCAGCCAGCGCCATGAGGCTGGCTATCATGCCAAAAATCTTGCCGTAATTGCGCATCCCGCCATAGCGGGTGGTCAGATAGGCACATACCTGCATGTTCGTGCCGGCGGTATAGCCGATGACCCGTGTAATTTTGGGGTCTGTCTCTGATCGCGCTATTCTCTTCAGTAATTCCGGACGGGTCCAATCAGCGCGCGAGCACATAAGTGCTGGAGAGGTCAGTTCGATGAACGAAGTGGTTTGCATCGATCCCATCAAATATCGTAAGACATCAGGTTTCGACGTAACGAAGCTGCAGCCCGCTGTGGGAGCCGAGATCACCGGAGTCGATCTCACCCGTACGATTTCGCGGGCAGCCGCTGCCGACATCCGGGCTGCCTTGAACGCGCACGGGGTTTTATTCTTTCGCAATCAGGCGCTGGACTATGCCAGCCATCGCGCGCTTGCCGAGCTGTTTGGCGAGATCATGACCGAGCTGCCCAACGTCGAGCGAGCTGAGGTTCTCGAAGTTCGCTCACACGGGGGCAGTCGGGAGGGGACTGCGAGCACCTGGCACAGCGACGGCTGCTACATGAAGATCCCGCCGGCGGTATCGATCCTGCGGTCGGTGACGGTACCCCCACTGGGCGGCGATACCTGCTTTTCGAGCGCCAAGGCGGCGTACCGGGACCTTTCCGACGAGATAAAGCAGATGATCGCGCCACTGCGCTATACCTCCAGCGGCGCCTTCATGTTCGGCCGCGGATCAAATCGCTTCTTCAACCGGGAAGAGGTGGAGCGGAGGATGGCGCAATATCCCGAGGTCACACATCCGGTCGTCCGCGTTCATCCGGAGACCGGAGAGCCGGTAATCTACGTGAACGAAGCTCAATCGCAGAGCATCGTGGGACTCGACAATATCGTCGGACAAACCCTGCTTAAATATCTGTGCGATCGGATGAAGCAGCCGGAATATCAGGTCCGCTGGCGGTGGGAGACCAACGCCGTAGTCGTATGGGACAACCGCACAGTGCAGCATTATGGCGTGCCCGACCAGATCGCCGAGCGGCACATGGAACGCATCATGGTTGCCGGTACGCCGACTTTGAGCCTCGCCGATTGGGCAGCATCGGCGGCACAGTAGCGCCGGCAGGGACCGATGCAGCTCGGGATGGCCCGAAAACTTAAGGCAACAGGAGTGAAAATGTCCAGCCGAGACGCAACCGCGCCGATCCAGCATCCCGACCGTTTCTTCATCGATGGCGCATGGCTCGCGCCGTCCAGCTCGTCGCAATTCGACGTCCTGAATTCGGGAACCGAGCAATTGTTCGTCAAGGTCGCCGAAGCGCAAACGGCCGACGTCGAGCGTGCGGTGGCGGCCGCGCGCAAGGCCTTCGACGAAGGTCCGTGGCCACAGTTATCGCACGCCGAACGGGCTGGATATATGAAGGCGATCGCCAATGAGATGCGCGCGCGCGCCGCGGACCTGGCGCAGGTCTGGACGACCGAATCAGGGGCGATCAGTACCGCCGCCTCGGTCACCGCCCCACACTTCGCCCATATGTGGGATTACTACGTGGGCCTGGCCGGGACCTTTTCCTTCATTGAGCGCCATTCTTCTGCCGCCGGCGGCCTGGGTTTGTTGGTGCGCGAACCCGTGGGCGTCGTCACCGCGATCGTGCCCTGGAATTTACCGCCGGCGATCATCAGCGCCAAGGTCGCCCCTGCGCTGCTCGCCGGCTGTACCGTCATCATCAAGACCTCGCCCGAAGCACCCGTCAGTGGCTATATTTTCGCAGAGATCTGCGAGAAGGTCGGTTTGCCCCGTGGCGTGGTGAACGTGCTCACCGCGGATCGTGCGGTCTCCGAAGCAATTGTGCGTCATCCTGGTGTAGACAAGGTCACCTTTACCGGCTCGACCGGCGCCGGCCGTCGCATCGCGTCCATCTGCGGGGAGCGGATCGCGCGTTGCACGCTCGAACTCGGCGGAAAGTCCGCCGCAGTCATCCTCGACGACTACGACATTGCCACCGCTGCGCAGGAGCTCGCCCGCAATGCCGTCTTCCTTACCGGCCAAGTCTGCGCCTCGCTGACCCGGATCATCGTCTCGCGCCAGCGTCATGATGATCTCGTCGAAGCGCTAAGCGCGGAATTTGCCGCAGTGAAGGTGGGCGATCCCTTTGATGTCGCGACGCAGATGGGTCCTCTGGCAATGGCCCGCCAGCGCGACCGGGTCGAGGGTTATATCGCCAGGGGCAAGGCAGAGGGCGCAAGATTGGCGTTTGGCGGCGCGCGGCCGGCCCATCTGAACCGAGGATATTTCATCGAGCCGACGGTCTTCGGCAATGTTCACAATCAAGCGGCCATCGCGCAGGAGGAGATCTTCGGCCCGGTCCTCTCAGTCATTCCCGCCGACAGTGAGCGGGAGGCGATCGCAATCGCCAACGATACGATCTACGGCCTTAACAATTCGGTCTTCACCAACGACGTCGGGCGCGCCTATTGCGCCGCTCGACGACTTCGCTCCGGCACCGTCGGGCACAACGCCTCGCGCAGCGATTTCTCGATAGCCTTCGGCGGTTTCAAACAGTCGGGACTCGGTCGCGAGGGCGGCGTTGAGGGGCTGCTGCCGTTTCTGGAAACCAAGACTGTCGTGCTGGCCAAAGATATTTCCTCAAAAATGCTGAATGATATGAACGAGCGATTGCAACTGGCCGATAGCACCTAAGCTGACACAGGAGAGAGCGATGGCGGCTTACGAAATAATTATACGCGGCGGCACCATAGTGGACGGCTCGGGAGGCGAGCCCTTCATCGGCGATGTTGGCATAACGGCCGGACGTATCGCTGCAATTGGCGTAATCACGGAAACCGGAGCGGAGGAGATTGATGCTGCGGGATTGATTGTGACGCCCGGCTTTGTCGACGTGCACACCCATTATGATGGGCAGATCACATGGGATGACCGGCTGGCGCCCTCCTCTGAACACGGCGTCACCACTGCCGTATTCGGCAATTGCGGCGTCGGCTTCGCCCCGGCGCGACACCACCAACGCGAGATGATGATCCGATTGATGGAGGGTGTTGAAGACATTCCCGGAGTGGTAATGGCCGAGGGCGTGCCGTTCAATTGGGAAACGTTCCCCGAATATCTTGATGCACTGGCCCAACGAAAATCCGACATAGACTTTGCCGCGCAGATTCCGCACTCGCCACTGCGCGTCTATGTCATGGGCGAGCGCGCTGTATCAACGCAATCGCCGACTGAAGACGATCTGGCCGAAATGCGCCGTCTTGTGAAGGAAGCGGTCGAGGCAGGGGCGCTTGGAGTCACTACTTCCCGCTCGATCGCTCACCGCTTTTCCGATGGTAAACCCGTGCCGAGCGTCAAGACCGGGGAAGATGAGTTGCTTGCTCTCGCTGCGGGGTTGCGAGATGCCGGCAAGGGAGTATTCCAGATCAATCCAAATTTACAAAATCCCGCGCAGCAAGAATTCGCCATGTTGCGCAGAATTGCCGAAGCATCCGGTCGGCCACTATCGTTTACTTTGATGGCAGGCACAGGTTTCGATTGGCCCGTCCTGGTGAAAGGTTTGGCCGATGCAAATTCCGACAACATCGTGATGCGCGGACAGTCCATGCCGCGGTCCGTCGGCATTCTCCTTGGCCTTGAAACGTCTTATCACCCGTTTTCGCTCAACCGGAGCTATCGGGCAATTGCTGATCTGCCGCTGGCGGAAAGGGTCGCCAGGATGCGCGATCCCGCGTTCAGGAAGCAAATATTGAGCGAGGAACCTGAGCACAACAATCCTATCGTCGTTGCTCTCATCAGTTGCACCAGCTTGATGTTTCCGCTGGGCGATCCGCCGAACTATCTACCACGCGTCGAAGACAGTTTCGAGGCCCGCGCGCAAGCTGCGGGGCGCGACGTGCGTGAGGTGGTCTATGATGCACTGCTGCAGAACGAGGGACACGCGATCCTATTTGCGCCTAAAGGCAACGTTGATGGTAATAACATTGTCGCGGGCAAACGGCTGTTCAAATACGAGCATGTCTTGCTTGGTTTGAGTGACGGCGGCGCACATTATGGGATGATCTGCGACGCAAGCTTGCCAACCTACTTTCTAATGGACTGCGTGCGTGACGCAAACCCGGGCGAAGGCATTTCGCTGCCACGCGCAATCAAGTTGCTGACGCGGGATACCGCCGTCTCGGTAGGGGTTGAAGATCGTGGTCTCATTCAGATCGGATACAAGGCCGACATCAATGTAATTGACCTCGACAGGCTTACGCTCAAGGCACCAGTGGTCACCCGCGATCTGCCGGCGAATGGCCGGCGGATAAGTCAGAAAGCGACGGGCTATGTCGCAACTCTCGTGTCGGGCAAGGTGACATACCGCAACGGCGAACCAACTGGCGCGCTGCCCGGACGATTGATACGTGGGGCGCAACAACCGCGCTTAGTGTAAGCCACGCACCTGCCAACCATGTGGTTGATTGTGACGCTCGCAAAGGCGCCGTAACGGCTACGTTGCGAGATATCTTGGTCAGCGTCAACCATTTCGCCCTGGGTGTGTCCAGGGCATTGCGCGCCAGGTTAACTGACATCCAATTTCTGTGGGACTTTACGTTACTTTTGTTGGAATTTGCCCTAGGAGAAACCTCTTGACCCACACCAAATGGATCGCGACGGCTTTGGCGTTGACCGCCGGCTGCACTTCCGCCGCCTCCGCCCTGCCTTCCACCTCGGTCACGACCACTTATCACCGTACCCAAGTCAATGGCGTCGGCGTCTTCTATCGCGAGGCCGGCCCCAAGGACGCGCCGACGATCGTGCTGCTGCACGGCTTTCCGTCGTCATCGCGGATGTACGAAACGCTGATACCGTTGCTGGCAACGCGCTATCACCTGATAGCGCCCGATTATCCGGGCTTCGGCCAGAGCGACGCGCCGCCGCCTTCGCAATACAACTACACCTTCGACCATCTCGCCGAGACGACCAATGCGCTGCTCGAACAGCTCAAGATCAGTCGCTATAGCCTGTATCTGCAAGATTATGGCGCCCCCGTCGGTTACCGCATCATGCTCGCGCATCCCGGGCGGGTGCAGGCGCTGGTGATTCAGAACGGCAATGCCTATGAGGAAGGCCTTGGCGCCAAGTGGAAGGGCATCGCCCAGTATTGGGCGGACCCCAAGGCCCATCCGGAGGTACCGGCTGTGTTCATCTCACTTGCGGCCGCCAGACTCCGCCATGACGGTGGCAGCCCAAATCCCGAGCGCTACAATCCCGAAGCCTGGATCGAGGAATATGCTTTCCTGTCGCGGCCCGGCGAGCCGGAGATTCAGGAGTCGCTCCTCTATGACTATCGAACCAACGTGGCCTCTTATCCCGCCTGGCAGGCCTGGCTGCGTCAGAACAAGCCGGCGACGCTGGTGGTCTGGGGGCGCTATGACAGTTCATTCATCTCGCCCGGCGCCGAAGCCTATAAGCGCGACCTCCCCGACGCCGAAATCCACCTCCTCGACGCAGGTCATTTCGCGCTCGACGAGAAGGTCGATGAAATCGCGGCGCTGATGCTCGACTTCCTGCCCAAGCATGTCGACTAGGCGAGCCGGCTGGCCTACTAGGACTCTACTAGGACGCGGTCAGGTTTTATAGTGTCTAGCCATCCGTTGTGGAAGAAAAAACTCAGTTCAGCATCCGCCAAAAAGCATCGAAACCCTCTTTGCTGTGCTTCTTTGCATTCGCCGGATCCTGCGTCATGAAATCCATGGTTGCCTCCGCCACGGAGTTCATAAGCGCCACCAGAAAACCCATGGACACTTTCTGCATAGGTCCGTGGGCGCGACCACGATCCAACAAATCGGCAACGTGGGCCATCATCTTGTGTCCCGCTGCACGGGTCTCCGGAGTGATCTCGTCGGATACGCTAAGTTGTGCGATCGCTCGCCGCTTGTCCGGGTTCGAGACCGCCCAGTTCATCCACTTCTTCCACAGGTGGAAGAACTGCTCACGAACCTCGGCGTCCGGTGGAAGGTTCATCGAGCCGATCGCCAATTCCATTTTCAGCTCAAGAAAGAGCTGGTTGAAGAGGACTGTCTTGGTCTCGAAGTAAGTGAAGAGCGATCCATTAGCGACACCAGCTTCTTTCGCGATGACCATTGTCGGCGCGCTCAAACCCTGCTTCACGATGACGCGCGTGGCGGCCTCCAAAATCGCACTTCTCTTCTCGTCGCTCTTCGGCCTGGGCATATTTTCAATTTTTAGGTAAACGTCTGGCCAGTCAACATTAAGTCGATGAAAATCCTAATCCAAGCAAGGAATCGAGCCCATGACGGCTATTAGTTGACCGTCTAGTCAGTTATCTATATTATCATACATGCCGCACAACAAGCGCAATTTCGTACAAGCTTGGCTTGCAAGTTGTTCGATAATAGCTTTTCAGCGCCTCACCTCCGCCCGACGCCAGCTTGTTTCGAGCAACTGGCTGCGATATCGATCGATGAGACTGATGCCAATATCGCCGGGAGCAGTGGCATCGCTGCGGCCACCGACTACCAGAACTCGAGACCAAGGTGCGAGTCGATGCGGTCGACAAACTGGGCCGTATCATGGTGCTGAACGGCCGCGTCGAACCAGGCCTGATCCACACCGGTTACACCACGCACACGGTGGTCTGGTCGCAGACAGAATGGGAATGGGACGGCGTCACGCATTGGGGCGAGCACCAGATGTTTCGCTCAGCGGAGAAATGCCGCAAGATCGCGCGCGGTGAAATCCCGCTGGGTGGATAGCCGCGGAACGCCATGGTAGGGGAGAGCTGTGCCAAGGTTAGGGCCACGCGGTGAGCAATTGCACCAGTTCGATGTGATTGCCATCGGGGTCTTTGACCATCAGCAGCATGGCGGTCTTGTAATCCTTCGGCTCGCCAATGTCAGGGTAGCCGGCGTCTCTCAGACTCTGGGCCGTGGCCTTGATATCCGGAACCACGAATGACAGAGAAGCAGTACCGGGCACAAGCTTGCTCATCTTGCCGGTCTCGTCATGAAACAGCGTAATACCGGAGCCTTGAGTCGGGCTGTCCCATTTGAGCTGGCGCTCTGCCGCGTTGTATATATCTCCCGCTTTCATGCCGAGCTTGACGTAAAAATCGGTCGCCTTTTTGAAATCATTCACCGCGATCCGCACAGCCCCCAATCTCGGTCCTGGATCTTGCGCCGCAAACGACGGCAACGCAGCAGCTATGATCAATGCACCAATAATCCCGGTTGTCCACTTCACGTGATTGCTCCCCTTGATTTAAAACAAATTCAATTAGGACCAGAATTCGCGCCGCTGGGCGTCTGGATCCGGAACGACACGACTGGGTAGATCAAAGATCATCGTCTTGCGTGTTGCCGCGTCGTAGCGAGGCCAGGCGAGATTCTTTTGCGAAGGATCACCGGTTCGCGCGAAGTTTATCCAAGCTTGTGACATGAGTGCCGCAAGCTTCTGCGGCTCAGGCCCGCTACCCAGCATGGCCCGTGACTCGGCTGTGCCGGCATGGTCGAAGACCAGTCCAACATCCAGCCCGTGGGGAGACCTGAGTGTGCCGTTCGCGACCGGCGATTCCCAGTCGAGCCGATACATGAAAATGGGTGCCGCCTCTTGTGCGGCCTTACGCTCGGCCAGCCGGATCGAATTGATCCAAGTCCCCATGTCGGTAGTCATCGAAGTCACCCAGTAGGTCGGCGGGTCTTGCGGATGGGCCTTGCAATACATCTCGAACGCGGCCGCGCTCCTCTCGCCAAGTTGCGCGTCGAAACGTCGGCGCGCGTCCTCCGGCGTCAACTTGCCGAAACTCGGATCGAACGCCATGAAGAGTGTTGCCTCGTCCTTGTTGGTGCCGATGATCACCGGGACACCAGATGACACTTGCGTTGCTTTCGGATCAAAGGGGTGAGTCGCCAGCGACCGGCCATCGACCACCGGCGCCAAGGTGCGCTTCCCGGCGGCTAGATGCACGGCCAGGGCGGCTTTGATGATCGGCATGCAGTCCATGCTCTGGAGCTTATGCACATCCGCTTTTGCCACTCCAAGTGCGGCCAGCGTGCGATCGGCAACCTCGGTGGCATCGGCAATTTCGACCATCTTGACGGCTGGGCCGCTTTCAATGATTGCGCGGTGAAATAGACCCTTGGCGGGCAGCTGCGCCAGCAACGTGGCGACCTTCGCCCCGCCGCCGCTTTCGCCGAAGATGGTCACGTTGCTTGAATCGCCGCCAAACGCCGCGATGTTATCGCGTACCCACCTGAGGGCGAGGACAATGTCCAACTGTCCCACATTGCCGGAATCGGCAAAATCCTCGTGCAGAGCGCCAAGATAGAGATACCCCAGCGCGTTGAGACGGTGGTTGATTGCTACCACTACGACATCGCCGCGCTGACATAGGGCGCCGCCGTCATACGCTTCAATACCACCGGCCCCACTCGTGAAGCCTCCGCCGTGCAGCCAAACCATCACGGGGCGTTTACGCCGTGGCGAGGCGTCAGGTGTGTAAACATCGAGGACAAGACAATCCTCGCTCTGCGGCGCGGATCCCCCGCCCGCGCCAAAAACGGTCATCACAGCTCGCGCTGCTTCGGACATGGCCGCCGCGGGTGGCAGGGCCATGAACGAAGTCTGCGGCGCTTGCGGGCCAAACGCGAAGCAGTCGCGGATCCCTGTCCAGCCGGGAGGCGTGGAGGCCGGCTGGAAGCGGTGCAAGCTCGTATCACTGCCGTATGGGATGCCGAGGAATCTAGAGACATTGCCAAGCTGCTTGCCGCGCACCTTGCCCGACTGAATTTCGACCGATCCAGTCACTTCGGGGGCCCTATCCGTCGCACTCGTCATGCCGATCGGAAAAGCACTCAGGGCGCCAACTGCCAAAGCGGCCGCGATCGCATCTCTACGTGTTGCCCGGTACATATCCATCGAGCGCTTCCTTGGATTAACCAGAGAGCACCTCGGTAATCGGTTTCGAAGTTTGCATCGCATCGCCACCCCAGCTTCCAACTGGCATGCCGAGCGCCTGCTGGATGGTCAGGCCGACGCGGGAACACGGGTCACCCTTACCGGCGATGTGCTGGCCAGACTTCCACTTCCCTCCCGCCCTGCCCGCCACCACGATAGGAAGTGAGTCGAGCGAATGTATTTTCGCGAAATTGCTTTCGGATGTAGCCAGAACGAGGCTGTGATCGAGCAGCGTACCGTTACCTTCTTTCACGGAATCCAGCATGCGCAGCATGTTGCCGAGAGCCTGCATGCTCTGCTCCATAAAGAAAGTGGACCGAGGCTGGTACCCGAGTTTCTCGTCGACCGCTTCCTCGTGCGTCAACTGGTGAAATGACTCCGGCGATCCGTCTTTTCTGAGGTTGGACGCCGCCTGCGAGAGCGCCACGTTGAAGACCCGCGTCTGATTGCACGCCAGTGCCATCACCAACAGCTGGCCCAGGGCATCATGGTTCTTGGCAGCCATCTCCCAGGTAGGTCCGAGCGCGGTCTTTGCCGGCTCTTTCGGAATAACGCAAGCCTCGGCGGGCGCCGGCTTTTCGAGCATGAGGCCGAGCTGTTGTTCCATTTCCCGCAGCGACGTGTAGTACTGGTCGAGGCGCGCGCGGTCAGCGGCCCCAACGGTACGCTCGAGTTCACCCCGATCGTCCGCGACCGCGGACAGAACGCTCTTGCGCAGCATGATGGTGGGATCAGGCTTGAACACCCCCGAATTGGGATCCTGGAATTCCGGGCCATAAATGCGCCTGTAGAAACTGACGGGGTCAACCTCACTCGGATTGACGGTGGAACCGGCGCGCATGCTGTAGCTCACACCAGGCTCGCCCGTGCAAGCAACCTCGAGCGATCGGAAACGTGTCCCCGTGCCGATGGCATCCGAGACAAGACAATCAATCGTCGGCGCTTCAGCCGAACCGCCGGTCGTACCACCCTTCAAGGGTGCCGTGCCGGAGAACGTCGCCATGACACCCGACCAATGCATGAGGGCTGGCCTGTTGCCCAATGTGCAGTTGAACCCGGAGAGAATCGTAGCCTTGTTCTGAAAGGGGGCTAACGTCAGCAGTTCAGCCTTCAGATCGTAATCGGCGCCGACCTTATCCGGGATCCAACGAGCAGCATTGACGCCGCATCCCCAGAACCAGGTTCCGAAACGGACCGGTATCGGCGCTCCTGAAGCGAGTGCCTCGCCATTGCCATCCAGGAAGCAATCCAGCAGCGGCAGCGCGATAGTGATTGCCGAACCACTCAGCATTCCTTTGAGAACTTTCCGTCGGGTCCACTTTGCCATGATCTGCTCCTATTCGAATTCTCTAGTTCGAGGCGACTTTCTCAGCGGTCACAGCTGATACGGCCTGGAAAGCCTCGCTGCCGGCAATCGTACGAATCAGCCCGCGCAAGCTATAGCCGTCGCGGGCAAAACGCTGATCGGCGTAATCGAGCCACGCATGGTCTGAAGCTGTGATGGAACGTCCCACGCCGTACTCATATACCCGCCGCACGAGACAATTGGGCAGGCCCGGGCTGGCGCGCAGAGTCTGTTGCAAGCCGATCGCACCGTTGTACGTCTTGCCCTCGAAAGTGCCGCTGACATCTATCGGGACGCCGTTTTCCGCCGCGCGGTACGCGCCAACGGCATCATAGTTTTCAAGCGACAGTCCGGTAGGATCCGTGAGCGCATGGCACCCTGCACAGGTGGGGTTATCGCGGTGCGCCGTCAGGCGTGCACGCGCGGTTTTGTACAGCGGATTGCTCGTGTCCTGAACTACGGCGAAGTTCACGTTTGGCGGAGGGGTAGGCACCTTCTGACACAGAAAGAGCTCACGAATGGTCTTTCCGCGAATGGTCGGCGAGCTGCGTCCTTCGTGCGTCGGATCCAACATCAGGAAGCCCACGAGCGTCAGGAGTCCCTCGCGATTGTCGTCCGCGCCGAAGGTATAGGGCGCCCACCCATCGACGCCCGCCTTTGCGACCGGCACCTTGTAGAGCGCCCCCAAGCTACGATTGATGAACGTTTTCTTGGTTGTAAACAAGTCGCGGTAATCGCCGTTGTTGGTCACCAGTAGGTCGACGATGGTGCGCAAACTTTGCTCTCTGGCGTCCTTGGCCAATTGCGACGTGTACTTCGGGAATATGCCCTGATCTTTCGACAGACTGTCGAACTGCTCATAGCCAAACATGTCCGAGAAGTACGCGCGCACACCCTGTTCAAACTTGGGAGAGGCGAGCATCCTGTCGATCTGCTGCTCGCGATCTTTTTCACCGTACAACGCAGCGCCGGCGGCCGCCTCCAACAGTTCCGCATCCGGCGGAGCGTCCCATACGAGGAAACTAAGACGCGACGCGAGCGAGTAAGCGTCCAGGCGCTGTGCTCCCGGCCTGTCGGGATCCGGTTCGCTTGCCTCCACGCGAAACACAAACGCAGGCGACATTAGAAGCTGCGTGAGCCCAAACTCGAGACCCTTATAAAAACTCCCGGCCTGGTTCGCTGCCGCGCGCGTTGTGTTTATGACCGAAGCCGTTTCCTTCTGGGTCAGAGGACGCCGAAAAAGCAGACGTCCGTACGTGACGAAAAACTGCCGCGCACATGCGTCATCGTAGGCCGTGGGCGATTGCGGCTCACACGCCAGGATGCTCTTCCTGCGATCCTCGGACATGACTTGCGAAGCGATCTCACGGGCCTTGAGTTCGTACTGCTCGATGCCGGAGGGCGTGACGATCACCTTCGCATCGCCGATGGCAAGTAGGCCATCGTCGCGCAGCCGCGGCTCAAATCTGCCGGGAATTTTGATTCCCTCGCCGAAGATGTCCTCGATCGAGCGGGCGTACTGTTGCGCGCTGAGGCGACGAAATGTCGTCGGACCTCCCGCAGTCGTGGGCTCGTCCTGCGCCCGCACCTTCTGGCCAGCCCCCAGGCCGATCACCAAGGTTGTCAGCAGAGTGATGGACATACCCAACAGCCAGCGTTTTTGCACTTTTGCCATTTCACTCATCTTCTTCACCTAATCATCTTCCGCACCTAACTTTGCGCCTAACGCGTCTGGGTTCGTGCCAACAACGTGGTGCGCTGCTCAGGCGGAATGAATGCCGGTACCCCTTCGATGTCATACGCTTCGGAGATCCCGTTGTACTCGCCGGTCACGGGATCCTTGAGGCCATCCGCGGCTTTTTTCAGGGCGTTATAGACACCGGGGCACTGGTACCCCATACCGGCCTCGAATCCGCCGCCCGCGGCAGCCCAGTGATTCATCAGCTCGCGCCAATCCTCATAGCCGCCCACAACGCCTTTCATTGTGCCGTCCGGCATGAACTGCAGCCGTATCCGGGCATCCGCCAATATAATGCGCTGCTCGCCACCCTCATCGATTGGCAATCGCTTTATCGCATCAGTGATAACGACCCCGTTGACGATGCGCCCATGCAGGCGCGCAAAGTTCTGGGTGAATTCAGGTTTCTCCGACACTGCGAATGTATAGTCCGGAAGGATTTGCGAGCCCGTTGCGTTCTTGGCCATCGGGGTCTTGCTATAGAGAAGGGTGACGTCGACATTTTTGTCGTTTAGCTCGTTATCGATGCCGCTGACCACCACCAGAATGGACAACAAGCCGCTACGTCGTCCCTCGTTGCTCGTCATCGAAAGAAGCCCATTGCGCCTGAATCCGGGGATGCAACCCGTAACGGTCATCAGTTGATTGTCGATACCGGTTTGTCCGTCGACAGCTGCGTAATTCTTATGCTTACGCGTGCTGGCAGGCGGGTTTCCCGTTCCATCGTCACCGTCGAGGTTGAAACCGCGTCCACTGTCGGTCTGCGGGGCCGGGTGACCGGGATCCGGTACGATGCCTGGCAGCCTGCAGACGCTAAGTTTGCCCGGACCGCGGTACGCCATCTGGCCGCCGAGGGCGATTGCGGCGACGCCGCCCTTGCTCGCCCGCTCCGCCCGCTCCTTGTCCGCATCCTCTTTCGCTCTCAGCGCGTAGTAGTCGTCCTCCGTCGGTTTTGATACCGGCGCCGGGCACTGGTTCTCGCTGCCATCCACGGCGCCGGCAATCCAAGTGACGACGAACGCTTTGGTGGCGCCGCCGGTCTTGGCGGGAGGAAGCTTCGCCGGCACGAGCGTGGCGACTTCTCTGTCCTTGCCCTGATAGTTCAGCCATTGGATGCCGCCGAAGTCAAAGATGAAAGCCTGCTCTGGGGCGCCGTCGACAATCGGGCAGCTCACCTCGACGTCTGTGAGCTTGTACTCGAAATATTCAGGGGTGGTGGCGGGCCGCAGACCGAGTTCACGGGTCGGCCGTGACAATTCGGAGGATTCGGAAAAGTTCAGTTCCGGAATTTTTACCTTTTTCAGGCATTCAGCCATCAGCGATGACAGGACGGGATTATGCTTGTCGACGGAGAACGCCAACCTACCCGCCCCCTGCCGCGGTGCCAATGGCCCGGAGAAGACCGCACGGTTCTCGCCAATGGGCTCCTTTGCAAGGCCCCCAAATCCGAACGGCATCGATGCCCAGTAGCTCGCATCAATTCTGATCCAATTCTTGTATTTCTTGCCCCGCCATCCGCCGGCAATACCCGGCACCTTTATGAAGCTCGGGCCGATGTACGCCGAGGCGACCCCGGTTGCGGCAACGCTCAGTGCCAGCGCCGCGATCACCGTCCGCGCGACAGCGAGCCCTCCCAATCTGCGATTCCCCGAGCGAACTGCTTTGCCCCACATCGCGCCCTCCTCCCAATGCTCACATGATGCACAGCACTTTGTGAGTATGCATGCCGGCTATATTGCCTAACTTACGGTCGTTTCAAGCGGCATGCTAGGCGTTTTCTCAGCATAAATCCAGATATCTGCCTTTTATCAATAACAGGACTTTTGTTAATAAAAGTGGCTTCAGCGGCTACACTGCACGGCAGTGCCGCCTGTTTGGCGGCGATGATCTCGAGGCGCGGCAGTGACAAAATCCCGTACAACAACGTCCCGCAGAATAGGCGTAGAAAGCTCGGCCACGCGCGCGCTCCTGATCGATGCCGCCAAGCGGGTCATTCAGAAATATGGCTACGCGGCTCTCACCTCGCGGCGGGTCGCCGCCGAAGCCGGACAGAAGCCTCAGCTCGTGCATTACTATTTTCGAACGATGGACGATTTGATGCTCGCCCTGGTGCGCAGCGGCGGCGATGAGACACTCAAGCGGCTGGCGCGGGCGGTAGCGTCGAAGGACCCCCTGCGAGCGATCTGGAAACTCAGCATGGACCCCACGGCCACCGTCGTCACGATGGAAATCATGGCCGTGGCGAACCATAACGACCTGATCCGCGCCGAGGCGAGGCGGTATGCCGAGCAATATCGCAATGTTCAGGCTGAAGCCATCGCTCAGTACCTGGAAAATGTCGGCATCAAAGCCGCGATTCCGCCGGTGGTTGCGACGCTGATGACGGCCGGTATCTCGCAAGTGCTGTTACGCGAGAAGGCGTTGGGCATGACGCTGGGCCACCGGGAACTGGAATCTGGCGTCGAAGCCTGGCAGGAGGAATTCCAAAAGAAAGTGAGGAGTTTGCAAGCGGCGTCCACCGCCAAAAAGCACCCGCCCGCCGGCAGCGCGAATCGAGCTTCGCGGCGCCGGCGCAAGCTCAACAGCCGCGGTGGCTCCTAACAGCAACCGCAAACTTGTTGTACGATGCGAATCGTGTGTCGGTGCAGCATGGTCGCAGGTTTAAATCAACTGCAGGATGTAAATCTGCAATGCCCATGGCCGCGCAGAATAGTTTTATGAACTCGTGTGCACTCACCGTGAGAAGTCATATCTCAACGTAAATTCGGCGATGAGCGCCACGGTAGACCCGGCATTTTTCCAAATCTTTTTATTGCCATCGGGACTGAATCCGTGCTCGATTGGTCCGTCGTCCTTAAAGGTAAGTATAGCGTCCGGGTATTTACCGTTTTCTGCGAGATGACAGATTCTGTCGAAGCCGACGCCGGAAATGGCCAGTTGGATTTGGAACGAGCGGCGGCCATGTTCACCCATCCATTTCATCCAGCCAATAGGGCCGTGCGTTTCGCCAGGTTGCGTTTCCGGCTGCGGCTCTTTAGTGGTTAGGAAAAGCGCTCCACCGAGGTTCTCCAGATAGGTCGCGCCGCCATCAACCTGAACTATATCGCTTGGGTGTAAGCGCACTTGCCAACGAAGCTGCGTTGACTCAAGAGACGGCTCCTCACGAACGCCGAGGAAAAGCGCGGTTTCAATGGACCCACTGGTTTCGGCTTCCCGCCCATCGGGCTGAAAAGTAACCATCAATTTAGTTGTCATCTGAATAACATTCTCCTTCGGCGCCAGATCTGTAGGATAGCGGCGCGTGGCAAACGCCTCGGATTCTCACCCCGGCGTAAATCGGCTTCAAAAAATCAAATTGGCTGACGCTACAGACTGAACGACACCTGCTGTTCCCATACAGGCAGAGCGCGGGTCGCCGGACAGAAGCTCTCGAGCAGGTTCCACGGTAAAGGCCTCTCCGCTCTCGACCCCCGCATACAGCCTCTGGAGGGCCAGATCGATGAACAAATTTGTTTGCAAGCACAGCGGCAACAATTCTCTCTCAAGAAAGGTGTTCACGGTAGCGCGCGTGATGAATTCTGATTTGGCAATCCATCGTAACCGATCGCTTGCGCTGCGCGGACCTGGTTTTCCAGCGGTTAAACGTTCTTCCGACGGTCGGCCCGCGGACCTTTGCGAGAGAATCAACAATATCCCGTGCCTGTCCCAGTTTGAATCCCCGCATTATTCCACCGCGATCGTGTGAGTGGCGCCCCCGCCGCCCGACGGCCTCTTGAAGACGAGAAGCAGCGGGACTACCGCGAGCGTCGCGATCAGCAGCAGCTTGTAATCGTCGATGTAGGCGATGATCTGGGCCTGGCGCGTGACGACGGCGTCGAGCGCGGCGCGCCCAGCCGCCGTCGCGGGGTTCCAGAACTGCGCGGGACACGTCCGGTGTCCAACCGGTCATCGTGGAGAATGACCAAGCCGTAAGTCCGAGCCCGATGGCCAGCATTAGGCGCGTGTCTACGCGTCCGGCCAGTCGGCCGGCGATCAGCATGGCGCCCATGGTGCCGAGGCCGCGGGGCGCCATCACCAAGCCCGCGCTGGCGATCGGGTAATTCATGAGATTCTGCAGAAACGGCGGCTGCAGCGCCAAAGAAGCATAATAGGTGAGGCCGATGACCACGCCGAAGAGCGCGCCGGCCGCGAAGTTGCGGTTGCGAAACAGCGACGGTCTGACAAAGGGCGCGCGCGCCGTGAAGATGTGCGCCAGGAACAGGTAAAGCGCCGCGGCGCCGATAATGGCCTCAATGACGATCTCGCCGGAGCTAAACCAGTCGAGCTCTTCGCCACGATCGAGCAGAACCTGCAGAGCGCCGATCGCCAAGCTCAAGGCACCGAAGCCGAACCAGTCCAACTTCGCCGTAGTGTTCTGGACAGTATCCTTCAAGAAGGTCGTCATGCCGAAAAAGGCCAGCAGACCTACTGGGAGATTGATGCAAAAGATGTAGCGCCAGCCATAATTTGCTGTCAGCCACCCACCGAGGGTCCAAGCGCTGGAAAACACACTCGGCGCGCGTCTGCTGAACCGCACGACAAGGCGGATCAGCCCGACCGAGGTGGGTCGCGGCTATTACGAGCGCTGCGTGCAAATCCTACAGGATTTGGAGGAAGCTGACGAAGCCGCTGCGGCGCAACAGGTAACGCCACGCGGCCAGCTGCAAGTCTACTGCTACGAGCCCATCGCGCGGTTTGTCGCCCCCGGTCGTCACTGACTTCTTGACACGGCATCCTGAAGCGTCGGTCGACCTCCGCACCGAACTCAGGACAAGCGACCTCGTACAGCTGGGATGCGACCTAGCGGTCAGTGCGCTTCAACCGCCCGACGCAACCCTCGTTAGACGCCGCCTTGGCACCGTGAGGCCGATCGTCTGCGGAGCCCCCCTCTATCTCCAGAAACATCCGGCGCTGCAAGCTCCCGTCGACTTGGCGCGCCACAATTGTCTCCGCCATCCCTACGCCCCGTTCCCAGACGAGTGGCATGTCGAGGATCCCGCCGGCAATCCGGTGGTTGTGCCCGTATCCGGGAACCTTATCACCAATAGCGTCGAGAGCATGCGGTCCGCCGCTGTGGCGGGTGTTGGTTTAGTGCGGACCGCCCCGTTCCATATAGCGGACCTGCTGGCGTCGAGAGCGCTGACACCGGTGCTGTCCGATTATCGAGCGCAGAGCTTGGACATCCATGCGTTCTATCCCTCCCGCAAGCATCTGAGCGCGAAGGTCCGGGTGTTCGTCGATCTGCTTGTCGACCGGTTCAGGGAGCAAGAGCTTTGTCTTGAACCGAATTTCGGTTAGGCCCGGTCGGCGAAGAACTTCTTGCACGATTGCGGACGCACATCCGTGACCGGTCCGGCGATACAATCGCGCAACTCTTGCTTGAGGCGAGGTGGTCATGACCGAGGCATACAAGCTTTATGGGCGGACGGGCGCAGGCTCGCTCGCGCCGCAAATCGTACTGGAGGAAATTGGCGTTTCCTACGAACTGTTCTGGGTGAGTAAAACTCCCGCGGATCTTGAGAAGTTCCGACGCATCAACCCAGCCGGCAAAATTCCATCGTTGGTATTACCGGATGGGACCGCGATAGCCGAGTCGGCCGCGATCCTCATTCACTTGACTCATGCACATCCTGCGGCAGGGCTTGCCCCGACCCCTGGCACGGCGGCGCACGCCCGCTTTTTGCAGTGGATGGTGTTTCTGTCGGCCAATGCCTATGAAGCTGCTCTGCGTTACTTCTATGCGGAGCGCTACGGCATTGCCGGTTCATCCGCGGCGGACATCAAAGCCCAGGCCTTAGCGGACTACACCGCGCACCTCGAATTCATCCAAGCCGTGCTATCTCCCTATGTGTTGGGGTCGGAATATTCCGCGGTAGACCCCTATCTGCTTATGCTCGGGAGCTGGTATCCCGGGGGCACAGCGGCCCTGTCCGCGCGCTTACCCAAGCTGCATCAGCATGCCGAATTGCTGCGTTGCAGGCCGGCGACGCGAAAGGCCGAGGAGGATCACGCCGAACGCTAGCCACACCTTTTCGGGATGCGGAAGGAACAGGCGGTGGCCCACAGCCGCCGTCTTTGGCTGAGAAGACGTACATACTCTATTTCTGCGCAAGCTGAATCGTTGTCTTGCCAGTATGCGCTTCGTGGTATGCGGTCAACGCCGGTCGGTCGACCTTGGCAACCGCGGTGTTGATAGCAGTTTGCACGCACTGGTTAAACCTCAGGTGCAGGGCGAGATTGCGGTCGTCGAGCGGAGCACACACGGTTTCGGCCGCATGCTGCAGGCGGCGATACAGCACCCTTGCGCCCGCGGTACCAGAGATGTCGAGGTCGGCGAATTGGACAGTCAAAGAGGGTGGGTTCTGCGGGGCCGCCGCGTGGGCAGCCTGAATCCCAAAAGTCAATGCGAAAATAACGGTAGTGAAGCGATTCATGGCAATCTCCTTTGTGCGTGTCTGGATGGTCGGTCTGGTTCCCGCCAAGGGCGGGAGTAGATCAGCGGGATCTAGAATCACCGACGGAGCGCCACCGCTCCATGGACGGACTCTGATCAATTTATGATTTGACATGAACGGACGCTGAGCCCATGAGCAGTAAGAAACTTCGTTTCGGCGGCTGGGTATTCGATCCGGAATCGGGGGATCTGGAGCGCGAGGGGACGCGAACTCGGCTCCAGGAGCAACCGGCGCGGGCCCTGAAGGAACTGCTCGGGCATGCTGGCAATATCGTGACTCGTGAGCAGATGATCGGGTTGCTTTGGCCCAAAGGCGTGGTGGACTTCGACACCAGCCTGAATACGCTGATTCGCAAGCTGCGCAGTGCACTCGGGGATGTGGCAGATACCCCGCGATATATCGAGACGCTTCCCCGACGTGGCTACCGTTTCATCGGAACCCTGGATCCCGAGGCACAAGCTGCGTCGCGCACGAGTGGAGAGGTGCGGCAGTCCGTGCCCAGCGCTCCGGGCATGACCACGGGAACGGCATCAGGTCCGGTCCGTATAGCCATCTGCGTAATGCCCTTCAAAAACTTGAGTGGCGACGCGGAGGGAGAAGTCCTCA
>Ga0116129_1000539_pt1 | contig 24163 bp, 19 predicted proteins | sample June2015DPH_17_2_FD_89732 | JGI IMG/M metagenome (GOLD analysis project Ga0116129, IMG submission 89732) | Peatland microbial communities from SPRUCE experiment site at the Marcell Experimental Forest, Minnesota, USA - June2015DPH_17_10 | ecosystem: Environmental > Terrestrial > Soil > Wetlands...
ATAAATACCTACGGCTGGCTGCCTTATCTGGTCGCGTATGTTCCTACCGCCGACTCGATTCAGAATGTCAACATGATAACGAACTCCTTCAATGCCGAGCAGGGCATGGCGGGTGGCGCATCCGTCAACGTGATCATCAAGACCGGCACCAACAAGTTTCACGGAAGTCTCTGGGAGTACAACCAGCTCTTCAACACCAACGCTCGAAGCTATACGGAAACCCCTCAGGTATCGCCTTCGGTTCCAAAGAACATCTTCAATCAGTACGGCTTCTCCATCGGCGGGCCCGTTTATATTCCGAAGATCCTGACCGGCAAGAAGAAGCTCTTCTTCTTCCAGGACTTTGAGCACACGACGCGGCGTCAGTTGATCACGGGCCAGGCGACAGTCCCCGACCCCGCAATGTTAGGTGGCGATTTCTCCGCGGTGATGTCCGGTCTTCCACAACAGTCCGCAAACACCATCCTCTATGATCCCCAACCGGGCGGCACCGGTCCTTATCTGCCGGTCGGTTCGCGCCCAACGTTCATGTCTGAATATGGATGCAATTGCATCCCTGCCTCCCGCCAGGCATTTGCGGCCAAAACAATGCTGGCGTTGCTTCAGCCAGTCTCCGCGACTGTTGGAACACCGAGCGCAGTTGCTTTGGGAGCGCAGCTTGCGAACGACTTTAACGGCTCTGGCGACCTTTCCCTTAACCGCATCACCTCGGATTCGAAAGTGACCTACAACCCGAGCGACAGCACAAGCGTCTTCGGCCGTTACAGCGTCGAGCCGAACAGTGTGACCGACCCCCAGGAGCTGGGAACAGCCGGCGGAGGGACTTTTGACGGAGGTCAGCCGGGAGCTGCTGAAGGACGAATCCAGAACGTCGGACTCGGCATGAGCCACGTCATCACTTCCAGCCTGTTGGTCGATGCCGATTTTGGCTATACGCGTCAGGTTACGGGGGCGCAATCGACGATCGATATCGCCGATGGTGACTTCGGTTTAAACACTTTGATGATTCCAGGCACAAACGGTGTTGGGCCTAACTATGTCGGTCAGCCTGCGCTGGCCTTCACCGGCTTCAATACGCTGGGCAACGCCAACGGCGCCAGTCCATTTCTGTTCCGCGACAACCAGTTCACCTCGGACGTCAACCTAAGTTGGAGCAAAAGCAGGCACGCGATGAAATATGGCTTCACCTGGTATCACTTCGATCTCAACCACTTCCAACCTACCAGCGGAGCCGGCATCAACACTCCCCGCGGCGGATTCGAGTTCCAGGGAGGAATGACGACCGGACCTCTGGACGTTACCTCCACAGGATCGCCAGATAACATCAATAACTACACCTCGCTGGCGGATTTTCTGCTGGGACTTCCAAACGACGGCACCGGTCAGGCAATCGCGAAACCGAGCCAGATCAACGATCCAAACTCTCTGCGCTGGACGCAGATCGCCGCGTACGCACAGGACCAGTTCACGGTGACATCCAAGTTGACCGTGAACTATGGTATTCGCTACGAGTTCTATCCTGCGCCCTATCGCGATCACACAGGCGTCTATCGTCTGGATCCCACTCTGCCTCAGAGTGCGAACGTGGAGATCGGCGGGGTCAACGGCAATCCTGAGGATGCCGGCATCCATGCAGGCTGGGGTCTGATCGCTCCACGCGTTGGAGTTGCCTATCGCGTCAACGACAGGTTCGTTGTGCGTTCAGGCTTCGGCATCACGGAAGATCCGGACAGCCTGCGCTTCCTGCGCGATGCCTTCCCCGAAGATCTCGCTCCGAGCTTCAGTGGAACCGCGACGGACACCATTGCTGTCGATCCGACTCAGGCAAGCGCAGCGAATCCCAATGGCTTGCCGCTGCCTCTGACGGTCGGCATTCCCGCTTCGCCCATACCAAACCTCTCCAGCGGTTTCGCTTCGCTTCCCGTCAGTGGAGGAACCAACACCACTCCGGCGCACTATCGCCGCGGATATGTTGAAAGCTGGAACCTGTTCATCGAGCAGGAGCTTGGTGCAAGGTTTGTCGCGAACCTCGGCTATGTCGGAACCCATCAGGTCCGGCAGCTTGGCGGCTACACCCTGAATGCGGCTCCGCTGCCAAGCGGAGCCACAATCTGCATGGCCAATGGGCAATACAACCCGTCGTCGGGCCTGACTGGATCGTGTAACTTCGCTGCCAACGAGACCGTCAATACAAATGCGGGCTGTAATGCGTCCACCGGGTACACCTGCTACAACACGGGTGGCATCACGATGAACCAGCCGATCTTCAGCGCGAACTACAACGGCCTTCAGTCGCAGTTGAGCCGCAACGCAGGACGACTGGCGCAGTTTGGCCTGGTCTACACCTGGTCGCACGCGTTCGACTACGAAGACAACGGTGCTGGCTCCGGATCTGCCGGCACAGCGTTCTCCTCCCCGGCCTACTTCAAGGACAACCGAGCCACAGCGAGCTACGATCGCAGCAACAACATTCAGTTCTGGGGCATCTACCACCTGCCGTTTGGCAAGGGGCAGATGCTCGCTACTCAGGGAATTGCATCGGCACTCCTCGGAGGCTTCCAGCTGAACGGCCAGCTTAGCCACACGAGCGGCGCGCCGTTCTCCGTAAGCCCGTCGAACACAACGATCAACTCTCCCGGCAATACAGAGTACGCCGATCTCATTGCCCCCTATCATCAGATTGGAGGACATAACCGCACGCCCGGCAACACTGCCATCAGTGGTGGACAGCCCTGGTTTGATCCAACATCCTTCGCCGATCCTGTCGAGCCTACCTATACCGTGGGTCAATCACCCGCGACCATCGTTGCGCCGCATTTCGGCAATACTCATCGCAATGAATTCCGAGGCCCTGGATACACAGGTATTAATGCCAGCGCCTTCAGGGGGTTCCATATTTATCGTGAGAGTGAGTTTCAGGTTCGCGTAGAGGCATTCAATCTGCTGAACCACCCGCAGTTCTCTGACCCCAACGCAACGGTAGGCGGAGGAACCTTCGGCTACATTACAACCTTCGGCAACTCGCGTACGATGCAGTTCAGCGGTCGCTTCAACTTCTAACCGGTTCTACAACATGACGGAAGCGGCAGCTCTTTGCGGGCTGCCGTCTTTTTTCGCGAGCCAACTTCCGGGGAAGATTGCTATACGCGACTCAGGAGGCAGCCAGGTTCCGGAAGAGGCGTGGAACAACATTATAGATTTGACAATCCTCCCCTCCCGAACCCGGCGTGGCCGAAACCACAAAGGCATAACATCAAAAAGCTGGAGACTTCCTCACAATCCGCTGAGAGCCCCATGAACAAGGGTGATCGTGCTTAGGTCGAAAACTTTTCTACGAAAAACGTGCCGAATTCAAATGGATAGGTACTAAAGGAGGGAGATTCCTACCGGACTTACGTAGTTCCGGGTCTGCCTGGTAAATGCTGCAAGGAATGGACAGGCTTTTGTTACACAAAGTATATACAGAATCGGTGTGTGTGCAGAACGTATGTACCTCCTGTTTTGTGTGATGCGGCGCTTCCGCGGTTGCGGCATTCTTCGGCATCATGCCGGTTCGTGTTTCCATGCTGTTAAACGAAAGGAACTTTGCCGTGGCCCGTTTTTCCCTTCTGACGATTGCCGTTCTGTCTTTCGCTGTTGTCCTGCCTGCGATGCCAGCCCTTGCAGGAGCGCAGGCGGCACAGCCTTATATGAACCCTTCGCTGCCAGTTGAAAAGCGAGTGGACGATCTGGTGTCGCGGATGACGCTGGAGGAGAAGGTATCGCAGGTGATCGACCGGGCGGCGGCGATTCCGCGACTGAACGTGCCGGCGTACAACTGGTGGAACGAAGGGCTGCATGGGATCGCGCGGTCGGGGTATGCGACTGTGTTTCCACAGGCGATTGGTAATGCGGCTACGTGGGATACGCCGCTGGTGGGGCAGATCGGCGCGACGATTTCGACCGAGGCGCGGGCAAAGTATAACGACGCAATCAGGCACGACAATCACGACCGCTATTATGGGCTGACCATCTGGTCGCCGAACATCAACATCTTTCGCGATCCGCGCTGGGGCCGCGGGCAGGAGACGTATGGAGAAGACCCGTTTCTGACCTCGCGCATGGGTGTGGCGTTTGTGAAGGGACTGCAGGGCGATGATCCCAAGTATCTTAGAGCGATTGCCACGCCGAAGCACTATGCGGTGCACAGCGGGCCGGAGTCTACAAGGCATAAGGTAAACGTCGATCCTACGGACCATGATCTTTGGGATACGTATCTCCCTGCGTTTCGCGCAACGATTACGGAAGGCAGGGCGGACTCGATTATGTGCGCGTACAACGCCGTGGATGGCACGCCCGCGTGCGCGAGCGATCTGCTGTTGAAGCATATTCTGCGCCAGGACTGGAAGTTTCAGGGGTTTGTGACCTCGGACTGCGATGCGATCGACGATTTTTCACACAAGGACGGACATTACTACTCGACTGATCATGTAACGGGCTCGGCGGCGGGAATATTAGCGGGGACGGATACGGACTGCGGCACGGCGTACAAGGCGCTGGAGGATTCGGTGAAGAAGGGGCTGCTTACGGAGGCGCAACTGGATGTTTCGGTGAAGCTGTTGTTTACGGCTCGATTCCGGCTGGGGATGTTCGATCCGGAGAGCAGCGTTCCGTTCAATGCAATTCCTTACTCTGTAGTCGATTCACCGGAACATGAAGAGCTGGCGCTGCGGGCGTCGCGTGAGTCGATGGTGCTGCTGAAGAATGAAGACGGATTTCTGCCGTTGAAGACGGGGCAGACGGTGGCAGTGATCGGGCCGCTGGCAGCGTCGCGGATTGCGCTGGAGGGAAATTACAACGCGGTGCCGAAGAAGCCGATTCTGCCAGTGGATGGGATTGCAGACGAGTTTGGCGCGCAAAAAGTGCTGTATGCGGAGGGCTCGCCTTACATTATGGGGGGCACGGTGCCGGTACCGCGGACGTTGTTGCGGACGGCAAACGGTGAACAGGGACTGAAAGGCGAGTACTTTGCGGATGCAAACTTTGCCGGCTCCCCGGCGATGGCACGAGTGGATAAGGAGCTGGATTTCGATTGGGCTTCCGCGAATCCGGCGAAGATGAGCGAACCCAACGATCAGACGTTTTCGGTGCGCTGGACAGGAACAATAAGTGTGCCTGTGGCGGATACATATAACTTTCAGATGCATCTGCCGTTCTGCTACCCATGCAGCGGAAAGCTTAGCTACAGGATCTTCTTCGATGGAAAGCCACTGGCTCCGGTTGCAGTTCCACAGGCCATGGGGAACGGCGGTGCGGTAGGCGCGAATGGAATGGCTGCGCCGCCGGAGCGCGGATCGGCTGCAGCTCCAAAGTACTCAATTGCGTTTGCGGATACGAATTCTCATGAGATTCGCATTGAGTACAGCCAGAACGGGAAGGTGAACGGCGGTGGCATCACGTTCGAGTGGAGTCCGAAACATGAACTGTTGCAGGCCGAGGCTGTAGAGACGGCGAAGAAAGCGGACGTGGTGGTGGCATTTGTGGGTTTGACCTCGCGACTTGAGGGCGAGGAGATGAAGGTGAATGCGAAGGGCTTCGACGGCGGCGACCGAACGGACCTGGTGCTGCCGGACGTGCAGCAGGATTTGCTGGAAGCAGTGGCGAAGACTGGCAAGCCGATGGTGGTGGTGCTGATGAACGGAAGCGCGCTGGCGGTGAACTGGGCGCAGGAGAATGCCAAGGCGATTGTGGAGGCGTGGTATCCCGGGCAGTCGGGCGGACGGGCGATTGCCGAGACGCTGAGCGGAAAGAACAACCCAGGGGGTCGGCTGCCGGTTACGTTTTATAAGTCGGTGAATGACCTCCCGGCGTTCGACGACTACTCGATGGCGAACCGAACGTATCGGTACTTCAAAGGCGCACCATTGTATGGGTTTGGCTATGGGCTGAGCTATACGAGCTTCACTTACTCGGGCATAAAGCTTTCGACGAAGAAGCTGCGAGCAGGCGAGGCGCTTACGGTGGAGGCGGATGTAAAAAACACAGGCGGCCGCGCGGGCGACGAGGTTGCGGAGCTTTATCTGGTTCCACCGAAGACGATGGTGTCTCCGCAACTTGCACTTGAGGGATTTACGCGGGTACATCTGGAGCCGGGAGCGACGCGGCATGTAACGTTTACGCTCGATCCGCGAACGCTGTCACAGGTGGATGCGAAGGGTGTGCGAGCTGTGGCGCCCGGGCGTTACAGGCTGGCCCTGGGAGGAGGACAGCCTTCCGAGGCGAAGGGTGTAAGCTCGGAGTTCACGATTGAAGGCACGCAGGAGATGCCACGCTGATGCGACCTCGGCTATGGATTGGTTTACTGAGCGGCCTGGCGTGCTGCGTAGCGCAGGCAGAGACAGGCGCGGATGGATGGCTGCGATATGCGCAGATCGGCGATTCGGCGGTGGTGCATCGGTACGACGCTCTGCCGGGGACGATTGTAATGCTGGGTGATACGGCGATAGACCGCAGTGCCGCGAATGAGCTGCAGCGTGGGCTGAGCTTGATGCTGGGGCGCAGATTCACCATAGAGCATGGGCCGGAAGGGCTGGAAAAGACGCCGGATGCAATTGTGGTTGGCAATCTCGGCGCGCCGCACGGCTTCCATGTGGTGCAGGAGGGCTTGCAGCTAAAGCCTGAGGGATTTGCACTGGGTATAAAGGTGGAGGGACAGTCGCACCGGTTTCTGGTGTTTGGCGCCGATGCTCGCGGAGAACTGTATGCATCATTTCGTCTGCTGGATATAGTGGCGCGAGAGCGGCGATTGCCTGCAAAGCCGGTGACAGAGACACCTTCGTCGCCGTTGCGGTGGGTTAATCAGTGGGACAACCTGAACGGCACGATTGAACGTGGATATGGCGGGCGATCGATCTTTTATGACGATGGACATGTGCGGAGTGATCTGACGCGGGTTGGCGAGTATGGACGGCTACTGGCTTCAATTGGCATCAACGGATGCACAGTGAACAATGTGAACTCCGACCTGAGGACGCTGACGCCGGAGATGATTGTGGAGTTCGCGCGGATAGCGGATGCGTTCCGTCCGTGGGGCGTGAGGATCTCGTTGTCGGTGGATCTTTCAAGCCCGATGGTGGTCGGGAAGCTCCCTGGGTTCGACCCGATGGACCCAACGGTGGAGGCATGGTGGAAAGCGAAGGTCGATGAGATTTATAAGGCGATACCGGACTTTGCCGGGTTCGTGATTAAGGCGGACTCAGAGGGCCGTGTCGGGCCTTCTCAATATGGACGCACGCCTGTGCAAGCTGCGAATACGGTCGCGCGCGCGCTGAAGCCGCATGGCGGTCTGGTCCTGTATCGCGGGTTTGTCTACAACAACCATCTGGACTGGAACGATCTAAAGGCGGATCGGGCACGTGCGGGCTACGACAATTTTCATGCTCTGGACGGAAAGTTCGAATCGAATGTTGTAATTCAGATAAAGTATGGGCCGATTGACTTTCAGGTCCAGGAGCCGGTTAGCCCGCTGTTTGCCGCGCTGCAGCACACGAGTCAGGCGATTGAGCTTCAGATTACACAGGAGTATATGGGGCAGCAGAAACATATGGTGTATCTGGTCCCGATGTGGAAGACGATGCTGAACACGGATTTGCGAGCACAGAAAAGGTCGACTCCAGTGAAGGAGATCGTGGAAGGTAAGAGCTTTCATCAGCCGCTGGGCGGATTTGTGGGTGTGGCCAATGTGGGACTGGCCGCGAACTGGATGAATCACCCGATGGCCATGGCAAATTTATATGGCTATGGTCGGCTGGCATGGAACCCCGATCTGAGCTCGGAGCAGATTGTAGATGAGTGGACGCGGATGACATGGGGCAACGATCCGACGGTCGTGGATATGATCGATAGGCTGCAGATGGGCTCGTGGCATGCGTATGAGGAGTACACGGGAAATCTCGGGATCGGGACGCTGACGAATATTTTGGGGTATCACTATGGGCCAGGGATCGAGTCGGCCGAGCGGAACGGATGGGGACAGTGGTTCCGTGGCGATAGCAGGGGGATCGGAATGGACCGCACGGTGGCGACCGGGACCGGGTACATCGGACAGTATCCGCCGGAGCTGGCGAAGGTGTATGAGAATCTGAACACATGCCCGGACGATCTGCTGCTGTTTATGCATCATGTGCCTTACACGTATGTGCTGCACGATGGAAAGACTGTGGTGCAACATGTGTACGACGCCCACTACGAAGGCGCGGCTACGGCGGCGACCTACGCTCCGCGATGGCAGACGCTGCATGGAAGGGTGGATGAGGAACGTTACGAGACGGTGCTCGGACTTTTTGTCTATCAGGAGGGACATGCGATTGTGTGGCGCGATGCGGTGACGAAGTGGTTTCAGCATGAGTCGGACATACCGGACAGCCTGGGGCGCGTAGGAAACTATCCCAACAGAATCGAAGCCGAGAATATGATGGCCGAAGGATATACGCAGGCGGATGTGAGGCCGTGGGAGACGGCTTCGAGTGCAAAGGCTGTGGTGTGCGGCGTGAGTGCGGGATGTACGCTGACGGCCAAGCTGGATAAGCCTGCAGGAAGCTATAATGTGGTGGTGCAGTACTTCGACTACTGGAGCGGCAGGTCGCACTTTGAGTTGCAGGTGGATGGACGTACAGTGGGGCAGTGGGTCGCCGACGATACGCTGCCTCCGGCCCGGATCGATCTGCACCCGGATGGCGAGACAAGTACGCGGATTACGTTTCACGATGTGGCGTTAAAGCCGGGCGATACACTTATGCTTCGCGGGGTGCCAGACGATAAGGAGCCAGCGCCTGTAGATTACGTCGAGATCACACCAGGCACGAAGGATGCATCTCAGAAATGAAGATTGCTGCCAAACACTTGATTGTCTGTTCGCCGGATGGGAGCTTTGTCAGGCTGAGGATCGAGACCGATGAGGGTTTGACAACTGTTAGGCTAACTGCTACCAAATGCTACTAATTGATTATAGTAAAAACTTTGAAGTTGAGTGCTTGGGTGCGGCGACAAGGTGTGCATTCCAATACAACACTTCGTTGGGTAAAGGAGAACACGATGCCTGTTGCTTTCGAGCGCACGGCAACTGGGACAATGCTCGTTAAGGAGTTTGTTGGGGAATCCGGCAATTCTTCGATCTGGCTGCTTTGTATGCCAGGGTCTCCAGGTCTGGGCAAAAGTCCGAGCCGGAGGCTCAACTTGGCCGTATTTCAGTGTTTGCTGCAACCAAGAAAATGAGGGTAGCAGCTTCTGTCGGAGAGATCGACAGCGGGGTGAATGGCCATCGGCCGAAACTGATGATTCTGCCCACGCCGGATGCGGAAGTTTCTCTAGCATCGTATGCTGAGCAATACGGCAAGGCGGAGCGGACACTGTTTAACAAGCTGGCCGCCGGAGACGATGCCGGCAAACTGAAGCCGTCGTTCATGAAGGAGCATAGTCTTACGGGCCGCCAGTTCAATGCAATGGCATTCTCGATTAAGGGCAAGATCAAGAGCCTGATTGCTGTCGGGAAACTTCGCATCAAGGATTTACAGGAGCGGATTTGCTCCCTTGAATACAAACTCTCTGAGAAGCTCAAGCCGGGAACGAACAAGTACCACCAGAAGAAACGTCGGCTGAGTGTTCTCCGTGGTCGTCTCGCTGCCCTTGAGCAGGACCGAAAAGATGGCGAACTCCGGATGTGCTTCGGCAGCCACAAGCTGTTCGGCGCGCAGTTCAATCTGGAAGCCAACGGCTACAAGGATCATGCAGCATGGAAGGAAGACTGGGAGAAGGCCCGATCCCGGGAATTCTTTGTCCTTGGTTCGAAGGACGAAACTGCCGGTTGTCAAGGCTGTCAGATGACGCACCTCGACAGAGGTTTGTTCTCCGTCAAATTACGGTTGCCGAATACTGAGGAAGACAACAAGTTTGTTTCCTTTCACGAGGATTTTTCCTACGGTGTGGATGCCATCCTTGTGGCTCTTGCTTCCGGCAAAGCTTTATCGTTCCGCTTCCAGCGGGACCTCAAGGGCTGGCGCATGTTCGTATTGACCAACGTCGCAGGCGGGCCTCCGATTCGCCTTGAAAAAGGCGCAGTCGATGTTGACCTGAACGAAGACCACCTGGCCGTGACGGAGACCGACGCTTCGTGTAATCCTGTTTCGAATTCCCGTATTCCATTAATCACATACGGCTGCACAACGGACCAGGCAAGAGACAGGATCGGCGTTGCTGTCAAGCAAATCATTGAGATTGCCGTAGCCGCAAGAAAACCTCTTGCTATCAAAAAGATGGACTTCGTTCGCAAGAAGCAAGAGCTGAAAGATGGCGGTGCCAAATACGCCCGGATGCTTTTCAGCCTGTCGTATTCACTGATTCTTTCCACGATCAAGGCGCGAGCCTTCGATCGTGGAATCTCTGTGACAGAAGTCAACCCGGCCTTTACCTCGGTCATTGGACGTTACAAGTTCAGTTGCAGGTACGGCCTTTCATCTCACAGCGCCGCAGCACTGGTAATCGCGCGGCGGTCTTTACAACTCTCGGAGAGGCCAAACCCGCATAGCGGCCATGGCACCTCCCGCGTACCTGAATGGAATCGCGGTAAGCATGCATGGTCGTTTTGGGCACGGATTCTTCGCGGAGAGCGGCGTTTTTAACGCCCGGTTGGTCGCTCAAAAGCGATCCCAACTGTCCCTAAGGTGCAGTTCGGACCTACCCTTCCGGTCCAGGTTAGATCCCTGGTCGCGAATCCGCCGGAAACATCGTTCCTCTGACGTACGCTAACAGGTAGCATTTGTTAGTGGTTTAGGACCGGTATCTATGGCCTGGGCTATACCATACTGAACGGACGTAAGCTTGCCGTGGCGAGCTATCTTGAAGAGCATATGATTCCCCGCCTGATCGGACGCAATTCGTTTTAGGCAGAGGACATCTGGCAGGATCTGTATCGTGGGTCCTACTGGCGGCGCGGGCCGGTGACTGTGGCGGCAATTGCCGCGGTGAATGTGGAGCTGTGGGACATCAAGGGGAAGGCACTGAACACGCCGGTGTATAACCTGCTGGGCAGCTAATCGCGCGAGAGATGCCTGGTGTATACGCACGCGAATGGACGCAATATTCCTGAGGCGCTGGATTCGGTGCGGAAGCACATGGAAGAGGGTTATCTTGCGGTACGGGCGCAGGCCGGGGTGCCGGGCGTGGCTTCGAGCTACGGTGTGCCGAAGCCGGGCAATCCGTATGAGTCGGCTGAGCGCGGATTGCCCTCCGAGAGCCTGCGGTCGACGGAGCGGTATCTGAACTTTGCGCCTTCGCTGTTCGAGAAGCTGCGTATGGAGCCTGATGTACATCTGCTTCATGACGAACATCATCGGCTGACGCCGAACCCCTTTCCGAAAGACCAGCCCTCGAAGAATCCCTCCACAAGTGGCGATTTTCTAACTCGTTCTGGCTGGGTAGGAGATCTGAGGCATGCTGTAATTGGTTCAGACGTGGAAGAATGAAGAGGATGCCGTCCAAGAGAAAACCGAATAAGCGGGATGCAATCCTGAATGCGATGCTTGACGTTGTGGTGGAGCACGGCTTCCATGAGGCCCCAATGTCGCTCATTTCAGAGCGTTCGGGGGCGAGTACCGGAGTGATCTATCACCACTTTGGGAGCAAGGAAGAGATCATCCAGGCCCTATACGAGCGGATTAGCTTGCTGAAAATGAGCGGCCTCCTCGAAGGCTACTCCCCGGAGATGGACGCGAAAGATGCGTTCCTCCATGTATGGGCGAACTGGTATGACTTCTACCGAAAACATGTTCGTGAGATGCGCTTCTTGGAGCAGTATGCGATGGCTGGCTTTAGTTGCGTTCCCGCCCCTGATTCCTCTGAACAGGAGTTTTTCCGGCGTTTTCAGAGCCGTGCAAAGGGCGGCGTTTTGAAGGATTGGCCTCCTGAGATTCTGGAGGAGATGACTCTCGGCCTGGTGACGCGCTTGGCAAGGAAGCCTGGAAAGTTGAAGCCAGGTACTCTGCGTGAGGTAGCAGAAAAGGTGTGGGAGTCGGTGAAGGCAGAATAGACAGAACGAACGTTCGGTTTGTAGCTTATAATGGTCCCGTGAGTGAAGAACTTGTACTTGTAACGGGCGGCTCGGGTTTTGTCGGAACACACCGCATCGTCCAGCTTCTCAATGCCGGCTATCGGGTACGAACGACCGTCCGCTCGCTCAAGCGCGAGGCCGAGGTGCGGACCATGCTCCGGGAGGGCGGGGCCAAGGGCGTAGAGGCGCTTTCCTTTGTGGTTGCCGATTTAATGGCGGACGCAGGTTGGACTGAGGCCGTTCAGGGATGCACCTATGTCCTGCATGTGGCGTCGCCGTTTCCCTCTAAAGCTCCCAAGCACGAAGATGAATTGATCGTGCCGGCCCGCGAGGGCACGCTCCGCGTTCTCCGTAACTCGCGCGACGCCCAGGTGAAGCGAGTTGTGCTGACCTCTTCGTTCGCCGCAATCGGCTACGGTCACCCGCCTCAGGAGACACCCTTCGACGAGACGAGCTGGACCAATGTGGACGACAAGAACGTGAGCGCCTACGCAAAATCGAAGACCTTGGCAGAACGCGCGGCCTGGGATTTCATCGCCAGAGAAGCAGGCGGACTGGAGTTGTCCGTGATTAACCCGGTCGGCATATTTGGTCCAACCCTGGGAGCCGATTACGCCACCTCCATTATGCTCGTGCAGCGTATGATGGATGGATTTCCTGCCTGCCCAAAGCTCTCTATCGGCCTGGTGGATGTGCGGGATGTCGCGGCGCTGCATCTCCTGGCGATGACTCATTCCGCAGCCAAGGGGCAACGATTCCTTGCTCTTGCGGGTAACTTCATCTCGCTCCTGGAGGCTGCCAAGATTCTCAAGGCCCGGATGGAAGCGTCGGCGAGGAAGGTGCCGACCAGAGAAGCGCCCAATTGGCTGCTGCATGTCGGCGCCCTGTTCGATCCGAGCATTAAAGGGATCCTTCCTGAGCTAGGTAAGAGAAAGAACGCCACGAATGCGAAGGCCAAGAGTGTGCTTGGATGGGTGCCGCGCTCGCATGAGGAGGCAGTCGTCGCCTCCGCTGAAAGCCTGGTAAGGTTGGGGTTGCTCAAGGGCAGCCTGCGTTAGTTCCTGCGCGGCAGACCTGTTCTCAAGTTGGATGTTGACTCCAACGGGACATCACTCTGTCGAGACGGCCTGTTGGTCGAGTGACGGGCACCACGACCTTAGCGGCGGGCGGCGCATCTGAGCTTCAGCCTGGCGATCTCGATCAGATCAGAGACGATTCCCATAAATCGTTTCTGATCTGACATCTCCCAGCAATCAACGGCGATAAATACATAGCCAAATCAAATTTTTTCGCTCTTAGGAGTCTCAGCCGGGCTCATTCTGGTATCTTCATCGGCGGCTCAGACACAAACCCCATCCTCCAGTGCCGCCCCTGGCAGGATGCCGGATATTCCCCGAGCACACGAGGCTTTAGGTCCTTCGGAGACCTACACGATCATCGTTGCTCCGTCGCGAACGTCGACCTCTGCTCACAAGATCGGCCGCGTTGAAGTCTCCGCGATCATGGTTGTGGCGGCTGAGGCTGCAAAGCGCCGCGCCCCCATGATCCCCGAATCTTGATCAGAGGCGGTCTTCAGTTTCGGCGGAAGCGTCACCGTCCTCATCCAGCCAACGACCTGAAACGTCTTTGCGGGCGCTTACCAAACCCTGAACATGCTTCCGGACCGTGCCGCCCCTCAGGACTACATTGAGGCCCCGGTTGCTCATCGGCATCCGAATGCAATTTCTCGCCTTTCAAAAAAGACTACCCCAGCAGAGGTCTGACCAGTCGTGATAGTCTTTCCGGGACAGCGAAACGACCCGCTCGAACTTCCACTTTGGAATCCCCGGTTAATCCTCGCCGGGGGGTTCAGTGATCAGGGCAAAGGAAAATACATGATTCAACCAGCATGGCCGCGCCGACGATTCTTGCGCGCCGCCGGGAAGAGCCTGGCGGCACTGCCGCTCGTTGGCTCTCTACCAATCAATCTCCAAGCGCAAAACATCAAGACTCAAAAGCTGGCAAAGCTGGAGGCCACAGAGGTTTCCGCGAAGACGGCGGTACAGCTCAACGTTCGCGACCTGGGCGCAACAGGCGATGGAAGGACCAAAGACACCCTTGCACTGCAACAGGCGCTTGACCGCTGCAGTGCGCTCAACGGAGGTGAGGTGTTTGTACCGGCGGGCGACTACCTCGCCGGCGCACTGATCTTGCGCTCAAACACCACCCTTCGGCTGGAAGCAGGAGCAAGCCTGCTCGGCTCGCCAGACATTGCCGACTACCCGATGACGCAAGTCCGCTGGGAGGGCCGATGGATCAAGGGATACGGTGCCTTCATTTCCTCGCAGGATACCGAAAACGTGAACATCATCGGCAAGGGCAGGATCATGGCCAGTTCGGAGATAAAGGGCCGCGTGCGCCACGCGGACGGTTCGCCGATGGTTTACGGTCGTCCACCAGTTGGGTCTGCGCCGGCGCCTCAGGTTTTATCAAACGGCCCAGCAAACGTTGCCCGCCAAGACATCATTCGCAACCCGGCGCTGATGGAGTTTACCCGCTGCAAGAATGTACTGGTCCAGGATGTCTTCACGCAGGGCAACGACATGTGGTCGACCCATCCGGTGTATTGCGAAAACGTCGCATTCCGAAACGTCGCCATCCACGGCGGCGCCGACGGCATCGACGTTGACTCTTGCAAGCACGTCATCATTGATGGCTGTGCCTTTGAGACCCGCGATGACTGCATATCACTCAAGAGCGGCCGGGGCATGGAAGGGAACGTTATCGGCATCCCTTGCGAAGACATTCGCATCTCCAACTGCACATTCAACGACGCCATCTGGGCCTGCATCGGAATTGGCAGCGAAACTTCCGGGGGCATTCGCAAGGTCGTTGTCGAGCATTGCACCTTTCTGGGCGCACGTACGCACGCGATTTACATCAAGAGCCGGCCCGGGCGAGGCGCATTCCTGGAGGACTTCACCATGACCGATCTCGACGTTTCAAACGCCCGCCTCGGGTTCCTGCGCATCACCACTCTCAACAGCGGCCTGCAGGATCCCGCTCCCGTGCCCGGTCTCGACGGTATCCCTACTATTCGCAATTTCACTTTCTCAAACATTCGAGTCACCGATGTTCCCGTCCTGGTGCAAGCCAACGAAATCCATCCCGACAAGCCGCTCGATGGCTTCGTGCTCAGCAACGTGACTGGCACCTGCCAAAAAGGCATCATGCTCGCCAACATGAAGAATGTCGTGCTTCGCGACATCAAAGTCACCGGATTCGCTGGCCCGCTGATCAGCGCCTACCAGGTCACTGGCAGCGGAATCGCAGGCGCGGCGCCTCTTGAGCCGCTCAAAGTTCCAGATCCGATTCCCTCACCCGCAAAACCGTACACGCTGGGCCAATAGCTCTGCCGCCTCACCAGCTCCAGGAGAGTCACCATGAAAACCGGCGTCAGACTATTGACGGCAGCATTTATGACCGCAACTTTGAGCGCATGCGCGCAGTTGCCCTCGCGCCCCGATCCAAATGAGATTCCCCTTCCCCCGATCAACACAAGCATGAAGCCCATGCCCGGCCCGGATGCGTTACCCACCCGGACCGCCCTGCCCGATCCGCTCGTCCTCAATAATGGCCAATCCGTCCGCACGGAAAAGCAATGGCTAAAGCGGCGTGAAGAGATCCGCACTACGCTTGAGTACTATGCCGTGGGCCAGGCACCGCCACCACCGGGCAACGTGACGGGTCACCTCGTCAGCGAACAGAAACTCAATGACGGCAAAGTCAACTACCGTCTCATTCACCTCACCTTTGGCCCGCAGGAGAGCCTTAGCCTCGATATCGGGATCTTCACTCCCGCTGGCATTCCACCGGCACCTGCGATCATCTCGCCGTCAGGCACGCCGCCGGGAGCCAAACCGCTTCCACGCCTCGCGCAGGGCGCCAATCAAGGCAAAGGTCAGGACGCACTTCTTGTCACCGGCCCCATGGTTAGTACACCGGCGCCTGCTGGCACGCAATCGCCTCTCTATGCCGCACGAGTTGCTGGTGATCCTTTCCGCCAGCGGAGCGCGGAAGAGATTGCTGCTACCAATCCCGCGCTTGCTCACGGTTATGCCTTCGTCACCTTCAATTACAACGACACCGGCGAGGACACGACCCTGCGCCTGGCCGACGGCAGTTGGGCCTATCGCACCACGCGCTTCTTTCCCGCTTATCCAAACTACGACTGGGGCTTGCTGCGCGCCTGGGCCTGGGGCGTGTCGCGAATTGTGGATTACTTGCAGACCGACCCCAGCGTCGACAAGACAAGGCTCATCGTTACCGGTGTCTCGCGCACGGGCAAGTCAGCCCTGGTTGCCGGCGCGTTTGATGATCGCATTGCCATGACCGCTCCCGTGGCCAGCTCTGGCGGCGGAACACCAGCATTCCGCTTCAGCGGCGAAGGCCGCGGCGGCAAAGAAGGCTTAACTGAAATGGTCCGCAAATATCCCAACTGGTTTGGCCCACACCTGCATGAGTTCTGGGGCCGGCAGGACAAGTTGCCCTTTGACGAGCATTGGTTCCTCGCCCTCTGCGCCCCTCGGCCCGTCATTTCGCTTGAGGGCACTCATGATCAAAATGTAAACATCAACGGCGTCTACCAAAGTGTCTTGGCAGCGCGGCCCGTCTTCTCGTTTCTGCATGCCGATGGCAAGCTCGGCGTCAATTTCGCAGATCGCCCGCATGGCATGGTGCAGGGTGACTGGGACGCGCTACTCGCCTTCGCCGACAAATATCTGCTTGGCAAGCCGGTTGACCGCGACTTCTACACCTTCCCACCAGAGTTGCTCAAACCTGCGGCGCCGAAGTCCGCGGGAGTCGCAGAAAAAACCAACTAATCTGCAACTGGCGAAGAAGCCGGTTCACCGTGGTAGCCAGTGGTGCAGCGGGCGGCGATGATGCTGTTTCCGTGCTCGTGGCGGAGTTGAACGATCCGGATATCAATTCGCGCCACGCCGCAATGCGCAGGCTCCATTCGACGGACACAGCGCGTAACTGCTCCCGTGATGACCGAATTGCTGCGTTCGCCGCCGCAGCGCGAAAGCATGACCGCCGAATATGGCCTGAAAGCGCTTACGCACCGGCGCGAAGCGAGTACCGAATTGGCGGAGCCACCACCTTCTGGCCCTCGCCTCCAATGGATTCGATGGTGGAAGACTGACGGGCAGGCCGCGATTAATTTCATACCGTGTCAATGCGGCGAAACTGAACCACTTCGGTCGTCCTGAGGCTTCACCGCACGCTCGACTTCTTGAGAGACAGCGATCGCGCAAGTACTATTCCGGGTGGACAACCGACTATGTGAAACCGCCTAAGCGGGGGTGCCTATGCTGGAGTTACCACACAGTACATGATTGCGCAAAGCATTAATTAACGAGTTACTTTGAGCTTGACGACCAGGGGACCAATCGATCCCGATCAGTGTCACTTCTTCGTCGCGCGGCTCTGCAGCAGCGGCGCACGGCCTACACTCGACGCGGTGAAGAAACGCAGGATAATCTCGAGCTCCGCCTCTGAAAATCCCTTCGTTACCTCGGCAAACTGCTTCTGCGCCCCCTTGTAATTTACATCCACGCGTTCTTGCCGTGTCGGCTGCAGATGGATCAGCACGCTGCGCCGGTCTTCAGGATTCGGCTCACGGCGCACGTAACCTGCTGATTCTAGACGATCAAGAACCACGGTTACGCCGCCGGAACTGAGTCCGCTCCATTGCGCCAGTGCCCCGGGCGTCATGGGGCCCAACAAGTCGAGCATATTCACAAACTGCATATCGGTAGGATGCAGGCCGAGTGTATCGGCCGCACGTTGGCTTAGAAAGCTGGCGCCTGCGATGAACAGCCGCACCGCACGGCGCAGGGAAGAAACCAGAGTTTTGCTTTTTCGGCTTGACACGTCGTTCGCCTTATTCTAAAAGAATCTTATTTAATAAGATATTGTTTGTCCAGAAACGATATTCAATATTATGGTCGAAATAACCAAATCGGTAACCAGTCCACCTCCGCGCGGAGGTGGATGGCGCTTCTCCCTCACGCTCGCGATTCTCTCACCGCTGATCGCCGAAGTACTGAGCGGTGCGACCAGGTTCAGTGTCATTTTGCGCTCGTGCCGGAGATCCTCGTCTAGGGCTGCGGCGTGCCCGTGATTCGCGAAGTCGTCCGCCGGTGGCGCGGCGGCTGGACGAGCATGCTGCCGCTTGGACTCGGTCTGTCGATCGCCGAAGAATTCCTCATCCAGCAGACCTCACTTGCGCCGCTTCCGTTTCCCGGTGCGCTCGCCCACTACGGGCGCGCGTGGGGCGTTAACTGGATCTACTTTCTTTTTATGCTTGGCTATGAGAGCGTTTGGGTCGTATTAGTGCCCGTGCAGATAACGTAACTCATTTTCCGGAGCCGGCGCTATACCCCCTGGCTTTCTAATCGCGGCTTCGTCATTGCCGTCTTCCTCTTCCTGATAGGCTCGCGCATTGCTTGGTATGGCTGGATCAAGCGCGTGCGCCCAGTGATCTTCCACCTGCAGCTGTATCATCCTGGTGCACGCGTCATCGGATCTGGCGTACTCGCGATCGCGCTGCTTTCAATTCTTGCCTATTTCGTCAGTCGCGTAAGAAACGGAAAGCCATCTTCGGCATTTGCCGCTCCGCCAGTCTGGGGCGTCGTGGTGTTGGGCTTCATTCTCGGTTGCCCTTGGTACGCACTAATGCGCTTTGTCTTTGCACCCGAAGAACCGCACGTCGCCTTCAGCGTGATCATGGCCGGTGGCATTGCGTGGGCTGCGCTGGTCTATCTGATGCTTGGTCGTCTGGCCCGCTTCGGACGTTGGAGGGACATCCATCGTTGGGCGCTGACTTTCGGTGCAACACTGCTCTGCATGGTTGCAGGATTCTCCGGCAGCAGCACGTGGAAGCCCGTCGACATCTATGGAAAAATAGCCTTGAATTGTTTGGCTGCGGTTGCATTCTTCCTGCTTCTGTCTCACTTGCGCCGGACCCAATTGGCTGCAGAGCCATCTGCATAGCCTCCTATGGCGGGTAGTTTCCCGGGTTGCTGAAGCGTTTCGGCATCACCTCAGCAGCCGGACGCAAACTCCAAGCTATTCGCTCAGAAAACAGGGAACGGAAAACGCCCCAGGCACCGGGAGCCTTTTCGGACCCCAGTCCGAAGGGAAGGAACGAGATTGCTGAGGGCATTCTGGGAGTACCCCCGGTGAAAAATATTAGGCTCCTTTCTCCTGCTCCATTCGTTGGCTGTAGGATTCTGTCTGCAATCGGTCTTGATGCTCGTGGACGAGATGGCCGCCACGAGCAAAGCCGGGGAGGCCAGCGCAGCGAACCCACCTGAAGCAGACAGGAGCTTGCTCAACGCCTCAAAAACAATATCACCGCGCAGCGTTTCGATCTGGATCAGCAGCGCTTTTGCGAATTGCTTTTCATTTGCAGACCTACCTGATTGGCCGAAGCCGTTTCGCGACAAAGAGACCGTGTAGACGCGCAAGAGCGTCTCGTCGCGGTTATCGTTGAAACCCGGGACTCAGACATCTAGGCGAGCCTGCTGACTCAAGTTGCGCGCGTGGCTCGCGTCTCTTTCCCAGTGGGCTCATTTACGGAACTGGGTTGATCCAAAAACTGGATGCGCGGGGGGAGTCCCATCTTGATGCGCTCGGCTTCGCGCTGGCGGACGGTGAAATAGACGTCGTCCGGGTCGCGCAGCTTCTCCTCTTCGCTGCGCTGTTGGGTTTGAAAGAGCCAGGCCTCGGTATGCTCGACGCCAGCCATCGACTCCACAATATCCAGGCTGATTACAGCGCGAGCATACTGAATCAGCGACTGGTTATAGAGAAGGGCTTTAGGTTCGATGGCAAACTTGTTACTCAGCTCTTCGAGTACCTCGACCATCTTCTCGGTGCACCGATTAAACTCGTAAAGATGCTCATAGACCGGAAACCGCAACGGCGGTGTTCCCGTCCCTGCGTGTCGCACGGCGTCTTGCCATTCCTGCTGGCGCTTTTCCGAAACTTGACTATTGCGGAAAAGCTCTCGAAAGAAAGGGTTTGTGTCCGAACCGGACCGGCGGGTATCTTTAGAGACATCCATATTGTCGCCTTTCGTGAGAAGGTGCATGTGGTTAGGGATGCGCTGGTGTTATCGCACCGGCGCGTCCTGCAGCGAATTGAGCATGGCTCTCCGAAGACAGTGAGCCAGTGCTGAAAGGATATGGGATAAAATACGCGATGTCAACAAATATAAGACATGGAGATGAAAATATTGTTGATATCTCTGTCTGGATTTCCCAATCAGAGGCAGCTCGAATGCGCGGAGTCACCCGCGCAGCGATTTCCGCTCTTGTGAAAAGGAATCGCCTCAAGACGTTGAAGATCGGCGGAAAGAACCTTTTGAACCGCGCAGATATTGAAAACTACCAGCCCCAACCACGTGGACCTAAACCCAAAGAGAGGAACAAGGAAACAGAATCCGCTCCGCGTTCGGATCGCCGCACATCTAACGCGGAAGAAGGTGAAAACAAAAACCTCTCACCCGGACAGCGCGTTAAGTACCTGCGGTACGCAGGTACAAATAACAAGAATCTTCCGGATTTTATTTCTCAATCGGAAGCCGCCCGAATTCGTCGTGTTGCCAGGCAGTCCATCGCAGACCTGATCGAGCGAGGCCGGTTAACTTCAGTCACAGTGGCGGACAGGACTCTCGTTCTCCGCTCCGAGGTTGAGAATTTCGTTGCGCAGCCGAAGCTTGGCCGGCCGCCAAAGAAGGCAGCCAGTTTAACTACATCCAAAGCGAAAAAGCCAAAGAAATAAGACTCGATAAACCAGTTCCCTTTTTCTTCCAAGGATGTCATGTGACTATTCAGAGGCGCCGCAAGCAAGGTACGCTATTGCCACTGAGGCGGGATTGACGATGCCTTGTCCTTGCTGGTTCTCGGTATCGGCATTCGCCTCGACTACGCCGGATTGACCGTCAAGTACGCCTCAGGCCCGATCCAGCGAATCTCGAGTACGGGGACATTGCACTGCCGTTTGGACGCAACCTTGTCCTGAGGAAACCCGTCCCCTGAGGTAACCCGTCCTTGGATACATCCAGTTCTGCGGCCACATGTTGGTGCGCAATGCCTGCTGCTCAGGCCCGCGGCAGGATATGAGGCCGTAGTATGACATGCATGCGTTGTGAGTGGTCACGAGACTCTGCCGGCCCTGATACACATGCACTAGTGCAACTTTCCCGCGAAGGGTCGATTCACGTCCGCCGAGAGTCGTGGTGTTTTTTAACAGCCTTGCGGTAAATCCGGTAGCGACCGAATCGCGATACCCAATACTACCTGCGGCAGCAGTCGTTATGGAGCCCTCGAAGCAGGTCAAATTGTGTGTACGAAGTTATAGGCCGAGCAAGCCTCGATTTTTGGGCTCCCGAATTACTAGAGAAGCTCCTTGATCGACGGATCGCCGCCCCGCTATGCTGATTTTTGTTGTTCACCATTTGGGTGACTCCTGGGAATTGGGAATTGGAAATTGGTTCGTGAAACTCGCAACCTTGCATGTCTACTGTTGCAAAACAGGATTCCCAGGAGTCGCCAAGTGTCTCCGGTGCATTCTTTAGGTCTCACCTTACCTCGCGGGAGTGTTCAACCACGGAGTTCACCTCAAGGGCGTTTTCATTTCTTACACAGAAAATACCCACGGCCCCATTTGAGACCTCGAACACTGCACTTCCCGGTGGTGCGGTGATTACCCACACTTCTGGAGTTTGTTTCGATATCAGATAATCGCGAGGGCGGAGCCGCCCCCTCTCCATGCTGCCTAAAGCCGGTCCCTGGCTTGAGTCGGCATTTCTTGCAAGCACTCCCGACAATCTGTACTATTGGATTTAGTCTCCTTCGGCCCCTCTGTCAATGCGATTGACTATCTGTAAAGGCTCTGATTCGACAAAGCCATTGAGGTGGAAATCACATGAAAATCCATTGGGACCTTGCAGCAGAACGTCCTTCGATCGATCTTGACGGTCGTGCGGATAGGGCTTATCTTGAACTTCTAATTGAGCACAGTCCGATTGCAATTGTCATCCTGAATTCCCATCATCAGGCAGTGCAATGCAATCCGGCCTTTGAGAAGATGTTCGGCTTTTTGCGTTCAGAGATTGCCAACCGTCCCTTCGACGATCTGATCGCGGCCGGGGTTATGCTCGATGAAGCTCGGCAGTGCACGCGGTTAGTCCTGCAAGGTGAGAAGACGCACGCGGTCAACTGGCGTCGCCGGAAAGACGGCGTGTGGATTTACGTGGAGATTCACGGTATCCCACTCATCATTGACGGCATGCTCCACGGCGTCTACGGGTTATATGTGGACATTACCGAACGGACACGCGCCGAGTCTTCATTGCGGAAGTTGTCTCTCGAACTGATGCATCTGCAGGAGACCGAGAAGCGCCGCATCGCGCGCGAATTGCACGATGCAACGTCGCAGGAACTCGCGCTTCTGAGCATCAGCTTAAGTAAGCTGAAATCAAAGTTGTCGGCAGAAGACACCGAGGTTGCAGCGCTGCTGAACAGCATTCAGGACCTTACTCGGCAATGCACACAGAAAATCCGAACCGCTTCCTATCTGCTGCACCCGCCGCTACTGGAAGAGGCAGGCCTGATCCCAGCGATCTCTTGGCTGGCGGATGGGTTTGCTGAACGCGTGGGGATACCCGTCAACGTCCGGATCTCCTCCAAGGTAGGACGCTTGAATGAGAAGGCGGAGTTGGCGCTATTCCGCGTCCTGCAGGAAAGCCTGAGCAACGTTCTGCGCCATTCGAAGAGCAACCTGGTCGATATTCGCCTGTCGCGCCGCTTGAAAACCGTTAAGCTGAGCGTTGAAAACCGTGGCGCATCCAATCTACCCGCACGGACGGGCGAAGCCGTTCGAGATGGGGTTGGCATCGCCGGAATGAAGGAACGGATGATGGAATTGGGAGGACACCTGGACGTGCTTAGCACGGACTACGGAATGACGGTCGTTGCGTCGCTCCCCATGGAGGCCCGCGCGGATGCGTAATCTGCGAATCGTTGTGGCCGACGACCATCCCTTGATGCGCAGAGGGATCTGCGATCTGCTGGAATCGGAGCCGGGCTGGAAAGTTGTTGCCGAAGCGAGCAACGGCCGCGAGGCGGTGGAGGCAATGACCGGTTCGAAGCCCGATGTCCTGGTGATCGATCTCGCTATGCCGGAGTTGAATGGACTTACGGCGACACGCGAGATTCTTCGCGCGCTTCCTAAAACAGAAGTCGTCCTGTTGACGATGCACAATACTGAGCAGGTCATTCGCGAGGTTCTGGAGAGCGGTGCTCGCGGATTCGTTCTCAAAAGCGATGCTGGGCAAAACCTAGTTGCCGCCGTGAAAGCGGTGGCTGGGGGAAAGCCGTTCTTTACGCCGAATGTTGCTGATGTTGTTCTCAAGGGCTATCTGCGCAGCAACTCCAAGAACGGGTCAAGGGCCAACCTTCCGGTGCTGACCACTCGCGAGTTGCAGGTGATGCAACTGCTTGCTGAAGGTAAGGCGAACAAGGCTGTTGCAAGCGCCATGCAGATTAGCGTAAAGACGGTCGAAGCGCATCGCAGCAATATTAATCGCAAGCTGTCAATTAAAACTACTTCCGAACTGGTTCGCTACGCTGTGCGCAACGGAATTGTAGACGCATAACTTATCGGTGCGCATCACGCCTGTATGTGGTGCCTTTTGCCTAAGCGAGCATATTTGTGAGCATGATGCTCGCGAAAACCGCGTCGAGGACCCCTAAGCGTAGCCAAGGGTTCTTTCTTTCAAAACTAAGGGTTTTCCCTAATTGTTTCAATTCCGCAATCGGTTAATTTAGCAATCAGCCCCACCCGAATCTGAACTGCCACAAGACTTGGATCAGATTCGCGCTTTCCTGAACTGCTCGCTGTCCATGATTCATTTGCTCGCCATGCTTAATGCTTCCGCCAACGATCCGGGCCCTCGGTGGCGCCAGTCACAGTCCCACTGGAAGCCGTACGTCCACACTGAATATGACCGTTGTTCTGCGCTCCGCG
>Ga0116129_1000540_pt1 | contig 24155 bp, 20 predicted proteins | sample June2015DPH_17_2_FD_89732 | JGI IMG/M metagenome (GOLD analysis project Ga0116129, IMG submission 89732) | Peatland microbial communities from SPRUCE experiment site at the Marcell Experimental Forest, Minnesota, USA - June2015DPH_17_10 | ecosystem: Environmental > Terrestrial > Soil > Wetlands...
GCTGCGCTTCAACAAGTACGACTACGAGTTCTCATCGTGCATCAGTGGTTGGGGGTCAGGCATGGGGGCCGCCGCGCCGTCTTGTTCCGGTCTCATCACGCAAGACCCAAGCAAGACCAGCCCGAAGGTCAATCTGTCCTACACGTTCAGCCCGGATCTGATGCTCTATCTGACCGCGGCCAATGGCTTCCGTCCCGGCGGGGGCAACTCCGTCTATCCAACGACCGGCGCCGCGTGGGGGCCGGCTTACGCCGCATCTGGCTACACCAGCGGCAAGTGGCCATCCAGTTATGGGCCGGACTCGGTCTGGAGCTACGAATTCGGCGAGAAGGCCCGCTTCCTCGACCGACGTCTTACCGTGAACGCGAGCGTCTACTATGAGCATTGGAGCAACATCCAGCTCGAGGCGTATCCCAACGACTGGGCGCTGAACATCAACGGTAACTACGCCACGATCTACGGCGGCGAGATCGACACCCTTGCGGTCCTGGGCGGGGGCTTCAACCTCGAAGTCACCGCCGGCTACCTGCATGAGTTCCTCGACGGAGGCCCGCACTGGCTCATCGCCCCGGTCGACAAGCTTCCGGAAGTCCCATCGGTGACCGCTGATGCCATTCTCAGCTATTCGAAACCGCTCACCGACAAATACACCTTCATCGGGAAACTAGAAACCTCCTATACCGGCTCACGCTACTCCCTGGCTTTCCCGGTCCCTGTTCAGTTCACCGGTGCGTACACGCAGTTGCCCGGCTATGCCCTCACCAATTTTCGGGCCGGCATTCAATCCCACGACGGCTGGAGCGCCACGCTGTTCGTCAACAATCTGACCAACAAGCACGCGGAACTGGAAAACCTGTATCAGGAGAACGAGCCCAACGCTGCGTTCAATCGAATCATCACCAATCAGCCGCTCACCGCGGGAATCGATCTAACCTATAAGTACTGATGACAACATGGTAGTGATGACAACGTGCGGGATGAGACAAGCGGCCTAGCCGGTCTCGGCCTGATTGGGCGCCACGAACTTGCGAAAGGTTACCGCCTGCACCAGCCGCGCCTTGCGCACGAAGGTCTGGTAGAGCAAGTCGCGCATGACCTCGAGCAGAACCCCCGCGCGCTCGGCGTTGAGATTGGGCTGGTGCGGCCAGGGATCGCTGTCGCTGCCGAACAGCACCGCCCGCAGCGTCGCGAACGTGTCGTCGTCGAGCTCCGCCAGCACGCGAATTTCCTGCAGGCTGTCGAATAATTGCAGCTTGCCGCGCTCGCCTAGTTCCCGGAACAGGGATTGCGCGGTACGCCGGCTCATGGAGCCGAACGCATTGAAGCAAGAGGCGGCGTAGCAGCTCAAAGCTTCCTTGAACAATGCCTCGGCTTCCTCCGGCAGGTAAGTCAGCGGGAAATTTTCCCGCGCGCGCTCGATTTCCACATAATTGTGTGCGAGTTCGATGCGCAGCGCAGTGTAGGCCTTGACGGTGAATTTAAGGAAGTTCGGCTCACCGCAGGCATCGCAGCGAAACACGATGCCGACGTGCTTGGGTTTGCGCTGGCTGAGTTCGTCGAACTTCGGGATGGCCACCGGCGTGAGGTGAGTCAAGGTCTGGCAGTGCGGGCAGGTCAGCGCGATGCCCTGGTATTCGACGTGCAATTCGTCTTGCGGGGTTATGTAGATACTCATGTCTCAACCTGTCAGTGGTTTGTAGCGGATCCGGTGCGGTTGAGCGGCGTCCTCGCCTTTGCGCCGCTTGTAGTCCTCGACATATTCCTGGTAGTTGCCCTCGAACCAATAAACCTGAGAGTCGCCCTCGAAGGCCAGTATGTGGGTCGCGATGCGATCCAGAAACCAGCGGTCGTGGGAGATCACGACGGCGCAGCCAGGGAAGGCAACCAGCGCATCCTCGAGCGCGCGCAGCGTCTCGATGTCCAGGTCATTGGTGGGTTCGTCGAGCAGCAGCACGTTGCCGCCGGCCTTCAATACCTTGGCAAGATGTACGCGATTGCGCTCACCCCCCGACAACTCGCCGATCAGTTGCTGCTGCTGGGCGCCCTTGAAGTTGAAGCGGCCTACGTAGCCGCGCGAGGAGGTTTCGTAGTTGCCCACCTTGATCAGATCGAGACCGGCGGATATTTCCTGCCAGACGCTGTTCTTGTCGTTGAGCGCCTGGCGCGACTGATCGACGTAGGCCAGCTTGACGCTCGGTCCCAAGCGGATCTCTCCGCCGTCGGGCTTCTCGATGCCGGACAGCATGCGAAACAGCGTGGTTTTGCCGGCGCCGTTCGGCCCGATGATGCCGACGATGCCGCCCGCCGGCAGATTGAAGCTTAGGGAATCGATCAGCAGCCGCTCGCCATACGCCTTGCGCAGAGCCCGCGCTTCGATCACCAGATCGCCAAGCCGCTCGCCGGGCGGAATGTAGATCTCATTGGTCTCATTGCGCTTTTGAAATTCCTGGGATGACAATTCCTCGTAACGTTGCAGGCGTGCCTTGGATTTGGCCTGGCGCGCCTTGGGGTTGGTGCGCACCCATTCCAGTTCGCGTTTCAGCGTCTTTGCCAGCGCGTCCTGCTGGCGCTCCTCCTGCGCCAGGCGCTGCTCTTTCTGCTCCAACCAGGAGGTGTAATTGCCCTGCCAGGGGATACCGTGGCCGCGGTCCAGCTCCAGAATCCATTCGGCGACGTTGTCGAGAAAATAGCGATCGTGGGTGACGGCAATCACCGTGCTCGGATATTCCTCGAGAAAATGCTCGAGCCAGGCGACCGATTCGGCGTCCAGGTGATTGGTGGGCTCATCGAGCAGCAGCATATCGGGCTTCGACAGCAGCAGCCGGCAGAGGGCCACGCGGCGCTTCTCGCCGCCCGAGAGCTTGCCGACCAGCGCCTCCCAGGGGGGCAGGCGCAGCGAATCGGCGGCTATTTCCAGCTTGCGCTCCAGTTCCCAGCCGCCAACCGCGTCGATCTGATCCTGCATCTTCGCCTGCTCTTCCATGAGCTTGTTCATCGCGTCATCCGACATCTCTTCGGCAAACTTGTCGCTGATGGCATTGAAGCGATCCAGCAAGCGCTGCACTTCGCCGACGCCCTCTCCCACCACCTCGCGCACGGTTTTGGCATCATCGAGCTGCGGCTCCTGCGGCAGGTAGCCGACCTTGATGCCGGTTTGAGCGCGTGCCTCGCCCTCGATATCCTTGTCCACGCCGGACATGATTTTGAGCAGGGTGGATTTGCCGGAGCCGTTCAGGCCCAGCACGCCGATTTTGGCGCCGGGAAAGAAACTCAAACTGATGTCGCGCAAGATGATGCGCTTGGGCGGCACGACCTTGCCGACCCGGTTCATGGTGTAGATGAACTGAGCCATTTCTAGCCTTTCGGTTGTGAAGGGGGAGCGGGGACCGAGCAGGAGTATGGTTTAGTCCCGGAATCTTGTCACGACGCGGGTTTGTCGCTAGGGAGGGACCGCCGGATGCGCTATACTTATCGGCTATCTTTCGGGAGCGTTTCATGTTCAATGGCAAAATGACCATCGCTGACCTTGATCCCGAATTGGCCAAGTCGATTGCCGGCGAGCGCGGGCGCCAGGAAGATCACATAGAACTGATCGCCTCCGAGAACTACGCCAGCCCGCGGGTGCTGGAGGCGCAAGGCTCGGTGCTCACCAATAAGTACGCCGAGGGCTACCCAGGGAAGCGCTATTACGGCGGCTGCGAGTTCGTCGATATTGCCGAGACTCTGGCGATCGAGCGCGCCAAGCAGCTATTCGGCGCCGCGTATGCCAACGTGCAGCCGCATTCCGGCTCGCAGGCCAACGCCGCGGTGTACTTCGCGCTGCTGAACCCCGGCGATACCATCCTCGGCATGAGCTTGGATCACGGTGGACATCTGACCCATGGCGCGAAGGTCAACTTCTCCGGCAAATTGTTCAAGTCGGTGCAGTACGGGCTGAAGCCCAAGGATGGCACCATCGACTATGACCAGGTCGAGCAACTTGCCAAGGAACATCGCCCGAAGATGGTGGTCGCCGGATTCTCGGCATACTCGCGCGCCATCGACTGGGCTCGATTTCGTGCCATCGCCGATTCGGTGGGTGCGTATTTCTTCGTCGACATGGCGCATGTCGCAGGCCTTGTGGCCGCGGGGCTGTACCCCAATCCCGTACCCATTGCCGATGTCGTCACCACCACCACGCACAAGACGCTGCGCGGGCCGCGCGGCGGCTTGATACTGGCGCGACCGCACGCCGACCTGCACAAGAAATTCAACTCCATGGTGTTTCCGGGGATTCAGGGTGGACCGCTCATGCATGTGATCGCAGCCAAGGCGGTTGCATTCCTGGAAGCATTGCAGCCGGAATTCAAAGCTTATTCGGCGCAGGTGATCGCCAACGCGCGCGCCATGACCGCGGTGCTGCAGGAGCGCGGCTATAAGATCGTGTCCGGGGGCACGGACAATCATTTGTTTCTGCTGGATCTCATCGACAAGAACATCACCGGCAAGGACGCCGACGCCGCCTTGGGGCGCGCGCACATGACGGTCAACAAGAACGCGGTGCCGAACGATCCGCGACCCCCGTCCATCAGCAGTGGACTGCGCATAGGCACGCCGGCGGTGACCACGCGTGGCTGCAAGGAACCGGAGGCGCGCCAGCTGTCGAATTGGATCGCCGATATCCTCGACCATATGGGCGACGAAGCCGCGGTTGAGCGCGCCCGCGCCGAGGTCGTAGCACTGTGCCGACGGTTTCCCGTATATGGCTGACGGCGTACCGGTCCAACCGCCGTGAGTACTTCTCATGCATTGTCCATTTTGCGGTCACTCGGAGACTAAGGTCATCGACTCGCGCCTTGCCGGCGAAGGTCGGCAAATCCGTAGGCGTCGCGAATGCTTGGAGTGCAGCGAAAGATTCACCACCTTCGAGACGGCAGAGCTGCTGCTGCCGACCGTGGTCAAGGGCGATCGCAGCCGCGAGCCCTTCGATGAAAACAAACTACGTATCGGCATGCAGAAAGCGCTGGAAAAGCGGCCCGTCTCGCGCGAGCTGATCGAGGCGGCCGTGGCGCGCATCTGCCACAAGCTGCGCAGTTTGGGGGAACGCGAGATCGCGGCCCGTAAAATCGGCGAAATGGTCATGGAGGAACTGCGCCACATGGACGAAGTGGGCTACGTGCGCTTCGCTTCGGTGTACCGCAGCTTCCAGGATGTCGAAGCGTTTCGAGCTGAAATCGATCAGTTGCGGCGTCATCGGCGCCGCCGCGAACCGAACCAGGATCAGCTGCCGTTGCTGCCGGGCGAGGATGCAAAGCCGGGTGTGCAAAAGGCCGACAAATGAACGCAGATTCTACAAGCGGCGCGGCTCCCATAGTCGGTGCCGCCGTCAGCCCCCAGGACGAGGTGCATGTGCGCCGGGCGCTGCAGCTGGCCGAGCGCGGCCTGTACACCACCGATCCAAATCCGCGCGTGGGCTGCGTGATCGCCGACCGGGAGCAGGTGCTGGCAGAGGGCTGGCATGCGCGCGCCGGCGAACCGCACGCCGAAGTGTTCGCGCTGCGGGCCGCGGGCCAGCGTGCGCGCGGCGCCAGCGTTTACGTCACGCTCGAGCCCTGCAGCCACACCGGACGCACGCCGCCGTGCGCCGATGCATTGATTGCCGCGGGCGTCGCGCGCGTGTGGTGTTGTACGCCCGATCCCAATCCGAAAGTGGCGGGCAGCGGTATCGAACGCCTGCGCGCGGCGGGCATCGAGGTAGGGGTGGGTGCGTTCGCTGAGGAGGCGCGGGCGTTGAATCCAGGCTTCTTCTCACGTTTCGAACGGCGTCGCCCCTATATTCGCTTGAAGATGGCGATGAGCCTGGATGGGCGTACCGCGGCCGCGGCGGGCGGCCAGATCTGGATCAGCGGCGAGGCATCGCGCGCCGACGTGCAGACCTGGCGTGCGCGCAGCTCCGCGGTGCTGACGGGCTCGGGCACCGTGCGCTGCGACAACCCTGCGCTCAATGTGCGTTTGAGCTACGGACCGTGGGTACGCCAGCCGCTGCGCGTGGTTCTGGATACGCAGCTTTCCTGTCGCCCGGACGCGCAAGTATTTCGCGATGGCGGCGCGCTGACCTTCGCAGCGCTCGATGCGCCGCCGCAAGACGATCGCAAGGTCGAGCACGTGCCGCGTGCCGCCGGCGGCCTGGACTTGGGCGCCGTGGTCGCGCGGCTCGCCGCACTGGAAATCAACGAGGTGTTGCTGGAATGCGGATCGCGATTGGCCGGTGCGTTTGTGGCGCAGGGGCTGGTCGATGAGATGGTGCTGTACGTGGCACCCAGCCTAATGGGCGAAAATGCTGCGCCACTGGTACATATAGGTGCTGGCACGTCGCAGGCTGGCGCGCTGTCCGGGCTGGCGCAGAATTTCGAATTCAGCGATGTGCGGCGCATAGGAGACGATGTGCGTCTCATTCTGACCTTGAGGAAACACTGACAATGTTCACGGGAATCATCCTGGCGACCGGGCGGCTGGCCTCGATCGCCGAACGAGGCGGCGATTTGGAGTTGGGTATCGATGCGGCGGATCTGGATCCCAGCCGATTAGGCTTGGGCGACAGCATCAGCGTGCAGGGTGTCTGCCTGACGGTCACGCGCAAGCAGGGTACGTGCTTCTTCGCCGACGTGTCGCGCGAGACCATGGCGAAAACCACCCTGGGAGGCTTGCAGGCGGGCTCGCCGGCGAATCTCGAGCCCAGCTTGCGCGCCGGCGACGCGCTCGGCGGCCACATGGTCAGCGGTCATGTGGACGGCATCGGCCGCCTCGTTCACACAGCGGAGGACGCACGCTCGACGCGCCTGCAGTTCGAGTTGCCGGCGCCGCTGATGCGGTTCGTGGCGCCGAAGGGGTCGATCTGCATCGATGGCGTCAGTCTGACCGTGAACAATGTCGAGGAGCTGCGCTTCGACGTGAACGTGATTCCGCACACGCAGCAGGTGACGACGCTGGGTGCATTGAAAATCGGCGACGCGGTGAACATAGAGATCGATGTGATCGCGCGATATGTGGAGCGGCTTTTGTCAACTTCCGCCGGCTTTCGCTCGACCTGAATCGAGCCGTCATTTCGCCCTTTCAAACGCGTTGAAGCTGTCGCCTCATCAAACATTGAAGGGACAGTTACAACGCTACCCGAGCTCTTGATGTTAGAAGTGGAGAAGAATTCACAGAACGCGCGGTCTGACACACGTGAGGTTCGCAACTACACGCTCGCCTTAGATCACGGCCTAAAGCGCCTGAAAGATCTTCCTGTGTCGAAGCGGTTGATTCAGGAAATGCACCGAATCCTGCTAACAAACGTCAATCCAGATCGTGGCGCTCATTTCGTTCCGGGCGAATTTAAGAAGGACCAGAACTGGATTGGGGCTCGCCTCATTCAGAATGCGAGGTACGTCCCCCCGCCGCCAGCAGAAGCAATGAAGTGCATGGACGACCTTGAGAAATACATCCATGAAAATGTGAACGTACCCTTTGCTCATACAACTGGCGTTAATTCACTATCAATTTGAAGCAATTCATCCATTCCCGGATGGGAATGGGCGCGTTAGGCAAGACCTTTCAGCCTGTGCTCATTGTGCGCGATTGCCCCTCGCAAGATCTCATCGATCAGGGCTACTTCTACAGGGTCATCGAGGCTCGTGATTTCCTGAAAGGTTTCGATTGAGCTGTGGCACCTGGCTGCGGCGCATGGAGGCAGCCAAGCATTTGGTGCAGAGTCTTGCCGTGTCGACTGCGGCAACCCTCCGCTGGATGGAATCGCCTGGAGACCAGGGCGCCAGGAAGAGGCCGGCTTGGGGATTGGCGCAGCCTTCCGCGGGTACAATGGCGATTAGGCGCTCAGGCCCGAATTCAGGCTCAATGCGATGCCGCCGACGGGATCTTAGACGTGGGTAGATTAATCTATGTAGACGTTGGTAATTTATACAGAAAAAACAGATACTTATGTCGGAGATCGAGAAATTCGTGCTTTTACAGCGCCTGACCACCGCAACTTAAACTTAAGGCTATTTATGGCAGAGCTCAATACGATAGATGAGATCCTCGAGGATCTGCGCCGCGGCAAAATGGCGGTGATCATGGACGATGAGGATCGGGAGAACGAAGGCGATCTGATCATGGCCGCGGAATTCGTGCGGCCCGAGGACGTCAATTTCATGGCGCGCTATGGGCGCGGGCTGATCTGCTTGACGCTGACGCGCGATCGCTGCCGGCAGCTGCGCCTGCCGCTCATGGTCAGCGACACCGATACCAGCCATCGCACCAATTTCACGCTGTCGATCGAGGCGGCCGAGGGCGTCACCACGGGAATATCCGCCCACGACCGCGCGCACACCGTCAAGACGGCGGTCGCGCCCAATGCGAGCCCGGAGGATCTGCGTCAGCCTGGCCACATATTCCCACTGATGGCGCAGCCCGGCGGCGTATTGACGCGGGCGGGGCACACGGAGGCGGGTTGCGATCTGGCGCGCTTGGCCGGTTCATCGCCTGCCGCCATGATCGTCGAAATACTCAACGACGACGGTACCATGGCGCGGCGCCCGGATCTGGAACTGTTCGCAAAATCTCACGGCCTGAAGATCGGCACGATCGCGGATCTGATCCGCTACCGCTTGAAGAACGAACGCTCCGTGGAGCGCATCTACGATCAACCCGTCGACACCGAGTACGGCGGATTTCGCCTGTGTTGCTACGAGGATCACGTCAACAAGACCGTGCACATTGCGCTGGTCAAGGGTGACTTGAACTCCGCCGAACCGCCGCTGGTGCGGGTGCACATCAATCACACCTTGCGCGATGCGGTGGGCGTGCGCAACGAGAATCTGGGATGGCCGCTGCGCGCCGCCATGCGCCGCGTGGCGCGCGAGTCCTCGGGCGTCGTGGTGATATTGCGGCCGGAAGAATCGCCGCGCGAGTTCATGAGCAGCGTGCGCTTGCTGGACGCGAAACCGGTCCCGCATGGTGCGCGAGCCACGGTGGTGCGCACTTATGGCATCGGTGCGCAGATCCTCAAGGATCTGGGGCTGACCCGCATGCGGGTATTGAGCGCGCCGAAGCAGTTGCAGGGTCTGGCCGCGTTCGATCTGGAGGTAACCAGTTACGTGGACGGCGAAGATTGAGCCGCGGCAGCGATGCGGCGCTTGGCAGCCTATAATCGCGACCATGCAACAACCCCCACCATGCAACCTAAAGGAAACGACCCGTGCCCAATGATCAGCCCAAGGTAATCGAGGGGGAACTGCTGGCTCGCGATCTGCGCTTCGTGCTGGTCGCGGCGCGCTTCAACGAGTTCGTGGTGGAGCCGTTGGTGCGGGGCGCGCTCGATGCGCTGAAGCGGCACGGCGTGCTCGAGAAGCAAATCGAGATCGTGCGGGTTCCGGGCGCCTTCGATATCCCCATCGTCGTACGCAAGCTCGCGCACTCGCAGCGCTACGATGCCATCATTGCCTTGGGCGCGGTGATTCGCGGCCAGACACCGCATTTCGATTATGTGGCGGGCGAGTGCGCCGGCGGCATCGCGCGCATCGCGCTCGAGTTCGGCGTGCCGGTGGCGTTTGGCGTGCTGACCACGGACACGGTGGAACAGGCGATAGACCGCGCCGGCGGCAAGTCCGGAAACAAGGGCGCGGATTGCGCGCTGGCCGCTATCGAAATGGCGAACCTGCTGCGTCGTCTGGATAGTTAGTGTCAAGCCACCGGGCGCGCAATTTATCGCGGCGCCTCGCTTTACAGGCGCTGTATCAGCTGCAGATCAACCCGCTGCCCTGGCAGGACATCCAGCGGCAGTTCGCAGAAGGCCCAGAGGCGGAGCGCGTCGACAAGGACTACTTCCGAGCTTTGCTCGCCGCCATCGCCGTGAATCGGGAGGCGCTCGATGCGCGCCTGGCGCGCTTCAGCGAAATTCCGCCTGCCGAACTCGATCCGGTGGAACACGCGATCCTGTGGCTGGGGCTGCACGAATTGACGGCGCATCCGGAGCTTCCTTATCGAGTGGCGATCGCGGAGGGAGTGCAGCTCACCAAGCAATTCGGCGCCACCGATGCGTATAAGTACGTCAACGCGGTTCTGGATCGCGCCGCGCAAGAGTCGCGGCCGCACGAATACGGCCAACCGGTGAGCTCTGATTGAGCGCGCCCGATTCCAATCTTGGTGAGTTCGATCTGATAGGCCGCTTTTTCCGGCGCGCCGCGCCGCTCGACGCGCAGCAGGGCGTCGTGCTCGGTATCGGCGATGATGCCGCTTTGCTGCGCCTGCCTGAAGGCAGCGATCTGGTGGCAGCCGTGGATACCTTGGTGGCGGGGCGGCATTTTCCGCTCATCACCGATGCACATTCCGTGGGTCACCGTGCACTGGCCGTCAACTTGAGCGACATGGCGGCGATGGGCGCGATGCCTGCCTGGGCGACGCTGGCATTGACGATGCCGAGCGCGGACGCGTCGTGGTTGCAACGTTTTTCCGACGGCCTGCTCGAGCTCGCGCGCGAGCATGGCGTGATTCTCGTCGGCGGCGATACCACGCGCGGTCCCTTGACCGTGAGCTTGCAAATTCTTGGCAGCGTGCCGCGCGGCGCCGAGCTGCGACGCAGCGGCGCCAAGGCCGGCGACGTGCTGGCGGTGAGCGGTACGCTCGGCGACTCGGGCGCGGGCCTCGAGTTTGCGACATCGAGGCCGCGCGCCGTGGATCGCGCCGCGGTCGATGCGCTGATTCGGCGCTTCGATTATCCGACGCCCAGAGTGCAATTGGGTCTGGCGGCGCGCTACGTCGCGTCGGCCGCGATGGATATTTCAGACGGTCTCGCAGGCGATCTGCCGAAACTCGCGGCCGCGAGCGGCCTGCATGCGCATGTGCAGGTGGAGCGCTTGCCGCTGTCGGCGGCCATGCGCGCGGCGGTCAGTGAAGCTCAAGCGCGAGAGTGGGCGCTCGCCGCCGGCGATGATTACGAATTGCTGCTTGCTGCGGCACCGTCGATGTATCCCAAGCTCGAGGCGGCTGCGCGCCGATTGAACTTAACGCTGAGTATTATTGGTGAATTGAGCAGTGGATCTGGCGTGAGCTGGTCCTTGCATGGAGCCCCCTACATTCCTGCAACGTCGGGCTACGACCACTTCAGCCAAGCCTCGACTCAAATCACAGTTTGAGCGCAGCTGCCCCAGTATCCTCATCGTCACTCATTTGACGACGCTCGACAGCGCACGGTAACCCTTGAGCAACACCCGCTCCACCAGTAACGCAAAAGTGCAGAATGCGCGCGCACCATTGCCGGAGAAAATCGGCAAGTACGTCATCATCAACGAGGTGGGGCACGGCAGCACCGGCGTCGTATATCTTTCGCACGATCCCTATTACGGCCGCGACGTAGCGATCAAGGTGTACAACATCGATGCCAGCGGCGACGAGAACCGCAAGCGCATCGCGCGCAAGATGTTCCTGTCCGAAGCGCACATGGTCGGCATGCTGCACCACCCGAACATTCTGCCTATTTACGATGCGGGCGAAGAGAATGGCCATTGCTACATCGTGACCGAGCACGTGCACGGAGCGCGCACGCTGGCGGCGTATTGCCGCCCCGATAATTTGCTGCGCATCGATGACGTCGTCGAGCTCATCTACAAGGCCGCGCGCGCGCTGCATTATGCGCACAGCCGCGGCGTGATCCACCGCGACGTCAAACCCAGCAACATCATGCTGACGCTCGAGAGCGATGTGCGCATCATCGACTTCGGCATTGCCCTGGTGGCTGATTCCGAGATTTCGCGAATCGAGGGCATCGCGGGCAGTCCGTCCTACATGTCGCCCGAGCAGGTGCAGTCGATCGAACTGACCAATCGTTCCGACTTGTATTCGCTGGGCGCGGTCATGTACGAATTGCTCACCGGCACCCGGCCATTCAGGGCGGGCAATCTGCAGAAGTTGCTGCACCAGATCGTGTTCGCGACCCCGCCGCCGATCCATACGCTGCGGCCCGAGATTCCGGAAGAGCTCGAGAATGTCACGGCCATGGCGCTGCAGAAGGATCCGGAGAAGCGCTACAAAACGGGGCTGGATTTTGCAGCGGAACTCACGCGCGTGCACCAAAAGCTGCGCGCCCAGTACAACCGCATCGATCAGCAGGAACAGTTCAGCTTGCTGCGCAAGCTGAAGTTCTTCCACGAATTCTCGCACGGCGAGATATGGGAAGTGCTGCGCGCCAGCAGCTGGCAGGACTATGGCGACGGCGAGGAGATCGTCAAGGAAGGCGAGATGGACGATCGCTTCTACATCATCGTGCAGGGGCGGGTCGGCGTGCAGCGGCTCGGCAAGGCGTTGGGATATCTGGAGAACGGCGATTGCTTCGGCGAGACCAGCTACGTTCGCGGCGCGAAGCGTACGGCGACCATCCTGGCGGCCGGCGCGGTAACGGTGATGAAGGTCAGCTCGACGCTGCTGGAACAGGTTTCCGCCGAATGCCAGCTGCGCTTCAATCAAGTGTTCTTGCGCAGCATGATCGGGCGTTTACAAAGTGCGGAACGGGGAATCGCCGCGGCCGGTCCACCCTGAGCCCTACGCTTCGCCCCAGGCCCTACGGCTTCGGGCTACGCCCGGCTGGTTTCGCCGCGCCTAAGCGGTTTCCTTGTCGTGCTCGATCATGGCATAGGCCGAATGATTGTGTATGGACTCGAAATTCTCCGATTCGACCACGTAGGCTCGAACGCGCTTGTCCTTGTTCAACGCCACCGCGACGTCGCGAACCGTGTCCTCGACGAACTTCGGATTGTCGTAGGCGCGCTCGGTAACGAATTTCTCGTCCGGGCGCTTCAGCATTCCGTACACCTCGCAGGACGCCTCACGCTCGGCGATGTCGATCAATTCCTCGAGCCACATGTGCTCAGCCAGACGCGCCGTCAGCGTGATGTGCGAACGCTGATTGTGCGCGCCATAATCCGAGATCTCCTTCGAGCAAGGACACAGGCTCGTGGTCGGAACCACCACTTTCAGCCATACCTCCGACTTGCCCGCGGTGTGCTCGCCGAAAATGGTCGCCTGATAATTCATCAAGCTCTCGACGCCCGTAACCGGGGCTTTCTTCATGACGAAGTATGGAAAGCTCATTTCGATGTGGCCCGAGGTAGCGGCCAGCCGTTCGGTCATTTCCAGCAGCATCTCGCTGAACGATTCGACGGAAATTTCGCGCTCGTGGCGGTTCAGTATTTCCACGAAACGGGACATGTGAGTGCCTTTGAAATTGTGCGGCAAATTCACATACATCTTGAAGTTGGCGACCGTATGCTGCTCGCCGCGGGCGCGATCCTTGACCCGCACGGGGTGAAAAATGTCCTTGATACCCACCCTGTTGATGGGAATCCGGCGCGAATCGGCATGGCCCTGCACGTCCTCGACGCTATGGACGGTGGGCTTCTTTACGGGCACGGCGGTGTTCATGGTCATCAAATATCCTGCTGCGGCAATCCAAACCAAAATGGTACCGAAAGCGTATTTCTCAAGAATTTTAGACTATTCGTTCCCTTTTGGCTGATACACGGCGCCCGAGTTCATGCGATGGGCCGGAATCGCACAGCGGGGCCGCGAAATCGCGATTTCAAATCCGCAGGGCGGCTATCCAAAGGGCGGCCAACCGCCGGGCGGTGCCCCAAGCTATACCTTGCGCTCGATGACGTAGTCGGCGAGCCACGCCAGCACCTGGGCACGTTCGCCGAGGGGCGCGAGCCGCTCGCAGGCGCGCGATCTTAGATCCCGCGCGCGGATCTTGGCCGCCTGCAACCCTAGAATGCTCGGATAGGTCGGTTTGGCGCGGGCCGCATCGGCGCCTATGGTCTTGCCCAGAACCTCGAAATTGCCTTCGACGTCGAGGATGTCGTCTTGGATCTGGAAAGCGAGCCCGATGTCCTGGGAATAGCCGTCGAGCGCGTCGCACTCGGAGTCGCTGATGGTTGGCGAGCAGGCCGCAGCCATGAGCACGCTGGCACGAATCAGTGCGCCGGTCTTGAGCCTGTGCATTGCCTCGAGTTCATCGAGTTCGAGTTTGCGGCCGACGGCGGACAGGTCTATGGCCTGACCCCCGGCCATGCCTTCGGTGCCGCTGGCGTCCGCGAGTATCCTGATCATCTTGAGCCGGGCCCCGGAACTGACCTCGGGCGCTCGATCGCGCGCCAGCAGCGAAAATGCCAGAACCTGCAGTGCATCACCCGCCAGGATGGCGGTCGCTTCGTCGAAGGCGCGGTGCGTGGTCGGTTGGCCGCGGCGCAGGTCATCGTCGTCCATCGCTGGAAGATCGTCGTGAACCAGCGAATAGGAGTGAATCAGTTCCACGGCCGCCGCCGGGGCATCCAGGGCCGCTATCGGGATGTCGAGCGCTTCGCCCGTGCAATACACCAGCAGCGGCCGCAATCGTTTACCGCCCCCCAGCACGGCGTAGCGTTGTGCGGCATGCAGTCGCTGCGGAATCAGGTCGGCGCGGGGCAGCACTGCATCGAGCACGGTTTGCACGCGCGACTGATACTCGCGCATCCGCATCTCCATCGCCGCCGCGTGCACGCCGTTCTCAGCCGGTCTTGCTGTCTTCGGGCGCGAATGCTTCAACCGCAGGCTCACCTGCCTTCTTCAACAATATCTCCACTTTTTGCTCGGCTTCTTTCAGCGCCGTTTGACAGGCACGCGTCAGCATCACGCCGCGCTCGAAGGCGGCCAGCGATTCCTCCAGCGGCAGGTCGCCTTGCTCCAGGCGCTCCACCAACTCCTCGAGGTCGCGCATGGCCAGTTCGAAGTCGGGCGGCGCGTCCTTGGCTGGTTTTTGTGTGGACATGGTAGAACGGTACACATGCCCTTCCGCCGGGTCAAACAAGCAGCCGGGCCGCAAGTCGCGTCCGGCCGCGGGTTGCAGGCCGCACCGGATGATGAAGTCGTGAGATGCGTCACAGCCAGGCGGGTCGCGCCGCCGCTGCTTTTGGGTACCATTGTGCCTGGAAGTCAATATGCGAATCTCCATCAAATCGAGCCTCTCGCGCGCACTGGTATGCGCCGCCATATTGGGCGCAGCGGCATGCAGCCCGCGGAAAATACCGCCCATGACCGTGTCCGACTTCATGGAGGACCGGGTCAAGCTCGACGGCGTGATCCTGAAGTGCAACCAAGATGCCGCGCTGGCGCGCAGCGATTTGGATTGCTTGAACGCGCGCATCGCCATCGATAGGCTCGCCGCCCAGAAGGAGGCGGCGCGCGAGGCCAAACACGAGCAGGATTTCGAGCGCAGCCGCGCGCAATTGCGGGACCTGCAAGAGAAGCAGCGGGAAGAGCAGGAGGCCAAGAGCAAGGTCGATGCCTATCATTTGCCGCTGGTGCCGGTTGACCCGAGTCCGCCGACGAGAGATCCCCAGTCGCCCATCGTCGGTCAAACCAGCGAATAACGCTGGTCCGCAAGCGGCCGGTTTGCGCGCTCAACGCGCTCAACGCGCTCAATAAATACGCTCAGTCGGGGCTTAGCGCGTGAGTCGGCTACAGGCCCGCCACGGTCCAGCCGCCGCCGAGCGCTTCGATCAGCGTGACGGTGGCGACCAGGCGATTCTGCTGTATGGTGAGCGCCGTTTGCTGGTCCGTTATCAGAGTCTGCAGCGCGGTGATCACGGTTGTATAAGCCACGGTGCCGGCGTTGTATTCATTCAATGACACGTCCGCCGCGGTCTGCGCGGACTTCACGGCACTGTTCGCATATTCCGATTCGTTTTGCAGAACGCGCAGTGCCAGTAGTTCGTCCTCCACTTGCTGAAAGGTCGTCAGCACGGTCTGCCGATACACCGCGACGAATTGATCGTAGTTGGCGCGCGCCACGGTCACGGCGCCGGCGCGGGCCCCGAAGTCGACCAGGTTATCGGTCGCCGTCGCACCGATGGACCATATGCGGTTGCCGAGGTTGATGAGCTTCGGCAGCTGGCTGCCGGCGTAGCCGCCGAGCCCGCTCAAGCTCACGGTCGGGAAGTACGCACCGATCGCCACGCCGATGAGGGCGCTCTCCTGCTGCATCTGGCGTTCGGCCGCAGCAATGGAGGGATTGCGCTGCAGCAGGGAGGAGGGCACGGCGACCGGAATCTCGGGCACCGTCTCGGTGAGCGGCGCTGCAGAGACGCTGATCTCGGACGGCAAATGGCCGGTGAGCATCGCAATGGCGTGCTCGAAAGTGCCGCGGGTCTGCTCGACGGCAATCAATTGCGCTTGCGTGGATTGCAGCTGCGACTGCGCCAAGGCGACATCGCCATCGGTGGCGGTGCCTCCTTTGAACATGCTTTGCGTGATTTCCAAGGCGCGTCGATCGAGATCCACGGCCTTGACCAGCAGCACCTTGAGCGAGTCGGTGGCGCGCAGATCGAAGTAATCGGTTGCCAGAGTGGCCTGCGCCGACAGCTGGGCATTGGCCAATTCTGCTTTGCCCATCTGCACGCCGGCCTTGCGGCTCTCGATCGTGCGGCGGACCGTGCCCCAGATGTCGGGTGTCCAGGAGACCGTCGCCTCGAGTCTGAATTGGTTGGTGGGCTTGCCGCCGGCGCCGCTGCCCACGGTGCTCGAAGTGCTGGTGGCGCCGCCGCCTCCGCCGCCGCGCTGCGTTGAGCCGTTTACGCCGATGATCGGAAACAGCTCCGCCCGCGCCTCCTCCAGCATGCCGACGGCTTGCCGGTACTCGGCCTCGAACTCCTTGACGTTCTGGTTGGAGATGTTGACCTGCCGCTCCAGGCGATCCAGTTCCGCATCCGCATAGACCGACCACCACGCGCCGCGATCCGCAGCATCTTGGGGCGAAGCCGGTGTCCAGACCGGCGCATCCTTGGCTAGCTCCTTGTACGCCGTCGGCACGGGCGCATCGGGCCGATGGTAATTGGGGCCGACGGCACAGGCGCTCGGTAGCAGCAACGCGGCCAGGGCCGCCGCGCGGGTACGTTTGCGGATTGCGGTGCTCATGAGGTTGCCGCCTTAGGCATGCCGTCCGCCCAACGCGGTGGCCAGCGGCCCTTGGCCCAGGTCTGCAAACGGTCCAGGTACACGTACAAAACCGGTGTGGTGTAGAGAGTCAGGACCTGGCTCACGATCAGTCCGCCGACGATGGAGATGCCCAGCGGACGGCGCAATTCTCCACCGTTGCCATAACTGAAAGCCAAGGGAATGGCGCCGAGCAGCGCGGCCAGGGTGGTCATCATGATGGGACGGAAGCGCAGCAAGCAGGCCTGACGGATGGCCGCGCGCGGCGCGATTCCCTGGGTCCGCTCCGCGTGTATGGCGAAATCGATCATCATGATGGCGTTTTTCTTGACGATGCCGATCAGCAGAATGACGCCGATCAAGGCGATGATGCTGAACTCGGTGTGCCATACCATGAGCGCCAGCACGGCGCCCACGCCCGCCGAAGGCAGCGTGGAGATGATGGTGATGGGGTGGATGTAGCTCTCGTAGAGTACGCCCAAGACGATGTACACGGCGAGGAGGGCGGCAGCGATGAGCAATGGCTCGGTCGACAACGATTGCTGGAAGGTGCCGGCGGTCCCCGCAAAGATGCCGTGAATGGAGGTGGGCAAGTGGATGTCCTGCATGGCCTGTGTGACCGCGGCGGCGGCGTCGCTCAAGGACATGCCGGGCTGCAGATTGAACGAGATCGTGGTCGAGGCGAACAGGCCATGATGATTCACGGAAAGACGCGTGGTGCCGGCCGAATACTGGCTCACCGCTGCCAACGGCACCATATTCTCGAGGCTGGCGCTGACCGCCGCACCGCTTGAAACCACGCCGCGGCCGGTGTTCGCGATGGCGTTGGTCAATGCGTTTTGCACCGAACTGTTGGCGCCGGCGCCCACGCTGGTCGTGCTCGTGGTGGTGGTGCTCGGGGTGGTGGTGTTCGTGGCGGTCGAGCCCGTGCTGGGCGCGCCTGCGGTGCTGGCAGCCGCGGCCGCAGTGGCTGTGGTGGCGTTGGCCGCCGTGGCGCTGGGCGCAACGGCGACGTTGTTGGTGCTCTGAGTGCCGCTGGCGGCTCCGCCCGAGGTACTGATGTATACGTCTCTGAGCGTTTCGGGGCTCTGCCAGTAGCGCGGCGCGACTTCCATGACCACGTGATACTGATTGAGCGCGTTGTAGATCGTTGAGACCTGGCGCTGCCCAAAGGCATCGTACAACGTGTTGTCGATCTCCCCGATGTTGAGGCCGAGGCGCGCGGCCGTGCTGCGGTCGTAATTCAACTCCGTCTCCAACCCCTTCTGCTGTTGATCGGAATTGACGTCGGCAATCGCCGGACTGCGTTGCAGCTCGGCGAGCAGTTTCGGTCCCCATTCATTAAGATCGGAGACCTTGTCTGCTTGCAAGGTGAACTGGAACTGCGCGTTCGATTGCCGCGCACCGACGCGGATGTCCTGCACCGTCTGCAGAAACAGACGCCCGCCCGCCACCTGCGAGAGCCGCGGGCGCAGCCGCGCGATCACGTCGTCGGATGAAATCTTACGGACCGACAAGGGCTTCAGCAGCACATACACCGAGCCGGTGTTGGTTTGCGAGGATCCGCCGCCGCTGCCCGCGCCGGTATAGCCGGCGACGCTTTCGACCGCCGGATCCGCCTGCACGATTTGCATCAATTGGCCGAGCTTGTCCTTCATCAGCTGAAACGAAATGCTCTGATCGGCGACAATGCCGCCCGTGATCAGGCCGGTGTCTTCCTGCGGGAAGAATCCCTTGGGTATCACGGTGAACAGCAGCACGTTGAGACCGATGGTGAGGAGCAGGGCCAACATGATGAGGCGGCCGTGGCGCAGCGACCAATCCAGCGTGCGCTCATAGGCGCCCAGCGAGCGCTCGAACAAGCTCCTGCGGGCCTTGCGCCGGCCGTGTTTCTTCGGGCGGAGGATCAATGCACACATCATCGGCGTCGTGGTGAGCGAGATCACCATCGAGATCAGTATTGCCAGCGACAGTGTTGCGGTGAACTCGCGGAACAATCGGCCGACGATGCCGCCCATCAGAAGAATGGGGATGAACACGGCGACCAGCGAAATGCTGATGGATACAACGGTGAATCCCACCTCCCGGGCGCCGCGCAGCGCGGCTTGCGTGCGCGGCATGCCTGCCTCGATGTGGCGTTCGATGTTCTCGAGCACCACGATTGCGTCATCGACCACGAAGCCGGTGGCGATGGTCAACGCCATCAGCGACAGATTGTCCAGGCTGAAGCCCAGCAGGTACATGCCGCCGAACGTGCCGATGATGGAGACCGGCACCACCACGGCGGGAACCAGTGCCGCACGTATCTCGCCGAGGGTCAGATAAACCACGAAGGTGACGAGCAGCACGGCGAGCAGCAGCGTCCACTTGGTGTCCCGCAGCGATGCGCGAATCGTGGCGCTGCGATCCGAGACGATGGTCAGATTCACATCGCTCGGCAGTGCCGCTTGCAGTTGCGGCAGTTCGGCTTTCACCTGGTCGACAGTATCGATGATATTGGCCCCAGGCTGGCGCGACAGGATCACCAGCACGGAAGGTTCACCGTTGGCGCGTCCCTCGTTGCGCAGATCCTGCACGGAATCTTCGACATCCGCGACATCGGAGAGTTGCACGGCCGCGCCATTGCGATAGGCGATGACCAGCGGCCGATAATCGGCAGCCTGGCGCGCCTGATCGTTGGTGTAGAGCTGAAATCGGTGTGCGCCTTCCTCGATGGCCCCCTTCGGACTGTTGGCGTTCGCCGACGCCAACGCCGCGCGCACGTCCTCGAGGCCGATACCGTACTTGAACATCGTCGTCGGGTTGAGTTCGACGCGCACCGCCGGCAGCGTGGCGCCGCCGATCGACACCTGGCCGATGCCATCCAGCTGCGACAGACGCTGCTGCAGCACGTTGCTGGCGGCGTCGTAGAGTTGCCCGCGGGTAAGGGTCTCGGAGGTGAGCGCGATGATCATCAGGGGTGCATCGGCGGGGTTGACCTTGCGGTAACTGGGGTTGCTGGACAGGCTGGTGGACACATCGGCGGCGGCGGCATTGATGGCGGCCTGCACGTCGCGCGCCGCGCCGTTGATGTCACGATCCAGATCGAACTGCAGCGTGATGCGCGTTTGACCGGCGCCGCTGTTGGACGTGATTTCCGTGACATCGGCGATCTGGCCGAGATAACGCTCCAGCGGTTCAGCCACGCTGGTCGAGACCGTTTCAGGGTCCGCGCCGGGCAGCGATGCGGAGACCGAAATGGTCGGATAGTCGACCTGCGGCAAGGGCGAGACGGGAAGGCGCGAATAGGCCAGGGCGCCGGCCAACACCACGCCCAGGGTCAGCAAGGTCGTGGCAACGGGGCGCTCGATGAAGGGTTGCGACAGATTCATGCCGGCGCGGTCTCGGGAGGGACGTTACCCTCATCGCGGCGACGGCCGCGCAGACGACGCGCCACGCGATCGAACGCCAGGTAAACGACGGGCGTCGTGAACAACGTGAGCAGCTGACTTACGATCAGACCGCCGACGATCGCTATCCCCAAGGGCCGGCGCAACTCGGATCCGGCGCCGTTACTGAGCATCAGCGGCAGCGCACCCAGCAGTGCCGCCATGGTGGTCATCAGGATCGGCCGGAAGCGCAGCAGCGAGGCGCGGTAAATGGCCTCGCGCGGCGCCATTCCCTCATGGCGTTCCGCATCCAGGGCGAAATCGATCATCATGATGGCATTCTTCTTGACGATGCCGATCAGCAGGATGATGCCGATGATGCCGAGAACATCGAGGTCATCGCCGGCGATGATCAGCGCCAACATCGCGCCGATGCCCGCCGAGGGCAGTGTAGATAGGATCGTGATGGGATGTATGAAACTCTCATAGAGCACGCCGAGCACGATGTACATGGTGATGATCGAGGCAGCGAGAAGCAGAGCCTGATTGGTCAGCACGTGCTGAAACGCCGCAGCGGTCCCCTGGAAGGCGGTGACGAATTTGCCCGGCAGATGAATGTCTTGCTCGGCACGCTTGATCGCATCCACGGCCGAACCGAGCGAGTTCCCGGAGCCCAGATTGAAGGAGATGGTGGTCGCGGGAAATTGACCCAGGTGCGTGATCTGCAAGGGTCCGGAACGCTGATTGATATGAACCACCGCGGATAGCGGCACCTGGCCGTTGGTGGCCGAGGTCGAGGAGGGCAGGTAGAGTTCAGACAGACCGGCCAGCGAAAGTTGAATCGATGGATCAGCCTCGAGAATCACTCGATATTGGTTCGACTGTGTATAGATGGTCGAGACTATGCGCTGACCGAAGGAATCGTAGAGCACATTGTCGATCGTCGCGGGCGTGATGCCGAAACGCGCGGCAGTGGCGCGGTCGATCAGAAGGTCCGTATCGGTGCCTTGTTGCTCGAGATCGCTGGCGACATCGCTGAGTTCGGGTAGTTGATCGAGCTTTTGCATGAGCCGCGGCACCCACTGGGCAAAGTCCTTGTCATCGGTGCTCTCCACCACGAATTGATATTGGGTGCGGCTCACCGATGAGTCGATGGTGATGTCTTGCAGCGGCTGCATGAACAGCGTGATGCCGACCACGCCCGCCGTTTCCTGCTCGAGGCGGCGAATGATCTGACTCGCCGTCAAGCGGCGCTGCGCGTGCGGCTTCAGGTTGATGAGAAACCGCCCGCTGTTCAGCGTGGTATTGGCGCCGTCGACACCGATGAAGGAACTCAGAGACGCCACGTCAGGGTCCTTGAGGATGGCGGCGGCGAGCGCCTGCTGACGCTCCGCCATGGCCGCATAGGAAATCGTCTGTGCAGCCTCGGAGATGCCCTGTATTTCCCCCGTATCCTGTACCGGGAAGAATCCCTTCGGTATGAACACGTACAGCAGCAGCGTGATGACCAGCGTGGCGCCGGCGAAGATCAGAGTCAGCCCCTGGCGGTCGAGCACCCAGGTCAAGCCGCGGCCGTACTTGCCGATGACCCATTCGAAGGCGCGCTCCGCCTTTACGTCCCAAGCCGGGCGCGCCGCCGGCGGCCGATGCCTCAAGATCCGCGCGCACAGCATCGGCACCAGGGTGAGCGACACGACCGCGGAAATGACGATGGTCACCGCCAGAGTGATGGCGAATTCGTGGAACAGCCGGCCGACGATTTCGCCCATGAACAACAACGGAATCAGAGCCGCGATCAGCGATACGGTGAGTGAAATGATCGTGAAGCCGATTTGCCGCGAGCCTTTCAACGCGGCGGCCGTCGGGCTTTCGCCGGATTCGACGTAGCGCGCGATATTCTCGATCATGACGATGGCATCGTCGACCACGAACCCCGTCGATATCGTCAGAGCCATGAGCGAGAGATTGTCCAAGCTATAGTTGAGCAGGTACATCACGCCGAACGTGCCGACCAAGGACAGCGGCACGGACAGGCTGGGAATTATCGTGGCGGGCAGGTTGCGCAGAAACAGGAATATCACCAGCACGACCAACACCACGGCCAGGATCAGCTCGAACTCGACGTCGGCCACGGAGGCGCGGATGGTCTGCGTGCGGTCGCTCAAGATGCTGATCTCGAGCGCCGGCGGCATGTCCGCCTGCACCTGCGGCAGCAGGCGCTTCACGGCATCGGCGACCTGGATGACGTTGGCGCCGGGCTGGCGCTGCACATTGAGAATCAAAGCAGGGGTGGTATTGGCCCATGCAGCGAGCTTGGTGTTTTCCGGCGCCATGACGACGTTGGCGACATCGGACATGTACACCGGGCGTCCGTTTGCGTACGTCACGACGATGTTGCGATAGCCTTGCACGTCCGTGAGCTGATCGTTGGCATTGATCGAGGAGGCCTGCAGGCGCCCGTCGAAGCTGCCCTTGGGCGAGTTGCTGGTCGAGTTCGATATGGTGGTGCGAAGATCGTCTATATTGAGTCCGTACTTGGCCAGTGCACGCGGGTTGAATTGAATGCGCGCCGCCGGCCTCTGCCCACCGGAAATGCTCACCACGCCGACACCCGGCAACTGCGAGATTTTCTGCGCCAGGCGCGTGAAACTCAGGTCCTCGACGTCGATGAGGTTGAGGGTCTTCGAGGTCACCGCCAACGTCATGATGGGTGCGTCGGCCGGATTGAATTTCGCGTACGTGGGCGGGGTCGGCAGATCGTTGGGCAGTAGATTGCCGGCGGCGTTGATCGCGGCCTGCACTTCCTGTTCAGCGACGTCCAATCCGAGATCGAGATTGAACTGCAGCGTGAGCACGGAGGCGCCGGCGGAGCTGGCGGAGGTCATTTGTCCCAGACCGGGCATTTGACCGAATTGCCGCTCGAGCGGGGCGGTGACCGACGAGGCCATCACCTCCGGACTTGCGCCCGGATAAAACGTCTGTACTTGAATGGTGGGGTAAGCGACTTCCGGCAAGGACGACAAAGGCAGAAACCTGAACGCGAACAAGCCGCTGAGCAGCACGGCCGCCATCAACAGCGACGTCGCCACCGGCAGATTGATGAACAGCCGCGACGGGTTCATCGGTTTAAGGAGGGGCGGGCTGCGCCGGGGCGGGTGACGGCGGCGCTGTGGGTGATGGCGCACCTTGCTGCGCGCCTGCCGCGGGTGCCTGACCCTGACCCTGACCCTGACCCTGACCCTGACCCTGACCCTGACCCTGACCCTGACCCTGACCGCGGCGCCGTCGATTGCGACCGTTCGCAGGCTGGCCTGCGGGCTGGCCCTCAGCCGCGGGGCGTGCGGCCCTGGCCTCGGGCACGCTTACCTTGGCGCCATCCCGCAGACGATCCGCGCCGTCGGTGACGACGCGTTGGCCGGGTTCGAGGCCCGTTTGGACGGCAACCAAATCGCCATCTTGCGCGCCCAGCGTGATCGGGTGCACCGACACCGTATTGTCGTCATTGAGCAGATAAACGTAGGTGCCGGGGGCGCCGCGCTGCACCGCCGATATCGGGATAGTGACGGCATCGTGCTGGGTGTCGAGCAGCATTTGCACGTTGACGAACTGGCTCGGGAAAAGACTCTCATCGGGGTTGTCGAAATCGGCGCGCAGCTTCACCGTCCCGGTCGTCTGGTCGACCTCGTTATCGATGGACGAGAAACGTCCAATGCCCAGTTGCGTGACATTGGCGCGATCGAAGGCGGTGACGGGCAAGGCGGCTCCTGCATGGAGGCGCGCCATGATCGGGGGCAGGCTGTCCTCCGCGAC
>Ga0116129_1000541_pt1 | contig 24125 bp, 22 predicted proteins | sample June2015DPH_17_2_FD_89732 | JGI IMG/M metagenome (GOLD analysis project Ga0116129, IMG submission 89732) | Peatland microbial communities from SPRUCE experiment site at the Marcell Experimental Forest, Minnesota, USA - June2015DPH_17_10 | ecosystem: Environmental > Terrestrial > Soil > Wetlands...
CGCGAAAAGCTCGACGGGCTTTACGAATGCATCCTCTGCGCCTGCTGCTCGACCTCATGCCCGAGCTATTGGTGGAACAGCGAGCGCTTTCTGGGTCCGGCGGCGTTGCTGCAGGCCACGCGTTGGGTCACCGACTCCCGCGATGAGGCGACCGGCGAGCGGCTCGACAATCTCGAGGACCCGTTCCGCCTCTATCGCTGCCATACCATCATGAACTGCGCCAAGGCCTGTCCCAAGGGACTGAATCCTTCCGAGGCGATCGCCGAGCTCAAGCTGAAAATGGTCGAGCGGCAGGTCTGAGGCCCGCCGCGCCCGGCGGAACATCGCTTCACCGGCACCGTTAGCCCTTCAGTCACGGCTGACGAAAGTAGCGATGCGATGCCGATTGATCCGCTCGAAGATCCGCCGATCCCGCCAGGGCAACCGGCGGAGCCGCCACGGGAAAGCCCGCCTGGAAATCCGAGCCCCGAGATCCCTCCGCCGGTGCATGAACCGGGTGAGCCGCAACGGCCTGATGAATTGCCCGGCCATATGCCGGACGAATTGCCGGTCCCTGGGCCGCAAACGCCACCCTCGCTGGCACTGGACGCGCGTCGCTCCAGCGATTCAGTTCAGTTTCCGATCTGAAATGACCTTCTGAATGCGTCATGAACAGCCGCGCGGCCGAATTGTGTCGGAGCAGAAATAAATACGCGCTCCCGTTCGAAAGCCGCCACAATCCGGCCTAACGCCTGTTTGTTGATCTCTAGCGGTTCAGAAGTCCGCATCAGTGTGGCCCGCGAGTTCATCATGCGAACTTCGGAATCGAGACGCTAGCGTTCGCTGAGCCAACTCGAAGATTGCGTCCCTTCTTTCAGAATTTCCCAGGACCCAAAGCACATGACAAAACGACGACTAGCGCTGCTTGCCACGACAGCTCTGACCGCCATGCAACTGGCGACAACCCCATCGCACGCGCAGTCGGCGCCGATCGTGGTCGCACAGGCCAAAGAGGAGCTGGGTCCTGACGGAAAACCCAAACAGCCCCCCAAGGAGGCTCCGAAGGGGGCCCCGCCGGCACGACCGGGAGCGCCGCAGCCACCACAACATCAGGCCCCGACCCCGCCGCCACCGCCGCAGCATCCGTCGGCACCGCCTCCACCACCCCCAGCCGCAGTTCCTCATGCAGCCCCGCCCGCAGCAACCCCTGCGCCTGCCGCGCCGAAACCTCCGGCAGGACCGGCCGCGCAGCCCCAGGAGCGAGAGCGAGAAATGGAGCGGGAGCGGCAACAGAAGATGACGCCGCCGGCGCAACCTTCTGCACCACCGGCGGCAGCCCCACAGGCTCCGCGCACCGGCCAGCCACCGGCGCCTCCAGCGCCAGCAACCCAGGCTCCGCGGCCCGGTGCCGCGCCGGGAGGTCAGACCTCGATGCCGCCGGCAGCCGCCCCGATGGCGCGCCGGCAGCCACCGGCCGTCACCGCGCCGATTCCTGTGATCCCGCGGCAGGCGCAAGCGTTGACGCCAATTGCGCCGGGCGCGACAGCCCCGGGCCCGCGGCGGCTTGAGGATTTCCGTGGCCAGCGGCAGGAAAGCGATCAGGGCGGCCGCAAGGTTTTCACCGAACCCGGACGCGTGATCGTGGTCGACCCGAGCGGTCAGTCCTTCATTCGCCACGACGAAGACGAGCGCTTCCGCTTCGGCGCCCGGGATATCCAGACCCAGCAGGTCGGCGGCGAAAACCATACCATCGTGATCCGTCCCGACGGCTCGCAGATCATCACCGTCGTCGGCGGCGATGGACAATTGCTGCGCCGAATTCGCCGGGATCGCGACGGCCGCGAGATCGTCATCATCGACAACGGCTTCCGCGATCCGGCAGCCGGCGGCAGCTTCTATGTCGACCTGCCGCTCCCGGTGATCCGGATTCCCCAGGACCGCTACATCGTGGAGGCCGACGTCGCAGCGCCCGACGTGATCTACGAGACGCTGGAAGCTCCGCCGGTGGACCGGATCGAGCGGCGCTTTACGCTGGATGAAATCCGCTACAGCCCGTCGGTGCGGATGCTGATGCCGAGCATCGATCTCAACACCATCAACTTCGAAACCGGGTCATGGGATATTCCCGCCGACCAGGCGGCGAGGCTGCAGCTGATCGCGGACGGTCTCAACCGGGCGATTACGCGCAACCCGCGCGAGGTGTTCCTGATCGAAGGTCATACCGACGCGGTCGGCAACCCCGTCGATAACCTGTCGCTGTCGGATCGCCGCGCGGAATCCGCCGCCGAATTGCTGACCCAGCAATTCGGAGTACCTGCGGAAAACCTGACCTCTCAGGGTTACGGCGCGCAATACCTCAAGGAGCAGACCGACGGGCCGAGCCGCATCAACCGCCGCGTCACCGTCCGCCGCATCACGCCGCTGCTCAATGGCGGCGTGGCGGCATTGCCGCCTCCCCCGCCGCGCTGAGGACACGCATCAATGCAAAATGGCCGGGCATAGGCGAGCGGAAGCGACGCCGTTCTTTGAACGGCTATGCCCGGCCATTTTTTTCGAGCGCTGCTAATTGAATCCCTCCCCCTTGCGGGGAGGGTCGGCCGAACGAAGTGGAGGCCGGGGTGGGGGTCCGCCTTCGAATTGGGTTCACCCCCACCCGGCGCGCTGCTCGCTCTGCTCGCCGCGCCACCCTCCCCGCAAGGGGGAGGGAAAAGCCCGCCTCAGTCCTTATCGCTTTCGATCCGAGGGATGGGCGAGCCCTCCCCGATCGATAGCAAGCCCGTGTCGGAGTAGACATTCAGCTTGGCGCGGGTATCGGCGATGTCGAGGTTGCGCATCGTCAACTGACCGATACGGTCCGCCGGCGTGAACGCTGCGTCCTCCACCTTCTCCATGCTCAGCCGTTCCGGCTGATAGGTCAGGTTGGGGCTCTCGGTATTCAGGATCGAGTAGTCGTTGCCACGGCGCAGTTCGAGCGTCACCTCGCCGGTGATGGCACGCGCCATCCAGCGCTGGGCGGGTTCGCGCAGCATCAGGGCCTGCGAATCGAACCACCGTCCCTGATAAAGCAGCCGCCCAAGGCGCATCCCGCTTATCCGGTATTGCTCGATGGTGTCTTCGTTGTGAATGCCGGTGACCAGGCGTTCGTACGCGATGTGCAACAGCGCCATGCCGGGCGCTTCGTAGATGCCGCGGCTCTTGGCCTCGATGATCCGGTTTTCGATCTGGTCGCTCATGCCAAGGCCATGCCGGCCACCGATGGCATTGGCCTCCAGGAACAGCGCGACCGGGTCGGTGAACGTCTGCCCGTTCAGCGCGACCGGCTGGCCCTCCTCAAAGCGCACGACAACCTTTTCGGCCTTGACGGCGCAGTCGTCGCGCCAGAACGGCACACCCATGATGGGATTGACGATTCCGATGCCACTGTCGAGGCTCTCGAGATCCTTGGCCTCGTGGGTGGCGCCGAGAATATTGCTGTCGGTCGAATAGGCCTTTTCGGCGCTCATCTTGTAGGCGAACCCGCTGGCGGTGAGGAACGCCGACATCTCCGCGCGGCCACCCAGTTCGTCGATGAACTGCTGGTCGAGCCAGGGCTTGTAGATCTTCAGGCCCGGATTGGTCAGCAGGCCGTAGCGGTAGAACCGCTCGATATCATTGCCCTTGAAGGTCGAACCGTCGCCCCAGATATTGACGCCGTCCTCCTTCATGGCTGATACCAGCATCGTGCCGGTCACCGCGCGCCCCAACGGCGTGGTGTTGAAATATGAGATACCGCCGGTCGAGATATGGAAGGCGCCCGACTGGATCGCGGCAATGCCTTCGTGGACCAGTTGCGTGCGGCAATCGACGAGGCGCGCTTTTTCAGCGCCGAATTCCAGCGCCTTTTTCGGAATCTCGTCGTAGTCGGCCTCGTCAGGCTGGCCCAGGTTCGCCGTATAGGCAAAGGCGCGGGCGCCTTTTTGCTTCATCCACAACAGCGCCGCGCTGGTGTCGAGACCGCCCGAGAAGGCGATGCCGACTTTCTCGCCCTTGGGCAGGCTCTTCAGGATCGTACTCATGGAGTTTCCAATCGGTCGAAATGGCTGACGTTGAATGCGCGAATATCAAATTTCGCCACGCGTTAATAGCGGTTGGCGCAAATGAAGCCACTTACACCGACGGCGCTGGGCCTACTTCGTGCCCAAGCCAGCGTTGGCGGAGGCGGTAGCCAGGCCACGCCAACCGCGTCAACGCGGCGTCGATCCGCTCATCGGACAGGCGCGTGCGCGGCCAGCGGAAGATATAGCCGTGGGCCAGCCAGACCACCAGAAACGTCACCAATCCCGCGATGGCAACGTCGGTAAAGAAGTGCCCACCGAACGCCATTCTGAGCAGGCTTGTGGTCACGCCGAAAACGGTTGCGGCGGCATAGGCGAGCGGACGCCATGCCGGCGGCGCGAGTGCTGCGGGCGCATAGGTCCAGAACGCGGTGGCGCCTTCGCCGGAGAAGAACGAACAGTTGCGCGCGCAAGTCCCGCGCGGGTCCCACCACGGCACAAAGGCCTGATCGCCGTTGAACTGCGTCACAGTGACCGGACGCGGCCGGCCCCAATAGCTCTTGAAGGTGAGATTGGTCAGAACGCCTGCGGAAAGAATGAGCGTGAGCAGAAGAAAGACAATCGTCCGTCCCGACGTCAGCAGCGGCCGATCCGGCCGCGCCAGTTTAACGAGTAGCGAAATGATGGCGGGGATCGCAAAGGCCCAGGCGATCCACATCGCACCGTCGCGGGCAATCGCTGCGAGCGTGTTGGACTTCAGCGGAAACGAGCGGGTCGGCGCGTCATAGAACACGGACGCGAGTTTCAGATCGAGTTCGGGAAAGATTCCGAACAGCAATCCGACGACAAGCGCCAGCGCCAGCGCGACAATCAATCCGGTCCGGTTCATGGCCCGGGGTTTAGCCGAGACGGCAGATGATGAAAAGACTTGGACGAAAAGACTTGGATGAAACGGCGCCTTCACGACGGAGGGGGTGAAGGCGATTGCGACGGCATTGGCGGGAGCGGTCGAAGCACCGGCGGCCGAACGCGCCAGGCGCCGGCATTGCGGCCGGCGATCATCCAGTAGACCACGCCGGCGACAATTCCGGCCCCGGTCATGATTTCAAGATGCCGCCGCACGATGCCCTCGAAACGAAGCTGCTCAGTGTCGAAGGGCACGAGACCCAGATAGCAGGCAAGGCCTACGAGCCCACCGCCGACCGCGTAGGTCAGCGCGCTGCGGATATAAAAGGCTTCGGTGATCGCAACCACGACCATCGCCGGCACCAGCGCGAATCCACTGACGAAGATGAAACCGAAGCCGAGGATAATGTTCAGCACGCCCGGGTCGACGGGCCCGGCTCCGAGATCGGAGAACTCCGGAAACATGATCGCAACGACCACGATCATCCCGGCCACAAAACACGCGGCAAGAAAGGCGAACAAAATGACGAACAGCCGGCCGATCAGCGCCATATCAAAGACTCAATCCGTCATGGCCATCGCGCGCAGCGCCTGCCGCTCGCGCACCGACAGTTTTTCGGTCTCTGATTTCAACTGACCGCAGGCGGCGAGAATATCGCGGCCGCGCGGCGTGCGCACCGGCGACGAATAACCGGCGTTGAAGATGTATTCGGAGAATTTCTCGATCTGCTGCCAGTCCGAACATTCGTAAGACGTGCCCGGCCATGGATTGAACGGAATGAGATTGATCTTGGCCGGAATCCCTTTCAACAACTTCACCAAAAGCTTGGCGTCATCGAGGGAATCATTGACGCCCTTGAGCATCACATATTCGAAAGTGATACGCCGCGCATTGGAGGCGCCGGGATAATCGCGGCAGGCCTGCAAGAGCTCGGCGATCGGATATTTACGATTGAGCGGCACCAGTTCATTGCGCAATTCGTCGCGCACCGCATGCAGCGAGATCGCGAGCATCACGCCGATTTCCTCGCCGGTCCGTTTGATGTTGGGCACGACGCCCGAGGTCGACAGCGTGATGCGGCGGCGGGAAATGCCGATACCTTCGTTGTCGCCGACGATCAGAAGCGCATCGCGCACTGCATCGAAATTGTACAATGGCTCGCCCATGCCCATCATCACGATATTGGTGACGAGGCGGTTGCCGTTGGGGGTCTCGCGGTCGATCCAGTCGTTCAGGCGGTCGCGCGCCACCATGATCTGGCCGACGATCTCGCCTGACGTGAGGTTGCGTACCAGGCGCTGCGTGCCGGTATGGCAGAACGAGCAATTCAGCGTACAGCCGACCTGCGACGAGACGCACAACGTGCCGCGGTCGGTCTCCGGGATATAGACGCACTCGACTTCATGCGCCCTCTCGAGCTTGTCGCCGCTCGGCAGGCGCAGCAGCCATTTGCGGGTGCCGTCGTTGGAAATCTGCTCGGCCACCACTTCAGGCCGCGCAACCGTGAAATGCTGCTCAAGCTCCTTGCGCATGTCCTTGGAGATGGAGGTCATCGCCTCGAAGCTCTGCGCGCCACGGACATACATCCAGTGCCAGAGCTGCTGCACGCGCATCTTGCGTTGCGCGGGCGCGAGGCCGATGTCGCCGAGCCTGGCTGCGAGTTCCTCGCGGGAAAATCCGATCAGCGAGGGTTTTGCCGGCGGCACATAGGCTTCCAGCGCCACCTTTTCCAAAGGGGCGTTGGCAGATGGGCTGGCTTGGCTGGGGCTGGTAGTCGTCATCTCAATCATCGCCCATCAAATAGGCCTTCCAGGTCCTGCTGGAAAGACATCAATGCAGCATTTGCGGGATCGAAAGCCTAGCGCCTGCAGTCCTGTGCGACCCGGTCGAGCGCCTGGGAAAGCCCCTTCAGCGAGAACACGTCGATGGTCTCGGTGCCCTTGGCGGATACGCCCTTGACCGTGACATCGGCGGCCTTGCGCATGGCATCCACCATCCGCTCCTCCTCGGCCGCATTCTTGATCCAGAGACCGTCGCCCTGCGTATACATCGCGTAGGCTGCGCCGCCGACCTCGACCGTCGATTCCGAACCCGGCTTCAGGACGTAGCCGATCATGATCGAGACCTCGTTGACGACCTTTTCCGCCGGGCGGGTGGAGATGAAAGCATAGGCCGGATCGCGCGGGCGGTTCGGCGGGTTGGTTTTTGAAGACGATGGCTTGGCGAGCACAAAGCACACCTTCTTGCCGTTCGGCGTCGCAGAATACGCGCCCCATGTGCCGTATTGGCCGATCAGCGTCGGCTCGCTGCCGCCCGCCGCTGCGGCTTCCGGTTTGGCCGCCGCCGGCTTTGTAGCGCCCTTCGGGGTCGCCTGCGCCAGCGCATGACTGCTACCTGCGCACAAGAGCGCCGCCGCAATCAAAGCTGTCAGCATACCCCGCACGGACATTGCCGAATCTGGTCTCTCATCATTGTGACTGGAAGATGGCCCGACACCGCATGGTCACAGCTACGGATGGATAAAGGGTAAATGCCATGAGGCCTTGGTCTGGCCCTCCGGCGCTATGTCCGGTCCTTCGAACGCGCCGCTCTCTGGGCTTCCCACTGCGCCTCCGTCCAGGCCAACAGATCCTCCGCGCCGGAGGAACGCAAATGCGCGCCACCATCCTGCACCACCATTTCGCCGTTGATGTAGCCGCCCGCATCGGAAATCAGGAAGCTTGCAAGATCGGCCAACTCGCCATGCTCGCCGGTACGGCCGAGCGGATTGCGCGCGGCCCAGTTGGGATCGCGCCCTTGTGGGCGAAGCTGGCCTGTTGCGCCTTGGGTCGGAAACGCGCCCGGCGCAATCGCCACGGTGCGAATGCCCCTGGGGCCCCACTCGACGGCAAGACTCTTCGTCATCGCCAGCACCGCCGACTTCGCCATCGCCGACGGCACCGTGAAGGCGCGGCCCGTGATGGTCGAAGTGGAGAGGATGCTGAGCACCACGCCCTTGCGCCCGGCCGCGATCCAGCGTTTGCCGGCCGCCAGCGTGCAGTACATCGCACCGTGCAGCGTCGCGAGGATCGCGTCCGCGGCCCGAAACGACAACTGCTCGCTCCGCGCGATGAAGGTCGCTGCCGCATTATTGACGAGAATATCGAGCGGCGCTTCGCGCCAGATGGTTTCCATCATGACCTCGACGGCCGCGCCGTCGCGAATATCGCACCGGATCACGTAAGCCCGGCTTGCGAATTCCGCACGGATCGCGGCTGCGGCCGCCTCCAACACTTCCAGCCTGCGGCCACAAATGATCAGTTCGGCGCCGAGTTCGGCGAACCGGCGACCCATCGCGGCGCCGAGTCCCGAGCCGCCGCCGGTGATGAGGATGCGCTTTCCCGCCAGCAATCCCTTTTCAAACATTGTTCCATTCCTCCCGGAAAGTCGTTGCGAGCGAAAGCTCCGACTCGCCGTCGCTCGCTTTGCGAGTTATGGCGCGCTTGGAGTCCGCCGAAGCGTCTTTTTGCGCAGGCGGAAACAATCCAGAATCTTGGCTTAGCGCTGGATTGCTTCGCTGCGCTCGCAATGACAAGTTAGAACCATCAACCCTGCGTCCAAAGCGCCAGTGCGGCGAATTTGAAGTTCCTATCAGTGTTGCGGCAAATTCCTTATAGGAACTTCAAATTCAAAGCCGCACTAGAAACAATAAGTGGCTAGAGCTCCTTTGATTCCGAAGTTCGCATCAGAGGTCGCCGCAATGCCTTGCGAACTTCGGAACCGGAGCTCTAGTGTGTCCATGAAAGCCATTCTCTGCTCGCAATATTGCGGTCCCGACGACCTCGTGCTGACGGAGGTGCCGGATCCGGTGGCCGGGCCCGGCGAAGCCGTGATCGCGATCAAATCGGCGGCGCTGAATTTCTTCGACCTGCTGATGATTCAGGGCAAATACCAGGTCAAGCCGCCGTTCCCCTTTTCGCCAGCCGCCGAAGTGGCCGGCGTAATCGAAAGCGTCGGCAGCGGCGTGAGCGACCTGAAGCCGGGCGACCGCGTCATCGCCTCCTGTGGCCATAACGGGGCGCGGGAAAAAATCGCGTTGCCGGTGACTTCGATGGTCAAGATTCCCGCTGACCTTGATTTCGACCGTGCCGCCGGCGTCATCATCACCTATGGCACGGCGCTGCATGCGCTGGAGGATCGCGCCAGTCCCAAGCCAGGCGAAACGCTCGCGGTATTGGGCGCGGCCGGTGGCACGGGTCTCGCCGCGTGCGAACTTGGCAAGCTGCTTGGGCTGAAGGTAATTGCCTGCGCCTCATCCGAGGAGAAGCTTGAGTTCGCCAAGGCGCACGGCGCCGAACTCGGCTTGAATTACGCGAGCGAGGATCTCAAGGAAGGGTTGCGCCGTCTCACCGGCGGCAAGGGCGCTGACATTATATTTGATCCCGTCGGAGGCAGCTTTGCGGAAGCCGCGCTGCGCTCGATCGCATGGGAAGGCCGCTTCCTCGTGATCGGGTTTGCGGCCGGCGATATTCCGAAAATGCCGCTTAACCTCGCTTTGTTGAAGGGCTGCGATATCAGAGGTGTTTTCTGGGGCGCCTGGGCGAGGATCAATCCCGACAAGAATCGCGCCAACCTCCAGCGGCTCGTGCAATGGGCCGCGGAGGGCAAGATCTCCTCCCATGTCGATCGCACTTTCCCGCTGGCGCAAACCGCCGATGCACTAAAAGTGCTTGCCGGCCGCAAGGCGATGGGCAAGGTGATCCTGCATCCCTGACGCTGCCCACGTCCATGACGACCACGTGACGCCATCGATGATGGTTACGTGACGCGGGCGCGTTTCAACGCCCATTGGTGGCGCAAGCTGTGCCATTTTGTGTCGTCTGCGAAATTTGCCGCAGCTTTTCCTCATTCATGCCACGGAGTGGCCACGAGGGGTTCGGTGCTCAGCACGCAAATGCCTAAATGAAATCAAAATATCTCCCAAATCGAGACCATGACCGTCGCTTTTTAGGCGGATTCAAAATGCGTTTTACACGCCTCAGTAACGGGCAGGGACCGAGTAACTGATGCCGGCATGCCCGATGTAGCGTAGTAGCGGGAGGCATCACCATGGCGCAAGGGACGCGTTACAACAGTCCGTATGACGCTCCGTATGAATCGAACTACACTTCCTATGAAGACCGTTACGCAGAACCAGTCGACCTCGATACTTTCGGTTCGCAATTAGGGTCACATCATTCCTCGCGATCGGTCGCGACACGCGAGGAATTCCTGCCTGAAGATTCTGTTCCACTCTTCCTGTCCGGCGCCGACGACGAACAGCGGTCGTCGAAATTCGCGCGCCCGCGGAAACGCGGATCGCGTCTATTGAAGACAGGCGCGCTCGTAACCGCAGCCGCAATTGCTGCCTTCGTAGCCGTGAAAAATCCCTTAACCGTCTTTGCCAATGCAACAGCCTTTGCCAGTGCGACAGCGTCGCTGATCGGCATGTCGGATGTCAGATCGGCGCCAGCGCCAGAGGCACCTCCCCGCCAGGCGGTGGCGGCGGTGGCGGCCAGTACGCCGGCGCTGGCAGCGATGCCCGCTCAGGCGGCGGCCCCGCCTCAACTGCCATCGCGCGATGAAATCGCGCTCGCGCTCAGAACGGCGCATCAGAACCAGGCGCCGGCAGAAGTCCAGCAGCCGGCCGCTGCCGCCGCACCCGCCGCCGCTCCGCCGGCAAGGCGGATGGATGCCGACGAACTCGCCACGCTCATGACACGGGCAAAGACCTTGCTCGCGTCAGGCGATATTTCGCCTGCCCGCCTGCTCCTGGAGCGCGCGGCGGAGGCGCAGGAGGCCAGCGCCGCACTGATGCTGGCCCAGACTTACGATCCCACCGTGCTGGGAGCGCAGGATATCCGCAACATCACGCCGGATCCGGCGCTGGCACGCGGCTGGTATCAGCGCGCCGCCCAGCTCGGCTCGGTCGACGCGCAGCGGCGTCTCAGTCAGTTGCAATAATTTTTTTCGGGTAGGGGATAATACACATGCGACGTTTGATTAGTATGGCACTCGTTGCCACGATGTTGGCTTTTGGCTTTGCGGCACGCGCAGAAGAAAGCGTGGTCGACCCGGCCAAGGTCTCGGACAGTCTCAAGGCCATCTTCCAGTTCGGCTCGGCGCAGACCAAGCAGGCGCTGAATCAGAACACGGTGACACTGATCACCGGCACCATCGGCGGCACGTACGTGCAATTCGGGGCCGACCTTGCCTCCGTGCTCGACGACGGAAACAAGTTACGCGTACTTCCGATCGTCGGGCGCGGCTCCGTCCAGAGCGTCGCCGACATCCTGTTCCTGCAAGGCGTCGACATCGGAATCGTGCGCGCCGATACGCTCGACTATCTCGAGCGCAAAGGCTTCGCCAAGGACATCAAGAAGCAGTTCACCTATGTGACCAAGCTCTACAACGAGGAAATGCAGATCATTGCGCCAAAGTCCATCAACAGCCTGAGGGACCTTGAGGGCAAGACGGTCAGCGTGGACCTGCCGAACGGCAGCACCTTCGTCACCGTGCTGACGGTCGCCGACCGGATCGGGATGAAGGCGAACTGGGTCTATATCGAGCAGCGTATCGCGATGGAGAAACTGAAGAAGGGCGAAGTTGACGCGGTGATCGTGGTCGGCGGCAAGCCTTACAAATCGGTTTCGAACTTCGGCAATGACGGCCGCTTCCACCTCGTGAAGGTTGACTACGAAAAGCCGCTGCAGGGCGACTACCTGCCGGCGACGCTGACCGCTAAGGACTATCCGAACCTGATTGCCGAAGGCGAGTCGGTGGACACCATCGCGGTGCCGGCGTTGCTCGCGGCCTATAACTGGGCGCCCAACACCGACCGCTACCGCAAGATTGCGAATTTCGTGGATGCCTTCTTCACGAAATTCCCGCAATTCCAGAACCCGCCCTTCCACCCGAAATGGAAAGAGGTTTCGCTGGCGGCGCCGCTTGCCGGCTGGCAGCGGCTACCAGCCGCCCAGCAATGGCTCGATACGCACGGCATCGAGCCCCTCACCCGCAGCCGGTTTGATGACTTCCTCAAGCAGACCTCGGCGGCCGGAAAGATGCCGTCCGACACCGACAAGGAAACGCTGTTCAAGCAATTCAAGGCGTGGGAGGCCGAACAGAACGCCCACGCCCAGGCAGCGGTGCCAGCAAAGCCTAAAGCGCAATAACCAAGATACGACAATAACCAAGATACGACAGAGAGAGAGCAAGCAGGGGCCCGACTCACGTCAAGCCCCTGCCCGTTTGATCCATCCTGTCCGCTCAGAATTCAAACAGCCTTAATCAGACTTAATCAGACTTGGGCTTCGATGATCCGCTTCAACTTGGCGCGCGCAGCCTCGCGATGCTCCGGCATGATGTGGGCCGCTACCAGGCGGATCGCAGTCGCAAGCACCGCGGCATCATCGGTGAAGCCGAGCACCGGCAGCATGTCCGGGATGAAGTCGAACGGCAGGATGAAATAGGCGATGGCGCCAAGCAGCGCCGCCTGAACGTGACGCGGCGTTTGGCGATCGAACGCGCAGTAATAGGCGCTGAGCAGGTCCTCGGCGAACGGCAGCTGTGCTGCGACACGTTTGAACTTGGCCCGGAAGCGCTTGCGAACGCTTTCGGGATCCTTGGCCAGGTTATCGGCCGGCTCAAATCCGATCGTATGTCGGGAAATCATCGTCCGCGCTCCTTTGAGCGGGTTTCGTCGAAATCCGCGCTTAGCTGGGGATGTCGCACGGCTCCTGCAAGATTGCGCGCGGGGCGTTTTGTCAGGCGAGCCCAAATTGGGCGGCGATCGCGTTCATGGCCTTGGCCAGTTCGACATCCCGCGCAGTCACGCCGCCAGCATCATGGGTGGCAAGGACGACCTCGACGGTTTTGTAAACATTGCGCCATTCCGGGTGATGGTCGTTCTTTTCAGCCACCAGAGCCGCGCGGCTCATGAAACCGAACGCCTCGTTGAAATCCCTGAACACAAAGGTTCGCTCGATCGCCTCCCGCCCCTCCACCTCTTTCCAGCCCGGCAAGCCGTTGAGCGCCGATTTGCGTGCCTCCGCCGACAAGCGTTCCGCCACGATGAGCTCCCTTCCTTGAACCGCCAACTATCTAACACGGATCGGCCCAACCTGATCCCTAAGGGCGCGGGTCGGATTTCCTGAAAAAACCACATAAAAACAATGGAATAAGCCCATATACCCGGTATCGCCGTCCCGACATGCGGCCGGATGAAGGGGTAACACCGGTAACCATGACTGCGAAGTAGCTGGGAAAGACGCCAAATTTGCTACATTCTTGATCTAACCGGATGAGCAGGCCCCCTTGGAGCTGAATTTTTCCAGATCAATGGCAAGCGGTCTCGACACGACGCCGGCAAATCAGGCGGAGCCACCACCATCGGTATCTCCCCGCTCCTCGCGGCGGAGCGTCGTATTCATTGTGCTTGCCGGGCTTCTTGCCGTTATCGGCACGTTGGCGGGCGGTTATTACTTCGCGGTGCGCCCGGTCACCTTGCGGATCGCGGTTGGCCCGGCCAACAGCGACGATTTCAAGGTCGTTCAGGCCCTGAGCCAGGCCTTCGTCCAGGCCCATAGCCAGATCCACTTGCGGCCGGTGCAGACCGAAGGCGCCACGGCGAGCGCGCAGATGATCGCGGAAGGAAAGGCCGACCTCGCCATCGTTCGCGGCGATCTGAGTGTGCCGAAAAATGCGCAAGCCGTGGCGACGCTGCGCAAGAACGTCGCGGTGTTGTGGGTGCCGCCCGCGATGAAGGGCAAGAAGGCGGGTACGAAAATCACCAAGATTGGGCAGCTTGCCGGACGCCGCATCGGCATCGTCGGCCGCACGCCGGCCAATGTCGATCTGCTCAAGGTAATCCTGCAACAATATGGCGTAGACCCGAGCAAGGTCGAGATCGTCCAGTTCCCGACCAGCGAAGCGGCCGATGCAATCCGCAACCAGAAGGCCGATGCCTATCTCGCCGCGGGTCCGGTCAACAGCAAGATTACGTCAGAGGCGATTGCCGCCTCGACGCGCAATGGCAACGCGCCCACTTTCCTGGCGATCGATTCGGCGGAAGCGATCGCTCAGAACCATCCGATGTATGAGGCATCCGAAATTCCTGCCGGCACGTTTGGCGGCTCGCCGGATCGCCCGGAGGATGAAGTCAAGACGATCAGCTTCTCGCACCACATTGTCGCCCGCAAGGATCTTTCGGAAACCACGGTCGCCGCTTTCACGCGGCAACTCTTCGCCATCCGGCAGACGGTGATGACCGAGTTTCCGCTGGCGGCGACGATCGAGACGCCCGATACCGACAAGGATGCGTTCATTCCGGTGCACCCGGGCGCCGCGGCCTTTGTCGATGGCGAGGAAAAGACCTTCCTGGACCGCTACAGCGATATCATCTGGTGGAGCCTGATGGCGCTGTCGGCGATGGGTTCGATCGGCGCATGGCTTGCCGGCCATCTGAAGAAGGACGAGCGCAGCAACAACTCGACGCTTCGCGAGCGGCTGCTGGACATGATTGCGACTGCGCGCCGCAGCGATTCCACCGAAGAGCTCGACCGGATGCAGGCGGAAGCAGACGATATCCTGCGTGATACGCTGCAATGTTTCGAACACGGCGCCATCGAGGAAGGCGCGTTGACCTCCTTCAACATTGCATTGTCCCAGTTCCATCACGCGGTGGCCGACCGCAAGGCGCTGCTCATGAACATTCCGCACAACCTGCAACGGGCCGGCGCGCCATTGCGGGTGACTGGAACCTGAGCCCCCCTTTATCACGAAGGTGTGCAGCCCCGGATTGGAGCCGGCGGAACGGAACCATGCCGCGCCCGGTTTGATCTCCAGGCCTAAAGCGAGGAGACCATCATGCGATTCAAGCTTGTTATCCCGGCTCTGGCGATCCTGGCCACTACGTTGGCTGCCCCGGCCTACGCTCAATACGAGCGTGTGTACGGCCCTGGCTATCATGGGCCTACCTATTACGGCCCAGCCTACCGGACGAGAGAGTTTCGCGGCGCCTATAATCAGGGGCCGGTGATTGAACCTCTCTTCTCCAATGACGGTTGGGTTCCGGAGCCCATTTTCGATCATTCGAGGCCGGGCGGCATCGACCCGAATATCCGCCCGCCGAGCTAAAATATCCGCCCGCCGAGCTAAGTTGTAGCCGTCTTCGGACCGTCGTCCGCGAGCGGCTCGCTCTGAAGTCCTGTAGGCAGGTCGCCCGTCAAACATGCGGCCTGCCGATTTCACTGCGCGCCGCCTTTGATGCGACCACGCGGCAATGCCACCGTCACATTGCCTCCGTAAGTTTCATGCGCGATAACAAACATGATCGATATGAGGCGCGCATGAAGACAGGCCTTTCCCGCGGGATATCCCGCCGACAGCTCATCAAATATGGCGCTGGCGCCGCGGCCGTCGTCACGATGCCCTATCTCTCACGCGCCGCCGACCGGCCGGCCGTTACCCACGGCGTGCAATCCGGCGACGTCAGCACGGATGGCGGCGTGGTATGGGCGCGCGCCGATCGCCCCGCGCAGATGTTGGTGGAAGTCTCGACCACCGAGTCCTTCAAGGACGTGCGCGCGCTGCCGCCCATCGCAGTACTGCCGGAGAGCGATTTCACCGCGAAGATGCTGCTCGAAAATCTTCCCGCGGGGCAGGATATTTTCTATCGCATCAAATTCCGCGATCTGTCGTATCCCGACATCGTCGGCGAAGCGGTGACCGGCCGTTTCCGTACCGCGCCGGCCGACCGGCGCGACGTCAGTTTTGTGTGGGGCGGCGATGTCGCCGGCCAGGGCTGGGGCATCAACCCCGACGACGGCGGCATGGTGAGCTTTGCGACCATGCTCAAGCATCGCCCGGATTTCCTGGTCCATTCCGGCGACACCATCTATGCCGACGGCATCTTCCCGGCCGAGGTGAAGCTCGCCGATGGCAAAGTCTGGAAGAACCTCCTGATCCCGGAAAAGACCAAGGTCGCCGAAACGCTCGAGGAATTCCGCGCCGCGCATAAGTACAATTTTCTCGACGACAACGTGCGCGCCTTCAACGCGGAGGTACCGATCTTCGTGCAATGGGACGATCACGAGGTCACCAACAACTGGTCGGCTTCGAAGCAGCTTCCGGCCGCCTATAAAGTGCGTGACATCAATCTCCTGGCCGCGCGGGCGTCGCGCGCCTTCCATGACATGTATCCGCTGCGCGAAAGCATCACCGAGCCCGGCCGGGTCTACCGCACGATCAATTATGGTCCGCATCTCGACGTCTTCATGCTGGATGAGCGCAGCTATCGCGGGCCCAACGGTCCGAACCTGCAAGACAGCTACGGCCCCGACGCCTATTTCCTCGGGCCCGATCAACTGGCCTGGCTCAAGCGCGGCTTGGCGAACTCAAGGGCCACCTGGAAGGTAATCGCCTCGGACATGCCGCTCAGCCTGATCGTCTACGACGATTACGTCAACAAAAAAGGCTCGGAAGCGTTCGCGCAAGGCGACGGCCCGCCGCGCGGACGTGAACTGGAGATCGCCGATCTGCTGCGCTTCATCCGCGACAAAGGCGTCGCCAACACCGTGTGGCTCACGGCCGACGTGCATTACGCGGCCGCGCACTTCTACAATCCCGACAAGGCGCAGTTTCAGGAATTTTTACCGTTCTGGGAATTCGTTGCCGGCCCCTTGCATGCCGGAACGGGTTGGCAGAACGAACTCGACAATACGTTCGGCCCCGAGGTGCGCTTCGCCAAACCGGCTCCAGCCGGAAAAATCCTGTCGCCCTCGGACGGCCTGCAGTTCTTCGGCCATGTCCGGATCGACGGCGCGAGCGGGCAAATGACGGTCACCTTGCGCGATCGCGCCGACACCGCGCTGTGGTCGACAACACTCGAGCCAAAACCGACATAAGCGTTCGATCAACAGGACCGGTCAGCGCACCGCGCGGCCGACCAGAGCGCCTCTCAGCGCAGCTTCCAGCGCATCGGTCGCGCAGGGTTTCGGCAATCTCGGCTTTTGGAGGAAGGCGGCGGGAAAAGCCGCATCAGCGCCGTATCCGGTGACAAAGGCAAAGGGAATGCCGAGCTCTTCCAGCCGCTCGGCGACCGCAAAGCTTTTCTCCTGCACAAGTCCGATATCGAGCAACACAAAATCCGGCGCGCGCTCGGCGATATGCGCAAGCGCACGGCTGACGTTTGCCGCGATACGGACCGTCTTCACGCCGAAGCTCAGAATGGTGTCTTCGAGATCCATGGCGATGATCGCATCGTCCTCGACAACAAGGACATCATCGGGGATGCCACCACTCGCACCATTGGCCATCACGCTAACAAAAGTTCCAGCTCGGGGGCGTAACTTACGGCAGGTCAGTTCTGCCGGAATGCATCCGAGAGGCTGCCCCTTGTTCATCGCATGAAACCATCACATCGCGCCTCCGTTGTCTGTGCACTAGTGGACGGAACTAGTGTCCCGGTTCTGACATACGTATCCTTTCTGGCAGCGGGCATTTTTACGAATGTCAGAACCGTAAGGGACACTAGCAAATATCCGATTCTGGTGCGGCTTTGACTCTGACGTTCCTTAGTCGAAGCCGCCGCGAAACTGAAAGGAACGTCAGAGTGCCGCACCAGGAAATCCTCGTGGGTATTGTGGGAGCCAGCGAGGAAACGGACGGAAGAAAGGTTGTTGCCGATGATCTCACAGGGAAAACCCGACCGCGGCAATAACCGGCCGAACAACAATCTGCTGCGACGGCTGAGTGACCCGGATTTTGCGTTGATCGCGCCGCATCTGTCGACAGATGAGTCCGCTTCCGACCAATTGCTCTATGATCCCGGTGACGACGTCGACACCGTGCATTTTCCCTGCGGCGCGAGCCTTGCGTCCTATCTCGTTCCCAATGAAGACGGCCGGGACGTCGAGACCATTCTGGTCGGCCGCGAGGGCGCAGTCGGCGGGATTGTGAGTCTGGGTTACCTGCCCGCCTATACGCGGATCACGGTGAAGTTCGGCGGACCGTTCGTGCGCCTGCCGGTGGCCAAACTGGACGCGGCCAAGACGGCTTCGGCTTCTCTCCGCAACGTGTTTGCACGCTATGCCGACTGCCTGCTCGCGCAGATGTTTCAGTCGACGGCCTGCAACGCCATTCATTCGATCGAGCAGCGCACCGCGAAATGGATCATCTCGGCGATGGAGCGCACCGATGGCGACAACATCGTGCCGCTGACCCATGAGCAGCTTTCGACGCTATTGGGCGTCGGCCGCAGCTATGCCAGCCGGGTGATCCAGACTTTCAAGGCCGACGGCATCGTGGAAACCCGCCGCGGCTCGATCCTGGTGCGTGACCCCGAGGGGCTGCGGTCACGGGCCTGCCAGTGTAATGAATCTGTCAAAAACCACTTCGAGGAGGTGCTGCGTGGGGTCTATCCGAGCGAAGCCACCCCCTAGTGGTCCGATTCTAACGTTCGCATCCCTTCTCAGTAACCGCTTTTGCGAACGTTAGAATCGTAGAACCACTAGCAAATATAAGTTTCTAGTGGTGTTTTGGATTTGACATTCGCTTTTCGAACTCGCGGCCAGGCGGGTAGCGAATGTCAAATCCACACCACTAGAGCACCGATAGGAACCTCAAATTCGCTGTACTGGCAGCCGACGGCGCGCCATTTTAAGCCAAATCGGCTAACCAAAAGCCCAACAAGCAATTGTTTTTCGGCGATTCCTGACTATATTGCGCCGCAGTAAAGGGGTGTGCCCGGTCCTTTTGGCCGGGCTTCCTTTTTGGGCGCTTGAGCGCCTGTTCAAATCCAGGGTTTTAAGCGTGATCCCGAAGGAGAAGGTCCCGGTTTTCCGGCGAGATCGCGCTCCGCCATTGGCCTAGCCAGAAGAACAGTCATGAACCTCCGCAACATCGCCATCATCGCCCACGTCGACCACGGCAAAACCACACTGGTCGACAAATTGCTGCAGCAATCCGGCACCTATCGCGACAACCAGCGCCAAGTCGAGCGCGCGATGGATTCGAACGATCTGGAGCGTGAACGCGGCATCACCATTCTCGCGAAGTGCACGTCGGTGCATTGGGAAGATACCCAGATCAATATCGTCGACACCCCGGGCCACGCCGATTTCGGCGGTGAGGTCGAGCGTATCCTGTCGATGGTTGACGGCGTGATCGTTCTGGTCGACGCCGCCGAAGGTCCGATGCCGCAGACCAAATTCGTGGTCGGCAAGGCGCTGAAGCTCGGCCTGAGGCCAATCGTTGCCATCAACAAGGTCGATCGTCCGGACGCCCGCATCACCGAAGTCGTCAACGAAGTTTTCGACCTGTTTGCTGCGCTCGACGCCACCGACGAGCAGCTCGATTTTCCGATTCTCTACGGGTCGGGCAAAAACGGCTGGATGGCAACCTCGCCGGACGCGTCGCACGACGTCGGCATGAAGCCGTTGTTCGATCTCGTGATCAAGCATGTGGCACCGCCCGTGGTCGAGGAAGGCCCGTTCCGGCTGCTCGGTACCATCCTCGAGGCCAACCCCTATCTCGGCCGCATCATCACCGGTCGTATCACCTCTGGCTCCGTCAAGCCGAACCAGGCGGTAAAGGTGCTGTCGCGCGACGGCAAGGTTGTTGAAACCGGACGCATCACCAAGATCCTCGCTTTCCGCGGTCTCGAACGGCAGCCGGTCGAAATGGCGGAAGCCGGAGACATCGTCGCGATCGCCGGCCTGCCGAAGGGCACGGTGGCCGACACCTTCTGCGATCCGAGCGTCGAGGTTCCGATCCAGGCGCAACCGATCGATCCGCCGACCGTGTCGATGTCGTTCATCGTCAACAACTCGCCACTGGCCGGCACCGAAGGTGATAAGGTGACGAGCCGCATGATCCGCGACCGCCTGCTGCGCGAAGCCGAAGGCAATGTCGCGTTGCGCGTCACCGAGGCTTCCGACAAGGATGCCATGGAAGTGTCTGGCCGCGGCGAATTGCAGCTTGCGATCCTGATCGAAACCATGCGCCGCGAAGGCTTTGAGCTTTCGGTCTCGCGCCCGCGCGTCGTGCTGACCAAGGATGATAATGGCCAGTTGCTGGAGCCCGTCGAGGAAGTCGTGATCGACGTCGACGAAGAATTCTCCGGCGTCGTGGTGCAGAAAATGAGCGAGCGCAAGTCCGAGATGATCGAGATGCGCCCCTCCGGCGGCAACCGGCTGCGGCTGGTATTCTACGCCCCGACCCGCGGCCTGATCGGCTATCAGGGCGAGTTGATGACCGACACCAAGGGCACGGCGATCATGAACCGCCTGTTCCACGACTACTTGCCCTACAAGGGCGAAATCCAGGGCCGGCGCAACGGCGTGCTGATTTCCAACGATCAGGGCGAAGCGGTCGCCTACGCGATGTTCAAGCTGGAAGACCGTGGGCCGATGATGATCGAGCCGGGCTGGAAGGTCTATAAGGGCATGATCGTCGGCGAGCATACCCGCGACAACGATCTCGAGATCAACGTGCTCAAGGGCAAGCAGCTCACCAACATCCGCACCACATCCAAGGACGAAGCGGTACGGCTGACCCCGCCGATCAGGATGACGCTTGAAAAGGCGCTGGCCTATATCGAGGACGACGAACTGGTCGAGATTACTCCGAAGTCGATCCGACTACGCAAGCGGCACCTCGACGCCAACGACCGCAAGCGCGCGGAAAAGGCCAAGCAGGCGGTGGCGTAAGTAGGTGAATAGCGAATAGTGAGCAGCGAATAGAGGCATATCCGCTCGCTTCGGCTTGCTGTACCCTATTCGCCAATAGCCACTCACCATTCGCCTTACACATGTCTTTGCCCTCGGAGATAAATGTCGCCATCATCGGCGCCGGCGCCGCGGGCCTTGGCGCCGCGCATGCGCTGATGCGCTCCGGCCTTTCCGTAATCGTGCTGGAAGCACGCGACCGCGTCGGCGGCCGCGGCCACACCATCACGGCCGCGCCCGGGGTCACCTTCGACCTCGGCTGCGGCTGGCTGCACTCTGCCGACCAGAATTCATTCGTAAAAATCGCCGAACAGCTTGATTTCGAGATCGACCGAAAACTGCCACCGTGGCGCGAGCGCGCCTATGGCAAATCGTTTCCGCCGGAAGAACGCGCTGAGTTCTTCCGCGCCCTCGATGAATTCTTTCAGCGCATCGAGATAGCCGCCCGAAACGGCACCGACCACCCTGCGAGCCTTTATCTCGAAAACGGCAACCGCTGGAATCCGATGATCGATGCGATCTCGAGCTACATCAACGGCTGCGAGACCGACCGGCTTTCGATCCTCGATTTCGATGCCTATCAGGACACTAACATCAACTGGCGGGTGCGGCGCGGCTACGGCGCGCTGATGACGGCCTATGGCGCGTCGCTGCCGCTCGCGCTCAACTGCGCAGTGACGCTGATCGACCATTCCGCGAAGCGCCTGCGGATCGAGACCTCGCAAGGCACGCTCGCCGCGGACAAGGTCATCATCACGGTGCCAACCAATCTGATCGCGCAGGAGGCGATCCGCTTTTATCCGGCGTTGCCGGAAAAGGTCGATGCCGCCGCCAGCCTGCCGCTGGGCCTTGCCGACAAGGTGATGCTGGCGCTCGACGAACCCGAATTGCTGCCGGCCGACGGAAACTTGCGCGGCGCAACCATGCGCACCGAGATGGGGACCTATCATCTGCGCCCGTTCGGCCAGCCCTGCATCGAAGGCTTTTTCGGCGGAAGGTTTGCGCAGACGCTGGAAGATGCGGGCGATGGCGCGATTGCGGCGCATTCGATCGACGAGATCGTCTCATTTCTCGGCAGCGATTTTCGCCGCAAGCTGAAGCCGCTGAAGGAATCGCGCTGGGCGCATGATCCGTTTGCCCGCGGCTCCTATTCACATGCGTTGCCGGGACATGCGACAAAGCGCGCCGTGCTCGCCGCCCCTGTCGACGGCCGTCTGTTCTTTGCCGGAGAGGCCACCTCGCCGAACTTCTTCTCGACCGCCCACGGCGCACATGACTCCGGGGAACGGGCGGCGCGGGAGGTTTTGCAAGCAATTAACAAGTAAGCCGGTTGCGCGGAGCCGGCTATATTATATCCTCCGAATTGGAGTTCGGTCGGAGATGTGCCATGAAGTCAAAAGACAATTGGGCGTGGCAGGAGCTTAGTTTCCCGAGATGGCGCCACGCCGTAGATCTGCGACTCCAGGAGGTCTACGTTATCGCGATCAATGACGCGGGTATCGATGATGACATGCTTCATTCACATTGGCAGATGAAGCAATCTCCGTACGAATTTGTCGAATGGTTTGGTGTCAAATACGACCTTGATCCTAAGACGGCGTACTGGCTCTAACCCTTGAAGACTAGATCTCGGTGAAACTTTAGAAAATGCGAATTTGGGTGGAGATTCTCATCTTTAGGTAAGTGAATTGCACCACCCTGATTTAAAAGACGGACGGCGTCTTCGGGGACATGGTTCTTTGCGACAAGTATCTTGTAGTCGTCGCCTATTGAGATAAGGCCGCGGTCAAACATCCAATGCACTGTTCCAGATAGCGCAAGGCCATTGCGCACGGAATCGGGGCCCTTGGCCGCTACCGGCTGTATGTGCGCCGCCTGAACCTCGGGACGACCGCCTCCATTAATCAAGCGCAACCCGGTCATTGCACATCGGTTCGCGTACGCGGCACGTACATTGTGCATGAAGGACCGTTCACGGAATGGACGAGTGAGAGTTACTTCGACCATTGGTCGTTCGAAGGGGAAGTCGGGCTCCGAAATCTCATTCTGAATCAAATCAGGAGCCACCGCGGGCTCTTGTCCAATGATCGGCGAATATCCCGCCTTGAGTATTTTATCGAATTCAGACTCAGGCAATATTCTTACCGCACTCCCGAAAGCACCTTTGTTTGTACTGCCATCTTCCTTCTGTAGCGCACTTTCGTAGTACATTGGACCCTCTGCGAACGGTACTACGCTCGCAAAGTCTTGGTAGTCGGCCACTTGAGCAAAGTAATGATCAGGAAGTTCCTTATCTTCAACGATCTCCGTCACGCGAGCGAAGCCAAAGTAGGCCTGCCTACCACCGGAACTTGACAACTCTGACGTTGAGCGACGCGGCTCGTAATAGACTATGTAGTCACCAATGGTTTGTTTTGCGCGATCAAGATATCGACGAGGAAAGTGGTAATGGAGTTCAGGCAAATCCTTGTAGCTTGGAGTTACCTTAGTAGTAAAAACTGCGTTGGTCATGTGTCCGCAAACTCTTCAGGGCCGCCGATTATCTCCTAGACTAGAACGGCGAAGGCGATTTTGGATAGACCGCTATTCCAACACCCTCGCCCGCATCGCCTCATCGGGCACGAAACACGCCTCGTACTTTCCGAAAATCCGGTAGCGATTTTTCGCGACGAGATTATAGACCGTATCACGCAGCGGTTTCGGCACCGCGAACAACACGCGCGTCCATCCCCAGCCCGGCAGAGTCGAGAGCACCGTCAGGGCCGCGTCGGATTTGAACCAGGCCACGCCGCCGTGGATCACCGCATTGGTGTCGGGATCCTCGGGATCGATGCCGAAAGCCTGCGCCAGCCGCGCACCATAATCCGACTGAATCGCGGTAAAGCGAAAGCGTTTTGCTTCATCGCGTACCGCGATAAACCGAATCCAGCGCGAGCAGAACACGCAGACACCGTCATACAGGATCACGTCGTCGTCGGACCAGGCACGCATTTATCGGTTATCCAATATCGCGAGTGCGACCAGCATCAACACGATCGCCGGCCCCGTCTTGACCAGGGCACCAAGCGGCTCGATCCAGAGATCTGGCGTCAGGATCGCTGCCCCCGCCATATAACCAAGCGACGCCAGGATTCCCCAGATCAACCCGATGGCGCAGGTGCGGCGAAAGGCGATCAACACGCCCACGCTGATGTCCATCAGGCTGGTGAGAACCGTGATCGGCCCGACCAGAGAGGACGGAAAATGATGTGAACTCAAAATGCCGGCCGCGGCGTCGTAGGAGACAAACAGCGCGATGAGGCCCGAAATACTCCAGAACACGACAAGGCTCGCGATGATCAGCGCCTTGATCAAATAAAGCCGCGCGAACCATTTGTCCTGAATGGTCGCCGCGCGCGTTGCCTGGCCCAGTTCGGTTGGCGCAATCCCGGTCGTGCCGATCCATGCCGAAGGATCGCC
>Ga0116129_1000542_pt1 | contig 24111 bp, 13 predicted proteins | sample June2015DPH_17_2_FD_89732 | JGI IMG/M metagenome (GOLD analysis project Ga0116129, IMG submission 89732) | Peatland microbial communities from SPRUCE experiment site at the Marcell Experimental Forest, Minnesota, USA - June2015DPH_17_10 | ecosystem: Environmental > Terrestrial > Soil > Wetlands...
ACCGGCGGCATCCGCGCCGAAAGCGGCGATATCGGCCGCCCGCGCCGCGCTCGATGAGGGGCGGATCGAATACACCTCCGCGCTCGGGATTGCCTCGCTGCGCCAGCGCATCGCCAGGCACTATCGCGAGACCCATGGCTGTGCCGTGGATGCCGGGCGGATCGTGGTTACCACGGGTTCGTCGGGTGGGTTCATCCTGGGCTTTCTCGCCATGTTCGAGCCGGGCGATCGCGTTGCGGTCACGGTGCCCGGATATCCGCCCTATCGACACATTCTCACGGCACTCGGCTGCGAGCCGGTGCTGATCGAGACATCAAGCGAAACCCGCCATGCGCTGACCGGAGAAGCCTTGCTCGCCGCGCATCGCAAGACGCCGCTGAAAGGAGTGCTGGTGGGAAGCCCCGCCAATCCCACGGGTACGATGATGTCCCGGGAGGCCCTCACCGGCCTGATAACGGCCGCGGAAGGCGCCGGCATCCGGTTCATATCGGATGAAATCTATCACGGCCTCGACTATGCGTTTGCCGCGGTGACGGCGGCGGAACTTTCCCCGCATGCCCTCGTCATCAATTCGTTCTCCAAATATTTCTGCATGACCGGCTGGCGGGTCGGCTGGATGGTGGTGCCGGAATCGCTGGTACGGCCGATCGAACGGCTGCAACAGAACCTCGCTATCTCGGTGCCGACGCTATCGCAGATCGCCGCCGAGGCCGCGTTCGAAGGCCGCGAGGAGATGGAAGAGATCAAGCGCGGTTATTTGGAGAATCGCCGCATCTTGATCGCAGGTTTGCCGCAAGCCGGCCTCGACAGGTTCTTGCCGGCGGACGGTGCGTTTTACCTCTATGCCGATGTCTCGCAATTCACCTCCGACAGCTCTGAGTTTGCCGGCAAGATGCTTGAGAAGGCCCGCGTCGCGGCGACCCCCGGAATCGACTTCGATCCGGTTCATGGCCGCCGGTTCATCCGTTTTTCCTATGCGCGTTCGGCCGAGGAGATGCGCGAAGCCGTTGCGCGCATCGCACGATGGCTCGGATAAAATGTCTTGGATAAAGCGAGCCATCGCACGCCGGTTTGCCAAGCCGCGCCGGATTTCAGCCACCAGATGAACTGCCATTGACTTGACTAAGCGAATTGATGTGGATCAATTCGACGAGACGGTCGTCCGCACCGGGCTACAGACAAATCCGCAAATGCTTATGGGAGAGTGAACGTCATGGCGGCAACGATCGCAACCGGAGTTCCGGCCCGCGCGGCGAAACCCTGGTACAAGATTCTCTATGTTCAGGTCCTGTTTGCGATCCTGCTTGGCGTCGTCATCGGCTGGCTGTGGCCCGATCTCGCGACCAACGACTGGATCAAGGCGCTCGGCGACGGCTTCATCAAGTTGATCAAGATGTTGATCGCGCCGATCATCTTTTGCACGGTGGTTTCGGGTATTGCGCATATTCAGGATGCCAGGAAGGTCGGCCGTGTCGGGGTCAAGGCGCTGGTCTATTTCGAGGTTGTTTCCTCCTTCGCGCTGATCCTCGGCATGTTGATGGGCAATCTGATCCAGGTTGGTCACGGGCTGGCGGCGAAGCCCGATGCGGCTGCGGTCGCGACTTACGTCAAGCAGGCGGAAGCGGAAAAATCGGTCGATTTCGTGCTCAACATCATTCCCGATAACGTGGTCGGCGCGCTCGCGCGCGGCGACATTCTGCAGGTGCTGCTGTTTGCCATCCTGTTCGGCTTTTCGCTGATGGCGCTCGGCGAACGCGGCCACCGGCTGCGCGACCTGATCGACGACACCGCGCACGGGGTGTTCGGGGTTATCGCCATCGTCATGAAGGCAGCACCGTTCGGCGCCTTTGGCGCGATGGCCTATACCATCGGGAAATTCGGACCCGCGGCGCTGGGTAATCTGATCGGGCTGATAGCGCTGTTCTATGCGACGGCGGGGTTGTTCGTAGCCGTCGTGCTCGGCCTGATCGCGCGCGTCATCGGATTCAACATTTTCAAGTTCATCGCCTATATCAAGGACGAACTGCTGGTCGTGCTCGGCACCAGTTCGTCCGAGAGCGCGCTGCCGCAGTTGATGGAGAAGCTCGAGCGGCTCGGCTGTTCCAAACCGGTGGTCGGGCTGGTGGTGCCGACCGGCTATTCCTTCAACCTCGACGGCACCAACATCTATATGACGCTGGCGACCCTGTTCATCGCGCAGGCGCTTGGCGTCGACCTGTCGTTCAGCCAGCAATTGACCATCCTGGTGGTCGCGATGCTGACGTCGAAGGGCGCCAGCGGGGTGACCGGCGCGGGCTTCATCACGCTGGCGGCGACGCTGGCGGCGGTGAACCCGGCCCTGGTGCCGGGCATGGCGATTGTGTTTTCGGTGGACAAGTTCATGAGCGAGGTTCGTGCCCTCACCAACATCATCGGCAATGGTGTCGCCACGGTGTTCGTGTCGTGGTGGGAGGGCGAACTCGATCGCGACAGATTGCACGCCAATCTCGACAAGCAGATCGATCCGTCGGATCTGCAGACGGCGGTTAGAACCGGATAGCGGCTGTTGTCGATCAACAAAAAGCCGCCCGGTTTTGCCGGGTGGCTTTTTCGCCTCAAATCAGATTTTCCTACTCGCCATTGCCGAAGCGCCGCGACCACCATCCCGCGCGGCGGGGCTGGGTGTCGTTGGTCGTTGCGGACACGGGCTCGACCGGGGCCGGGACTGATGGCGCGGGCGGACTGTGATCGACGGGCGCCGCCGTGTCAGGCTGGGCATTGACCAGGAAGCTCACCTTTTCGCGCACCGTCGAGCGCCGACGCGCGGCTCGATCGGCCTCTTGAGCGGTTTCCTCCTGCTCCCGCGCGGAAGTACGGGGTGCCTCGTGCTGACCGTGATCCGCGGGTTGCATCTGGGGTGGCTGGGCAACGGCTTCCGGTTGAGGCGCCGGAGCATAGTACGGCTCGCCTGAATTTCCGTCGAAATCGGCAACAGCGCCTGTCGCCTCCGGAACCGATGCCGGTCCGAGTTCGTCGGAGATCGATCCGGCCAGACCGTCCTCCGGCCCGCCGCGCCGGCGGCGTCCGCCACGACGTCCGCGGCGGCGGGGCCGCCGTTCGCCTGCCGGCTGATCGGCATGAACCAGACCGGGCTGCTCCTCGGTTTCGTCCTCGTCGGAGTCGCTTTCATCGATAGCGCCGACAATCGGGACCGGGGTCGAGGCGACGCGGGGAATTTCGTTCTCGTCTCGCGCGGGCCCGGCCTCGCGCGCCTCGCCGGAACGTCCGCGCCGCCGCCGCCGCCGCTTGCGCTTGTGACCTTCCGAATCGGTTTCGCCTCTGCTCTCCTCGCTGACGCCCGAATCGCTGACGATCGAATCGTCGGCGAACCTCTCGGTCTCCTCGGTTTCCACTTCCGCTTCGGTTTCGACGTCGAACGGCTCATCTTCGTCAAACGGTTCTTCGATCTGCGGCGGGGAAGCCGCAATCTGGGCGGCGAGAAGCGCCTTGGCGGCCTCCAGCGTATGCACCTGCTCGCCGCGTTCGATGACGAACGACTGCTGGGCGCTTACGGTCGCGTCGGCGATCACCGCAAGCGTCACCTTGAAGCTGTTTTCGAGATCGCGCAGATGACCGCGCTTGTGATTGAGCACGTAAAGCGCGACGTCGGTCCGCGTGCGCACCACGAGATTGTGGGTCGCGCCCTTCATCAGTGTCTCCTCGAGACCGCGCAGCAATTGCAAGGCCACCGACGATACCGAACGGACATGACCGCTGCCGCCGCATTGCGGGCAGGGTTCGGTCGAACTCTCCAGCACGCTGGCGCGAATGCGCTGGCGTGACATTTCAAGCAGGCCGAAATGCGAGATTCGCCCGACCTGGATGCGGGCGCGGTCCTGCCGCAGACAATCGCTGAGCTTGCGCTCGACCGAGCGGTTGTTGCGCTTTTCGTCCATGTCGATGAAGTCGATGACGATCAGCCCTGCGAGATCGCGCAAGCGCAGCTGCCGTGCGACTTCCTCGGCGGCTTCAAGATTGGTCTTGAGCGCGGTGTCCTCGATGTGATGCTCGCGGGTCGAGCGGCCGGAATTGACGTCGATCGAAACCAGCGCCTCGGTCTGGTTGATCACGATGTAGCCGCCGGATCGCAATTGCACGGTCGGGGAGAACATGGCGTCGAGCTGGCTCTCGACGCCCATCCGCGAGAACAGCGGCTGGCCGTCGCGATATTGCCTGACCGCGCGCACATTCGACGGCATCAGCATTTTCATGAAATCGCGGGCTTCCCGGTAACCGGATTCGCCGGCGACCTGGATTTCTTCGATTTCCTTGTTGTAGAGATCGCGCAGCGAACGCTTGATCAGCGAGCCCTCCTCGTAGACGAGGGTCGGCGCCTGCGATTTCAGGGTCATGTCGCGCACGGTTTCCCACATGCGGATCAGATACTCGAAGTCGCGCTTGATTTCAGGTTTGGAGCGCGATGCGCCTGCGGTGCGCAGAATGATCCCCATGCCCTCGGGCACGTCCAGATCCTGCACCACTTCCTTCAGTCGCGAGCGATCCTGCGCGCTGGTGATCTTGCGGCTGATGCCGCCGCCGCGCGCGGTGTTAGGCATCAACACGGCATAGCGGCCGGCCAGCGAAAGGTAGGTAGTCAGCGCGGCGCCCTTGTTGCCGCGCTCTTCCTTGACCACCTGCACCAGCATCACCTGACGGCGCTTGATGACTTCCTGGATTTTATACTGACGGCGCGGCCGGAAGGCGCGTTCCGGCACCTCTTCCATGACGTCGTCGCCGCCGACCGATTCGACAACGTCTTCCTCGGCGTCGTCGCCTTCATCTTCATCGTCGGGGTGCCCGTCGCCATGCGCCGCGGCGGCCGGTTCTGCGTGGTCCGGCGCGGCCGGCTCGTTGCTTGCGTGTTCGGCGTGCAGCGCGTCGTCGGCATGGGCTGCGTTTTCGCGCGCGTGCGCTTCGTGGTCATCCTCGTCATGCGCGTATTGGGCGTGCTGCTCATAGGTTTCGAGGCTTGCCGGGGCATCCGGAAGGGCAGGGGATGGCTGGATATCAGCCGGAACCGGCAGGTCCGGTTGATGCTCCTGCGCAGACGTCGCCTCCGCGTGAGCATGGTCGTGCTCATCATGAGCATGCTCATCATGGGCATGTTCATCATGGGCATGTTCATGCTCATGATCGTGCGAATGCTCATGACCGTCATGGTCATGATGTTCGGCATCGGCGTCGAGATGTTGGACGCCGTGGGCGTGACCGTCTTCGGCGTGCCCCTCCTCGATGTGTTCCTGAGAGTGGCCATGGTGCGGCTGAGCCGCCTGCGAAGCATCGAGGCTTGCGTTCTCGACGATGTCGCTCTGGACCCGCTCGCCATTGCCGCGACGGCGCGCGTTGCGATGGCGCGGACGGCGGCGGCTGGAACGGCTTTCGGTTTCTTCTTCGGCCTCGCGATGGGCGCGTTCGTCCGCCTCGATCAGCGCCTGGCGATCGGCGACCGGAATTTGATAATAATCGGGGTGGATTTCGCTGAACGCCAGGAAGCCGTGACGGTTGCCGCCATATTCGATAAAGGCGGCCTGTAGTGACGGCTCTACCCGCGTGACCTTGGCGAGATAGATGTTGCCGCGCAGTTGTTTGCGCTGAGCGGTCTCGAAATCAAATTCTTCGACGCGATTGCCGCGGACCACGACGACCCGGGTCTCTTCCGGGTGGGTAGCATCGATCAACATTTTGTTGGGCATTTGGGAACTCTTGACGGCGGCGGGCGCGTATGACCGTGAGCGCGTATCGCGCCGCGGGGTGACGCGACGGTCCACCTGATTCGGGGGTGAGGGGAAGGCCAAAACGCAACCCGGGGCGCCTGGCCGAACGAAATCCGCTCGGAGCAAGGCGACGGGCGCAGCTTTCGCTCCGCGTCGGCGCGATTCTTCCGTGGATCATGGTCGGCAACACAGTCTGGCGCATCAAGCGTCGGCCCGTCTGAACATATTGGCGGCAAAAAGCGCCGCCTTGTCTGTCGCTGAAGACCCGGCGCGGCGCCAAAGCGCTCGCCGGCCATCGCATATCGGGCCCCTGCGGGGTCCGGATAATCGGTTATGCCGTGTCTGAAGCCGTCCCTGGAACAAGATGGTAACCTGGGACCGAAAGCCGCTCGGGCTCGAAACCGCCGCTCCTTGTCAGCCGCGCGCTGCGCTTGCTTCGGAGGGATCGGAAAGACGCTGGAAACCCCTGACTTCGAAGGTTCCGGCGTTGCACCGGGAGGCTGAACGCGACACAACCGGGAGTCTTAGCCGTCAGCCCCTTGTACATACGTGCATTGGAGGCCGTGTGCAAGGGAAGCGTCGCTGCGCGGCAACACTCCGCCTTATTTGCCGCCAAAGCCTTAAGCGCCGGTTAACCCTGCGGTCCTATTGCGGTAAGAGAGCTGCTCGGAGGGATGGAATCGTTGGCGGGCCGCGCAAATCATGTGGTTTTGTTGGGGTGCGCGCTGTTGTGCGCCGCAGCATTGTTATGTCCGGAGACTGTCATAGTCAGCGCGTCGGAGGGCCAGCCGGTCCCGGTCACGGCGTCGAATTTTCCCATTGCCTCTGACGCCCGACTTGGCGGGGACACCAAGCAGACCCGATTTGTTCTCGATCTCGACAAGACCATCCAGTTTCGTGCCTTTGCGCTAGCCGATCCGTATCGGGTGGTGGTGGATATGCCACAGGTCACCTTTCGGCTTGCGGCCGGGGTCGGCGCCGCGGGGCGGGGGTTGATCAAGGCGTTCCGCTTTGGCCTGGTGATGCCGGGCGGTTCGCGAATCGTGTTTGATCTGACCGGCCCGGCCAGGATCGCCAACTCCTACGTGCTCGATGCAGCCAACGGCCAGCCGCCGCGACTGGTTCTCGAACTGCAGGAGGTAGACCGCGCCACATTCCTTCAGTCGCTTGCGGTCGAAAGCCGTCCCGAACCGAAGCCCGCGCCGGCGGAGGCCGCGAACGCCGACGCCGCCGCAGAGGCAGCGCTTCCGCCCAAGCCCGCCGCGCCGGCGGATCCGCGTCCGGTGGTGGTGATCGACCCCGGCCATGGCGGCATCGACAATGGCACGCAGTCCGGCGCCGAAACCGAAAAAAGCCTGGTGTTGGGATTTGGGCTGGCATTGCGCGATCGCATTGAAAAGAGCGGCAAATACCGGGTCGTCATGACCCGCACCGACGATACTTTCATCCCGCTCGCCGACCGGGTCAGGATCGCCCGCAATCAGTCGGCGGCGCTGTTCGTGTCGATCCATGCCGATGCATTGCCGCATCGCGAGGGCGACGCCCAGGGCGCGACCATCTACACGCTTTCCGACCATGCCTCCGACGTGGAGGCGGAAAGGCTGGCCGAGGCGGAAAACAAGGCCGACGCCATTGGCGGGGTTAACCTCACCGGAGAACCGACCGACGTCGCCGACATCCTGATTGATCTGGCGCAGCGGGAAACCCGTACATTCTCGAACCGGTTCGCACGGCTGCTGATGGGCGAGATGAAGAATACCGTGCGCATGCACAAGCCTCCCCTGAAATCCGCCGGGTTCAAGGTCCTGAAAGCGCCCGACGTGCCCTCGGTGCTGATCGAACTCGGCTATGTCTCGAACAAGGGCGACCTCGAACATCTGGTGTCCGAGAATTGGCGCTCCCGCACCGTTGAATCGATGGCGCAGGCCATCGACGCCTTCCTTGCCAAACGTCTGGCGACGGCGGGGCCGGCGAACTGAATGGAACCGTCCGACGGCCGAAGCCCTAGTTTGGCCACAGCGGCGGCACTATAAAAAACTGCGGTGAAGGCCCCGGAATCGGTCAAAATTCCCTTTCGGCCAAGGTATGATGCCGCTATCGCGGAATAGCAGGTGGTCAGGTGCGTCTGTTCGCTCCTGAGGAAAGCGCCCGATGTCGTGGCGCTCGGGTTGAAACGGTATTGGATAATGCGCTTGCTGGTGCGGTTCATGGGTTTCTTGTTCGCCGCCGGAACCGTCGTGTTCCTGGTGGGCGTGGCGGCCGTGGCGGGGCTGATCTGGCATTTTTCCAAGGACTTGCCGGATTATTCGCAGCTTCAGGATTATGAGCCGCCGGTGATGACGCGGGTCCATGCCGCCGATGGCGCGCTGCTTGGGGAATATGCCAAGGAGCGGCGCCTGTATCTGCCGATCCAGGCGGTTCCAAAACTGGTGATCAACGCGTTTCTCGCCGCCGAGGACAAGAATTTCTACGAGCATGGCGGCATCGACTTTTCCGGCATGGCGCGCGCGGCCATGGTCTATGCGGAGAATTACGGATCGAACCGCCGGCCGCAGGGCGCCTCCACGATCACCCAACAGGTCGCGAAGAACTTTCTTTTGACCAACGAAGTCTCGTTCACCCGCAAGATCAAGGAGGCCTTGCTGGCGATGCGGATCGAGCGCACCTACTCCAAGGACAAGATCCTGGAACTCTATCTCAATGAGATTTATCTCGGCCTTGGCGCTTACGGGGTCGCCGCGGCATCGCTGGTCTATTTCGACAAATCGGTGAATGAACTTACCGTCGCGGAAGCGGCCTATCTGGCCGCTTTGCCGAAGCAGCCCTCGACGCTGCATCCGGTGCGCAACCGCGACCGGGCAATCGAACGCCGCAATTACGTCATCGACCGTTTGCTGGAAAACGGCTGGATCAAGCAGGCCGATGCCGACAAGGCCCGCAAGGAGCCCTTGACCGTGACCAATCGGGCCAGTGGCGCGCACATTTTCGCCGGCGAATATTTTGCCGAAGAGGTTCGCCGCGACGTGTTCGAGCGCTACGGCGAAAAGAAGCTCTATGAAGGCGGCCTGTCGGTTCGCACCACGCTCGATCCGAAGGTTCAGGCGATGGCGCGCAAGACCATGGTGGCCGGCCTCGTCAATTATGACGAGGCGCAGGGCTGGCGCGGCGCCATCAGCAAGCTCGATATATCCGGCGATTGGGGCGTCAAGCTTGCCGACGTCAAGTCGCTGTCGGATATTTCGCCCTGGCGTATGGCCGTGGTGCTGGAGACCAGCGAACAGTCGGCGCGGATCGGCTTTCAGCCCGGCCGTGAACTTGGCGGCGCCGTCAGTAAGGAGCGGCAAACCGGCATCATCACGCTCGACGGGGTCAGGTGGGCGAAACCGGTGGCGGGACCTGTGCGCGGCAAGACACCGACGGCGGTATCGCAAGTGCTTTCGCCCGGCGACATCATTTATGCCGATCCGCTGTTTGGAAAGGACGGCAGTCCGGTGGAAGGCCAATACCGGCTGCGCCAGTTGCCCGAAGTTTCCGGCGCGATGGTGGTGATGGACCCATGGACCGGGCGCGTGCTGGCGATGGTAGGCGGATTCTCGTTCGACCAGAGCCAGTTCAACCGCGCGACCCAAGCCTACCGGCAGCCGGGCTCTTCCTTCAAGCCTATTGTCTATTCATCCGCGCTCGATAACGGCTATACGCCATCCACCGTCGTGGTCGATGCGCCGATCGAAATCGATCAAGGGCTGGGTGGCGGCGTCTGGCGTCCGGAAAATTTTTCGAACGGCAAGTACAAAGGTCCGACCACGCTACGCAATGCGCTGAGATGGTCGCTCAACACGGTGACGGTGCGGCTGGCGCAGGACATCGGCATGCCCTTGATCGGCGAGTACGCCAGGCGCTTCGGTGTCTATGATGAACTGCCAAACTATTTATCCTATGCGCTCGGCGCCGGCGAGACCACCGCCATGCGGATGGTTACAGCCTACTCGATGTTGGCCAATGGCGGTCGCCGCGTGAAGCCCACCCTGATCGATCGCATTCAGGATCGCTACGGGCATACCATCTTCAAACACGACGAGCGTGAGTGCCGCGGCTGCGACGCGCCCGGAGGCTGGAAGAATCAGCCCGAGCCGCAGTTGGTCGACCACCGCGAGCAGGTGCTCGATTCGATGACGGCCTATCAGATTACGTCGATGATGGAGGGCGTGGTTCAACGGGGAACGGCGATAGCGGTGAAGGATGTCGGCAAGCCGATCGCCGGGAAGACCGGCACCACCAACGAGGCCAAGGACGCCTGGTTCATCGGTTTTTCGCCCGACATCGCGGTCGCTGTCTATCTTGGCTACGACAAGCCGCGCACGCTCGGCAAAGGCAATGCCGCCACCGGCGGTCATCTGGCCGCGCCGATCGCGCGTGATTTCCTGAAGCTTGCCCTGGCCGACAAGCCGGCTGTTCCATTCCGGATACCCGCCGGTATCAAGCTGATCCGCGTCGACCAGATGACGGGATTGCGGGCCGGCCCGGGAGACAGCGGCAATACCATCCTCGAAGCGTTCAAGCCGGGTACCGCGCCGCCGGATAATTACTCCGTCATCGGCGTCGCCGACGCGGATGGGCGCAGCATCATCCCGCAGGGCACTGTGCCTGACGCAGGAAACATCATGCGGCCGGGCACCGGCGGGCTTTACTAGCTACCCGGCCAAATGGACGCGCGTGGTGTGAAGAAACCGCGCAGATCGAGCGCCGGGCCGATTGCGCTTTGCTCCGCCCGCCGCTACATCCCTCGCAGCATTGCAAATGGCGGTTTGGCCGCAGATCAGAGAACTTATGCGCGCTGAAGTCGAACGATTAGTTGAAGAGATCAAGCAGTCGGTCGGGCTGCTGAGGAGGCATCTTTGACGTAGATGCATCCACGGCGCGGCTGGCGGAGCTGAACAAGCTCGCCGAAGATCCCGATCTCTGGAACGATCCCCAGAAGGCGCAGAAACTGATGCAGGAGCGAACCTCGCTGGAGGATTCGCTTGCCGGGATCGGCAAGGTCGAGCGCGAACTGGAGGACAATATCGGCATGATCGAACTCGGCGAAGCCGAGAACGACGAGGGGGTCGTGGCCGAGGCCGAGACCGCGCTGAAGAATCTGAAAAAGGAAGTCGCCCGGCGCGAGCTGGAAGCCTTGCTGTCGGGTGAAGCCGACCGGTTCGATTCCTACCTCGAGGTTCACGCTGGCGCCGGCGGTACCGAAAGCCAGGACTGGGCCTCGATGCTGCTGCGGATGTATACGCGCTGGGCGGAGAAGCACGGCTTCAAGATCGAGTACCTGGAAGAAACCCAGGGCGAGGAAGCCGGAATCAAATCCGCCACCATCCAGATCAGCGGTCACAACGCCTATGGCTGGCTCAAGACCGAAGCCGGCGTGCATCGGCTGGTGCGGATTTCGCCGTTCGATTCCAACGCGCGCCGGCACACCTCGTTCTCGTCGGTCGCGATCTTTCCGGTGGTCGATAACAGCATCAAGATCGACATCGCCGAGTCTGACGTCCGCACCGACACCATGCGCTCGGGCGGCGCCGGCGGGCAGCACGTCAACAAGACCGAATCCGCGGTGCGGCTGACGCACATTCCGACCGGGGTCGCGGTGGTTTGCCAGGCCGGCCGCTCGCAGCACAAGAACAGGGCGCAGGCGTGGGACATGCTGCGGGCGCGGCTCTACGAGATCGAATTGAAGAAGCGCGAGGAAAAGGCCGCCGCCGACCAGGCCGCCAAGACCGATATCGGCTGGGGTCATCAGATCCGCTCTTATGTCCTGCAGCCCTATCAGATGGTGAAAGACCTGCGCACCGGGGTGCAGACCTCCGATACCTCGGGCGTGCTCGACGGCGACCTCGACGAGTTCATGGCGGCAACGCTGGCGCAGCGCGCCTTTGGTGCTGCGCCGGGCGCGGTGGAGGATGTGGATTAAAAACCCATGGCAAGAGTGGCCTTCATCCGCCTCGGGCGCATGGGCCACGGCATGGATGGTGCCATCTCAACAATGGTTTTGCGGTCTCGGTCTGGAATCGCAGCCAATCGAAGGCCAGCGATGCGGCGACGACAACGTCATGAAGCAGGCGCCAATTCGTCCGACGTGATGCTGCCGGGCATCAAGATCAATACAAGTTTGGACGATTTTTTCCGATTGAGCAGATGCAGTTGATGAGGTTCGAGGACGAAGCCCGGCGATTGTTCGGCAACGTCATCAGCGGCGAATCGCAGTTTCAGCCGGCACTCAGCCGCACGCCCGCCCGCAGAAATTTCTGCGGATCGACCGCTTCGCCGTCGATCCTGGTCTCGTAATGCAAATGCGGACCGGTCGATCTGCCGGTCGAGCCTACCGCGCCGATCACCTGTCCGATCTTGACGGGGTCGCCGACCTTGACGTTGATCTCCGACAGATGGCCGTAGCGGGTCGACAGGCCGTTGCCGTGGTCGATTTCCACCATGCGGCCGTAGCCGCCGGCCCATCCCGACGACACCACTTTTCCGTTCGCGGTCGCGCGCACGGGGTCGCCGGTAGCGGCGCGGAAATCCAGACCGGTGTGCATGGCCGGGCGGCCGAGGAACGGATCGAGGCGGACTCCGAAGCCGGAGGTGAATTCGACCTCACCGATCACCGGCTTGCGATACGGCACCAGCGCGAGGGTCCGGTTGAGACGTTCCATTTGGGCGCGGGTAATGTTGATCCGGTAGAACTGACGGTCGAAGGCGCCGGCATCGGCAGGAAGCTTGACCGGAACATAGGGACCGCCGACGCCGGCGCGTGGGGTGGCGGCTTCCAATTGCGCCATGTCGAGGCCAAGATCGGTAATGACGCCGCGCATGCGGCGTACGCGCGATTCCATGCCGTCCTCGACCGAACTGAGCGCCGCCATCTGGCGGCCCTCGACCTTGTCGAGCGAACTCTGCAGGCGGACGAGGACGCTATCGACTCCCCCGGCTTTCGCGTACTGGTTCGGCTGCGGATTGACAATCGTGGGAGTTCGTGATTCCAGGCGCGCTTCGCGATCCGGAGGTGCCACGAAGATGACGGTGTCGCTGATCGGTGAGGGTTTCGGCGTCCCTGAGGATGCGTCGCTCGCGGCGGCGCCACGGGACGGCGCCCTGATCGATCCGGTGACGTCGGGCATGGCGCCAAGCGCGGTGGCGCGCGATTCGAGTGTGGTCTGGCGACGCATGATCTGGTCGAGCTTCTGGTCGAACTGCTCCTGATCGAGCAACTGGCGGCTGGTGGTGCGGTCGACCTTGGTGCGCAACTCGGCGATGCGGTCCTCGTAGGCATATTGCATCTCCGCCTGGCGCGCGATCAGCCGGGTGAGAACGTCGTCGCGAAACGCGAAATAGGTCGCCGTAGCGGCCGACCACACCCCCAGCAGAGCCACCGTGCCGATCACGATCCAGAAAACCACCGGACCAAACCGCACCTGCCTGCCGGCGTGGACGAGGGTATAGCCTTCTTCCGCCTGCCGGGAGGCGGCCGGGGCATGATTGGCCGGCAAGCGGCGCGCTGACGCCCTGCCGGCGTCGTGTGAATGACGGTGCTGAGGGTATTCTGAATGATGACCCGAACGATACGACATCGGCACCCCCGCGCCGGTCGGACATGGGTTCCGTACGGCTGAATTCGCGGGGATGATTTGACCTTCACATGGTTAATTTTCAGGAAATAAGTCCGCTAATCTAGAGGGCGCGTGCGCTTGCCAGCACCTCGTCGGCATGGCCGTCGATCCTCACATTGCGCCAGATCTTTAGAATTCGGCCATCTGAACCGATCAGAACCGTTGTACGAAGGATTCCCTGGAAGGTCTTGCCATACATCGATTTTTCGCCCCAGACACCATATGCCTCCAGCATCTTGTGCTGCTCGTCCGAAGCAAGAGGGGTGGCAAGTTGATGCTTGTCCCGAAAGGATTCCTGCGCCTTTGGCGGGTCGGCTGAGACACCCAGCACCGCGGTCTGGCTACCGGCGAATGCGCTCGCCAATCGGGTGAAGTCGATGGCTTCCCTGGTGCAGCCGGGCGTGTCCGCGCGCGGATAGAAAAACAGCACGAGTTTTCTCCCCGCATAGTCGGTCAGCGAGACGGTGTCGCCGCCATCACGCGGCAGCCGGAAGGCGGGCGCCTTTGCACCCTCGGCCAAACCCGATTTGGCCGCGGCGGGTGCGACGGCTTTTGATTGTTTTGGCGGTTGCCTGGCGGCGCTTTTGGCTGGTTTTTTCGCTGTCGCCTTGCGGGTTTTGGCGACCGGCGTTTTTGCCGATTTCCTGCGCGTGGCGCCAGCCGCCTTCGCGGTGGAGGTTTTTGGAGATTTGTCACGCGTTTTCTTGGACATACGCCTTCCTTTCGTCGCTTTCCGCGCATCAATCATTGGGATATTGCGGGTCTTGTCGCGGCAAGCCGGAAGTGATTCGACCGCTGGGCAAGTTTGGTGGTCTCGGAGTATGGTTGCAAGGAATTCGAGGCACCCGTCCGCTCGTTGAATGGCCTCCTCGGGCCCGATGACGAGTAACTGTAGTGACCGAGGATTGGCAGCGATGCCGGCATGGGAGCGCGCGTCATGTGTCGAGGCGCGAGACCATGACGGCGACCAGTTTACAATCAGCGCCGGCACCGAGAGGCAATGACAAGCAACACGTCGCTCAAGGGGTCGAAGCCGAAACCGCGTGCTGACGTGCAGCCCTCGCAGTGGCATGATGCCGATTGGGATCAGGACCATGACGAGGTAGCTTGCCATCGCGCCCGCCGGCTGTTGTCCCGATCGAACTCCGGCTTCCATCGGTTCTCAGATCGCATCGGAGCGATGCGGCTATGGCTCGCAGGCGAACGCTGGGTAAAGCGTCTTGCCATCGTGATCGCAGCCTTGATGATCATCTTCGCCGCCTGCTTCGGCGCGCTGTGGTGGCGCCTCGGCGCCGGTCCGATCAATCTGGAGATGGCCACGCCATGGCTGGCCGCGGCGATTGAGGAAAATATCGGCCATGGCAATACGGTCGAGGTCGGCGGCACGCAAATCGAGCGTGCCGGCAGGATCCGCATCGCCGTGCGCATCCGCGACATCATCGTCCGCGATCGCGATCACGCCATTGTAGCGAGCGCGCCGAAGGCCGAGGTGAGGCTTTCAGGTACTGCGCTGCTGACGGGTCGCCTGCGCGCCGAGAGCCTCAATCTGGTGGATGCCGAACTCTCGGTGCGCATCACCCCGGATGGCTACGTTACCGTTTCCACCGGTGACAATGCGCGGCCGCTTGCAACCGGCGTCGCTTCAAAAAGGCAACCGGGCGGAACGCCATCCGCTCCGGGGCAATCGCCGGCGGCAACGCCATCTTCGCCCGGCGCTCAGCCCGGTATGACGGCAGCCGATACGCCGAACGGGCTGCTGGCCGGTCTCGATTGGCTCGACAGCCTGAGTCTGACCGGGCTCGACGGGCAAAACCTCAATGAAATCGGTTTGAAGAACGGAAATCTGATCGTCGACGACCAGCAACGCGGCAACAAATGGAATTTCGAAAACATCAGCCTCAGCCTTCGCCGCCCCAGCGGCGGCGGCGTGGCGTTGACCCTCAGCGAGGAGGGTGCCCATGTATGGTGGCTTCGGGTCGCGGTCGGACCTCCCGCCAACGGCGTACGATCGGTCGATATTCGCGCCGACAATATCTCGACGACAAACATCTTGCTGGCGCTGCGGCTGAAAGACCTGACCTACAGCGCGGATTTGCCGCTATCGGGCGAACTGAAGGGGCAACTGGGCCGGGACGGCCTGCCGACCTTCCTCAGCGGCAGAATTACCGCGGGCGCAGGTCACATCGTCGACGGCGACACGCCTGATTACCCGATGGCGATCGATTCGGCGGAAGTCAGCCTCGAGTGGGATTCCGGGCGGCGTGCGCTGGTGGCGCCGTTCAAGATCATTTCCGGTTCGAACCGGATCACGCTGCTGGCGCATCTGGAGCCGCCCAACGACAGCGTGCCGGACTGGCAACTGGGCTTCAGCGGCGGCACTGTCGTGCTCGAGGGGACCGATGGCGAACCGCCGTTGATTTTGAATCGCATCGCCATTGGCCTGCGGTTCGACACCGAGAAGCGGCACGTATTGTTGACCCAGGCCGACATCAGCAATGGCGAGATCGGGGTCGCCGGCAGCGGCGACATCGATTATTCCGGCGCGCCGCGCCTGACGCTCGGCTGCGCCGTAACACCGATGCCGGTCTCCGCGCTCAAGCGAATGTGGCCGACCCTGATCGTTCCGGAGGTGCGCGAGTGGGTGATCGAACGGATCGAACGCGGTTCGGTGCAGCGCATCGAGATCGGCATCAACTCGCCGGTGCGAAATCTTTCGCGGCACGGCCCGCCGATCCCCGATGATGGCCTCGCCATCAACATCGTCGCCAGCGCCGTGACATTGCATCCGGTGGACGAATTGCCGTCGGTGCGCGATGCGGATTTGAAAGCCCATATCACCGGTCGTACCGCGACCGTGACCATCGGGCAGGGGACGGTGGAGACTCCGGCTGGACGCAAACTCACCGTCAGCGATTCTGTATTCGAGGTGCCGGACCTGGCACCCAAGCCCTCGCCGGCAAGGGTGAAATTCCGGATCGACGGCCCGGTACCCGCCGCGGCTGAAATACTTGCCTCCGATAGCCTTAGTGAATTTTCCGGCACATTACTGGTCGATCCCAATTCGAGCCGGGGAACGGCTTCGGCCGTGGTTACGCTAGGTCTGCCGATCAAGCGCGACCTGACCAAGGCCGACGTCACCTATGGCATTACCGCCGATCTCACCGGATTTGGCGCCGACCACCTGGTGATGAATCAAAAGCTTGAGGCCAATGCGCTGAAGGTCGTCGCCAACAATCAGGGCTATCAGGTCAAGGGCGATGTCCGGATCAACGGGCAGGCGACCTCGCTGGATTATCGCAAACCGGTCGAAGGCGATGCCGATCTCAAATTGCTGGCGACCCTCGATGACGCCAGCCGTGCGCGATTGGGTCTGGATCTCGGCCCTGCGGTCAGCGGCGCTTTACTGGTCAAGGTAACCGGCAAGATCGGAAGCCCCGATCACGACAGCCGCATCGGCGTGGAAGCCGACCTGACTTCGTTGAAGCTCGACAATGTACTGCCCGGCTGGGTCAAGCTGCCGGGCAAGACCAGCCGGGCAGTCTTCAACGTGGTGCAGAAGCCGCAATCGACCCGGCTCGAAGACATCGTCATCGATGGCGGCGGCATATCGATCAAGGGATCGCTTGAGGTCGATCAGAACAACGACCTGATGAACGCCAACTTCCCGACCTATTCTCCATCCGAAGGCGACAAGGCCTCGCTGAAGGTGGATCGCGGCGGCGATGGCGTCTACAAGGTCACCATGCGCGGCGATGTGTTCGACGGCCGCGGCTTCCTCAAGTCGATGAATTCGGGCAAGGACGCCGATGCCAAAAGCAAGACCAAGAGCGTCGATTTTGATGTCGACGTGAAGCTCGGCGCGGTCGCCGGCTTTGACGGCGAGGCGCTGCGCAGCGTCGATGCCAAGTTGTCGCGACGCGGCGGCACGGTCAAAAGCTTTACGCTCAGCGGCAAGCTCGGGCGCGATACGCCCCTGACCGGAGATTTTCGCGGTCACGCTCAGGGGCAAGGACGCGACGTGATCTATCTGGAGACCAGCGATGCCGGCGCATTCTTTCGCTTTACCGACACCTACGCCAAAATGAGCGGAGGCCAGCTTCAACTGGCGATGGATCCTCCGACGGTTGAACCGGGCGCTCGAGAAGGCCTGCTCAACGTCCGCGATTTCACCGTCAAGGGAGAGACAGCGCTCGATCGCCTGGCCGCGGGCGGGCCTGCCGGGATTCCGAATGGCGTCTCGTTCACGCGGTTGCGTGCGGAGTTTAGCCGGCAAAACGGCCAGTTCACGATCCGTGAGGGTGTCCTGAAAGGCCCGATGATCGGCGGGACGATCGAGGGCAGCATCGACGCCGGCAATCAGGTGCGGATGAGCGGCACCTTCGTTCCGATGTACGGGCTGAACAATATGTTCGGCCAGATTCCAATCGTCGGCCTGATCATCGGCGGCGGCAGCGATGAAGGCCTGATCGGCGTGACCTACGAGGTCGTCGGTTCGCTCGGCCAGCCGGTGCTTCGCGTCAACCCGATCTCGGCCATGGCGCCCGGGGTCTTGCGGAAAATCTTCGAATTCAACACCGGCAAGCAGAACAATCCGGCGGAATTTTCGCCGAATAATTGAACCGGCTTCTTGCTGTCAGCGCCGCAGCGCCGGCACGACCAGGAAGGGGATCATCCCCAGCAGCACGCTGACCAGCGAGAACGCGATCAGCGGATTATAGCTGTGGGTGAAATCGTGAATAAGGCCTCCGCTCCAGGAGCCGAACGCCGATCCTAGCCCGCTGCCGATGGTGATGGTGCCATAGATGGTGCCGACCCGCTCGCCCCTGAAGATCTTCATGGCAGTGGCTGTCAGCAGCGGTCCGCGCGAGCCGATCATGCTGCCGAAGCAGACGACAAAGCCCGTCAGCATCCAGATGTCGGGATACCATTGCAGGCCCCAGAGCAGGATAATTCCGACGATCGAGACGGCGTAACTGAACAGCACCGACGGCCTTCGCCCGATCAGCCCGTCGAGCCAGCTGACGCCGAGCATTCCGAACAGCAGCACGACGCCGGAAAATCCCCACGCCGTTGCCGCCTGCAACGGCTGAAATCCCGCGTCGATCAGATAGGCCACGACCTGCGGCGAAATCGCATACATGCCGATCGCGGTAAAGAAGAAGGTCGAGAACAAGGCCCAGAACGCATGGTGACGCATCGCGCTCAGCAGAGTCCAGCCCTCGTCGGCGAAATCAGCGGCGGCATCCCTTGCCAGATGTGGCGAGCCGCTGGAAAACAGCCGCCACGGCAACAGCAATAGCGGCGGCAGCAGCAGCAGCGCGGCGATTCCGAAAGCCTGATAGGCGCCGCGCCAGCCGAGGTGGTCGATCAGGACTTGCGACGCCGGCAGCAGGATCAAGACGCCTGCGCCGGTCGCGGAATACACGATCGCCATCGCGGTCGGCAATCGCGGGCCGAACCAGCGGCCGAGCAGGATCGAATTCGGAACATTGCCAATGAAGGAGATACCGAAACCGACGCAAAAGCCGAGGCTGAGCTGAAACTGCCAAAGCTGTTGCGCGTATGCGGCGACCAGGAAAGCGCTGCCGAGCAGCAACAGCCCTAGCGAATAGACGGTGCGCGGCCCGTAGCGGTCGAACAGCCGGCCGATCAGCGGTGACGCCAGTCCTCCGGCGAGCGCGGCCAGCGAGTACACCGAGACGACCTGGGCGCGGTCCCAGCCGAAGCTTTCCGAGATCGGTTTTAGAAATACGGTAAAACTCTCGCCAAGACCGCGGCCGAGCACCGACAGCGCAAAACACAGCGCCAGCACGTTCAACGCCACGCGCGCCGGTTTTGCCGGCTGCGCTAAAATATCCCCATCCTCCCGCGGCGCATTTTTATCCATAGGAGCAGGGAGCGCGTTTCTGCTTCCCGGAGCAAGCGCGTTGCGGGAATGCGCCTATGCAGGCTTGAGCAGGACGTGGCGTTTTTTGCCGGCCGAAAGCTTTATTACGCCTTCCCTGAGGTCCGCCGGCGTGAGTTGCATCTTCTCGTCGCTGACCGCGGTATCGTTGATGCGCAGGCCGCCGCCCTTGATCTGACGCCGTGCCTCGCCATTCGACGCGACAAGGCCCGCCTTCACGAACAGCGCCAGCACGCCGATGCCGGCTTCCAGTTCAGCGCGGGAAACCTCCACCGAGGGCAGGTTTTCGGCGATCGCGCCTTCCTCGAAGGTTTGCCGCGCGGTTTCGGACGCGGCATTGGCGGCAGCGCGGCCGTGCAGCAGGGCGGTCGCCTCGGTCGCCAGCACCTTCTTGGCCTCGTTGATCTCGGCGCCCTGCAACGCCGCAAGCCGCGCGATTTCAGCCATCGGCAGGATCGTGAACAGTTTGAGAAATTTGACGACATCGGCGTCTTCGACGTTTCGCCAGTATTGCCAGAAATCGTAGGGGCTGCATTCGTCCGCGTTAAGCCAGATTGCGCCTTGCGCGGTCTTGCCCATCTTGGCGCCCGATGCGGTCGTGAGCAGCGGTGTCGTAAGCGCGAACAATTGCGGCGCCCCCATGCGGCGGCCGAGGTCGACGCCCATGATGATGTTACCCCACTGGTCCGAGCCGCCCATCTGCAGGCGGCAGCCGACGCGGCGTGACAGCTCCACGAAGTCGTAGGCCTGGCAGACCATGTAATTGAATTCGATGAAGCTCATCTCCTGCTCGCGTTCGAGCCGCAGGCGCACCGAATCCATCGTCAACATGCGGTTGACCGAGAAATGCCGGCCGACGTCGCGCAGCATTTCGATCCAGTTCAGCCTGGTCAGCCATTCGGCATTGTCGAGCATGATTGCATCGCTGCTGCCGGAGCCGTAGCGCAGCACCCTGGCGAAAACGCCGCGGATGCTGGCCTTGTTGGCTTCGATTTCCTCGATGCTGCGGATCGCACGTGCCTCGTCCTTGCCGGAGGGATCGCCGACCATGGTGGTCCCGCCGCCCATCAAGGTGATCGGCTTGTTGCCGCTTTGCTGCAGCCAATACAGCATCATCATGGTGAGGAAATTGCCGATATGCAGCGACGGCGCCGTGCAGTCGTAGCCGACATAGGCGGTGGCCTCACCCTTGGCGGCAAGCGCATCGAGGCCCTCGAAATCGGAACATTGGTGGATGAAGCCGCGTTCCTGCAAAATATTCAGAAAATCTGATTTGAAAGCAGTCATTTGTGTGCGACTCTGATCATTGTTATTTCACGGTATTTTCAGGGAATTGCGGAACCATAGCCCATTACCTGCCGCTGGCGCATGCGCTGTGGCATTATAAGATGTGCTTGTTTGACACAAGTCGGGTGCAGGGCGCCCGCGAAGGCACTGTTGCGATGATGATGACGGCAATCGGTCTGATGAGCGGCACCTCGCTCGACGGGGTCGATGTCGCCTTGATCGAAACCGACGGCAAGCGGATCAAGGCGTTCGGACCGTCCGGCTACCGGCCCTACACCGAAAACGAACGCAGCCTGCTGCGCCAGGCCCTGACCGAGGCCATCAACCTGCCGCGGCGCGATGCGCGGCCGGGTATCCTGCGCGAGGCCGAGCGCGCCGTCACCATTGCCCACGCCGAGGCCGTCGCCGGCTTCACCGCACAGAACCGCATCTCGCGCGAAGACATCGATATTGTCGGCTTTCACGGCCAGACCGTGCTGCATCGCCCCGAGCGAAAAATGACGGTGCAGATCGGCGATGCGGCGGCTCTCGCGAGAGCCATTCATATTCCGGTGATGCACGATTTCCGCGCCGCCGACGTCGCCGCCGGCGGGCAGGGCGCGCCCTTTGTGCCGGTCTATCATCGCGCGCTCGCCCAGTCGCTGGCGCGCGAAGGGCCGCTGGTCGTGGTCAATATCGGCGGCGTCTCCAACATCACCTATATCGATGGCGCCGATACCCTGATCGCCTGCGATACCGGGCCGGGCAACGCGCTGCTTGACGATTTGATGTTCCGCGTGACCGGTCAGCGGTTCGATTGCGAAGGCCGTATGGCCGCGCAAGGCGCGGCCGATGAGCCGTGGATCGCCCGCGCGCTGGAGCATCCGTTCTTTGCGCTGCCGCCGCCGAAATCGCTGGATCGTAACGATTTTGCCTCGCTGGTGTTGCGCCAGATGCCTCCCGCCGATGGCGCGGCTACGCTGACGGCATTCACGGCCGCCGCCATCGCCCGGATCGTTCCGCTGTTGCCGAAGCCGCCGCGGAGCTGGATCGTCTCCGGCGGCGGTGCCCGCAATTTCACCATGCTGCGGATGCTGCGCGAGCGGCTTGCCCCTGCAACCGTCGAGACCGCCGACGCGCTGGGCTGGTCGGCCGACTCCATCGAGGCGCAGGCTTTTGGCTTTTTGGCCGCGCGGGGCCTGAAGGGCCTGCCGCTCAGCTATCCCGCCACAACGGGCGTCCCGATCCCGATGACCGGCGGGGTGATCGCAAGGCCGTGATGCTCACCGGACGTTGGCGAGCCGCATGTCGAGATAGCCCGTCACCGTCTCCATCAACGGCTGCAGCTTGCCGTCGAAGAAATGGTTGGCGCCCGGGATGATCTGCTGGTCGATTACGATGCCCTTTTGCGTCTTCAGTTTCTCCACCAGCGTGTTGACGTCCTTGGGCGGCACCACCGCGTCCTTGTCGCCATGCACGATGAGCCCCGAGGACGGGCAGGGCGCGAGGAACGAGAAGTCATAGAGATTGGCGGGCGGCGCGATCGAGATAAAACCTTCGACCTCCGGCCGGCGCATCAACAGCTGCATGCCGATCCAGGCGCCGAACGAGAAGCCGGCCACCCAGCAGGCGCGGGCCTCCGGATTGATGGTCTGCGCCCAGTCGAGCGCGGAAGCCGCGTCCGAGAGTTCGCCGGTGCCGTGATCGAACGATCCCTGGCTGCGGCCGACGCCGCGAAAATTGAAGCGCAGCACGGAAAATCCGCGATGCGCGAAGGCGTAGTAGCACTGGTAGATGATCTGGTGATTCATGGTGCCGTGAAACTGCGGATGCGGATGCAGCACCATCGCGATCGGCGCGTTCTTCTGCTTGGCCGGATGATAACGGCCTTCGAGGCGGCCCGCGGGGCCGGTGAAAATGACTTCAGGCATTGTGATCCCTTGGCAAATCAACCGCCTTTGTGCCGGCGTCATCTGGCGCATTCGCAGATGAAACCCTGGCAAAGAGCTAAAGGGGCGGATCAGGCGTCGTTTGGCTCTAAGCAAACGGTGCGCGGTGAAACTGGAGGCCGCGTTCTAGCATGAGGCGAGGGGCAAAAAGCAAGCCTCTTGAGCATCTCGCAGTGCATTCAAGGCGTTAGCCCGTCGGAGGCCGTCGGATCGCAAATAGCGCGCCGATCGCCAATTGCCATAGCCCCGGAGGCGGCCGATAAGCGCCGTGGCTGCGCGAAAACCGCATTTTTAGGGTATTTTGGTATTCATGCCGGACCGCGTCTATCTCGACTGGAATGCGACCGCCCCGCTTCGCATTGAGGCCAGGGAGGCAATGGCGGCGGCGTGGGATCTGTGCGGCAACCCCTCATCGGTTCATGCCGAGGGCCGTCACGCCCGGCGGGTGATCGAGGAGGCCAGGATTTCGGTCGCGGGTGCGGTGGGGGCCCGGCCTCAAAACGTCGTCTTTGTTTCAGGTGGAACCGAGGCCAACGCGCTGGCGCTGACGCCCGGGTCGCGGCTGGGTTCGGGGCTTGCGGTCGAAAGACTATTGGTTTCGGCCATCGAGCACCCCTCGGTCCTCGCCGGCGGGCGGTTTCCTCCGGAGGCGATCGCGACCGTGGATGTCACAAGCTCAGGCGTGCTGGACCTCGACCGCCTTCGCGCGATGCTTGCGGGCGGAGCCCCGGCGCTGGTGTCGGTGATGCTTGCCAACAACGAAACCGGTGCGCTGCAGCCGGTTGCAGAGGTAGCCGAGATTGCTCATGAAGCGGGCGGTCTCCTGCATATCGATGCGATCCAGGCCTTCGGAAAAATACCATTTGATATCAAGGAGATGTGTGCAGATATTGTCACCCTGTCGGCACACAAGGTCGGCGGACCCAAGGGGGTGGGTGCGGTGATTCTGGCCGAAGGGCTGCTCGGACTGCGACCCTTGCTGCGTGGCGGCGGTCAGGAACTCGGCCGCCGTGCCGGGACCGAAAATGTCGCTGGCATTGCGGGCTTCGGAGCCGCAGCCAAGGCCGCCATGAGCGCGCTGGAGGGGGATGCAATTCGCCTCGAAGGCTTGCGGACTCGCCTCGAGAACGGCTTGCGGCAAGCAAGCGGCGCCATCGTGTTCTCCCACGACGTGCCACGACTGCCCAATACCACGCTGTTCACGGTTCCCGGCCTCAAGGCAGAGACCGCGGTGATCGGTTTCGACCTCGCCGGTATCGCGGTATCGTCGGGTTCGGCCTGTTCCTCGGGCAGAGTACAGCCGTCGCACGTGGTGGAAGCCATGGGATTTGGCCCCGAAATCGCGCAAGGCGCCGTGCGGCTAAGTCTGGGCTGGTCCACCTCAAACGCGGACATCGATCGCTGCCTTGAGGCTTGGCACCGGCTCAAAGGTACCTTACTTAAAGGAAGCGACGAAACACTGATTGAACGGTTCTAAGCAGGTGATTTCGTCCGGAAAACATCGTAATAGTCTTTCGGAATTGATCCACCGCGGTCCTTGAAACCGCGAGCGGAGGATGGAATGCCGGCCGTGCAAGAGACGGTCG
>Ga0116129_1000543_pt1 | contig 24100 bp, 26 predicted proteins | sample June2015DPH_17_2_FD_89732 | JGI IMG/M metagenome (GOLD analysis project Ga0116129, IMG submission 89732) | Peatland microbial communities from SPRUCE experiment site at the Marcell Experimental Forest, Minnesota, USA - June2015DPH_17_10 | ecosystem: Environmental > Terrestrial > Soil > Wetlands...
AAGACAAGCGCCCGGCGCGCTCCGTGCGCAATCTGGTGACTCTCGAACTGAAGATGGCCGACTAGTTAAGATTAAGAATCAAAAGAGGCTCGAGGAGAGACGCTGCTTCAAATCCCCAGCTTCTTCACTTCCTCGTTGTAATACTTCCGGTAGAGGATGTCCCACTCCTGCGAGCCTTCGAGGATGGTGCGCTTCTGGCTCTCGATTTTCTGCCGGGCGGCTACATCGATCCGCTCTTCGTGATTGAGCAGTTCTTCAAGAATCTTGCGGGTTTCCTGGCGGATCGTATTGGGGTCTTCGATGAAATCCACTTCGTCCATCTGTTTCAGCGCGTCGGCAACCGCCCGCGCCAGCACGTTCACTTTGTCGCGGCTCAGTCTCACAGCACCGCCTTATACTTGCGCACCAACTCGCTCTTCACTTTGCGAAACATCTCCTGGTAGTTGGCCCCGGTCTTGTTCATCTCGTCCGCGTAGGCTTCGAGGATGACCCGCACTTCATCGTTGATGCGATCCTCCAGCGTGAGTTCGTCCAGCAGCGCGGCCTGCACCCGCTCCGTAACCTTAGGCACGGTGCCGGTTTCAATCGCCTTGCCCGCAATCAATTTCTTGGTAACTTCGCGGGCCAGGTAGCCCACATATTCCTTGGAAAGAAGCATGTGCGGATAGAACGTCCTGTGTCAGCAAATGATGTTTTGTGAATCATAAAGTGTAACACGGGATTCGGAGCGGCGTGGCACGAGAACACGACGTGCCGATCTTCACCCAAAACCCGGGAAAGGCAGGACGTTCGCAGCTTGCGGCCAAAAATCGGCGTTGCAGTGGTTTTGGTGGTGCAGCGCTTTCAAGCGCTGCGATAATTCACTTCTTTTCATCGCTGGCTTTAAGTTGCCCAAATCTCTGGTCTCTGCCTACGATGTCAGCGCGCCCGCCAAGCAACGGATCGCTCAGGCCTTGCTCGGCCGGGCCATTGCCGGCGAGCTGACTCTCTCCACGCAAGTGCTGGCCGAATTCGCCTCCACGCTTCTGCACAAGCTCTCGCCCAAGCCCGCTCCGGAACAAGTCTCCGCCATTCTCGATGCGTTCGCGCCTATTCCCTCCGTCGCATCGGACGCCGACATGGTTCGGCGCGCCGTCCAGGCACACGCAGCCTACGGCCTGCACTTCTGCGACGCCATGATCATTGCCGCCGCCGAACGCGCCGGCTCACGCACCATCTGGTCGGAGGATATGAACCCGGCCAGAACTATTTTGGTGTCTCCATCGCCAATCCTTTTCACTGACCTCTCCAACGAATTAAGATTTTTTCGTGACCTGACACAAGATCGGTAAGGCACGCCTTTAGTGCCGTAAATCAGGCCGAATCAACTTTGGCTTTAGCCGCTGAGGCACGCGCTCCCCCAATGATCGGTCGTCCCGACCGGAGTCGGAGCGCCAGCGACGCGCAGTACAGGGACCTGCTCTTCTCTAACCGCACCACGAATACGGACATCTCCTCATGCCAAAGATTTGGCCAGCCCCTCGCTTCTCTGTCAAACTGAAACACTAACGAATAACGAATGATGCTACTTCCCAATTCACCCTCCGCCCTCATCTTCGACATGGATGGCGTCCTCATCGACTCCGAGCCGCTGCACAAGCGCGCGAAAGCAGAAGCATTTCGACGCTTCGGAATCGTTGTGCCGGAGTCCGTCTACGACAGCTACAAAGGCCGGTCCGATGCCATCGTGATGCAGGAAATTCTCGGCGAGAGAGGCGCCTCGGCGGAAATCATAGCCAGCGCCCTGAGCCTGAAGCATGAGATCTTCGAAGCCAGCGAGCATGAACTCCAGCCGGTGCCGGGAGCGATCGATTTTCTGCTGTGGGCCAAGCCTCGCTACCGCCTGGCGCTGGCCACCTCGGCCACTCCGCGCAACCGCGCCGCCCTGCTGGAACTATTAGGTATCGGCAGTCTTTTCGAAGCCGCGGTGGATAGCGGCCAATTTCAACGCCCCAAGCCCGACCCCGAAGTGTTCCTCATCGCCCTGCGCAAGCTCGCACTCACGGCTGCCGATTGCTGGGTCATCGAAGACACGGTAAACGGCTTGCAAGCCGCGAAGTCCGCCGGCTGTGTGGCCGTCGCCATCACCACTACATTTGACCGTGCAGTCCTCTCCAACGCAGGCGCGGACTTGATCGTCGATTCCTTCGCAGAACTTCAATCCGAACTGGAGCGGCCATCCCAGCCCTAAGAATTAAATTGCACGGGTTAAGGGTGGAGCAGCGCTTTGAGAGTGTGTGTGCGAACTAGGCTGCGGTTGTGAGATGCATGCCGAGTCTGGTCGGATTGACTAAAGGCCAATCCGGCTCAACGGCGGTGGTGATGCAAGCGCGTCAAGTTTGTAGGCGATAGCGGCAAGCGTGAACTCTACCGCCACGGCGGCTAGCCCACGCCGCCGAAAGCCTCGCATCCCGCGCTGCTCCTTCAGCACTCCGAACACCGGTTCGACTAAGTTTTTCGCCGTTCGTAGCATCGCCGTCCCGCCCAGGTTCGTAACTTCTTGCGCATTGCCTTCAGTTCCGCACTGCGCTTCGGATTTCGTCCAATCATCCGAGCCCGCCTTCCGGTGTGCCATTCGCGCGCCAGATTCGGGTCCGGGAGATACACGTCCATGCCTCGCTGCTGCAGCAGGCACACATTCACGTTGCTGTAGAAGCCGGCATCGGCCAGCACCGTCTGCGGTCGCGCCCGCGCCCGCCGTTCCACTTCCTCCCCCATCGGCACCAGCGCCCGGCACGTCACAACGATGCAAGGTCAGCCGCTGGCCACGATCAGATGTTCCTACCCCAGATGTTCCGCTCCCAATATGTCCTTCACGCTCGGCGGCCACAGGTATGCTTGATCCAGTTGGTACGGAAGAAATCGCGACATCCCTTCTTGTCGCTTATTTCTCCGTGAATTTCAAGTTCGCACACAGACTCTGAAAGCGCCGCACGCAGTCGAAGAGCATCCTTAATGTTCTCTAGATTTTGATATCTAAGTGCTTTGACATCAATATCTTGCGCCGCACGTTTTGCAAACCCCGTGTCCAGCAAGACTTTTCAGCAGTTAGGGGGATACCTAGATCGGAGCCCGATCCAAGGCAGACGATCCCGAGGAATGTCCGTCAAAGTTTATTTCAGTAAGAAATCCACCGTCAAAGAGTTGCTGGCTGGCACGCTCAAGCCCAAACGGCATACAATGCATTCGTACCAGAATTCCGCCATGTCACCCACACAAGAAGACTTAACCTCACTTAAAGATGACATGATTGCCTTCATCGAAGGCCACGGCATGAGTCGTTTCCACGGCTACGTGGACTACGAGGAAGTGCAGTGCGTTATGTGGGAAACTGGCCACAATCCCGATGCCTGGAAGGATTTTGTTGAACTCGCCAAGAGCGCGGGTGCGCCGTTTCTGACGATGCACTCCTGGAAGCTGGACCGCGAGGAGCTGGACGAGTTGGTGCAGCGCCTTGCTCACTCCGAATTCTCGGATGGCGACGATGTTGAGGATGCCCGCTGGCTGCGCGCCCACACCGGCAAGGTTGGATTTCTGCAACTCGGCTGGGCCTATCAGGGAACGATGTTTCTGTGCGAGGTCAGCACTGAGTGGTACGATCGCTACCAGCACCTGCTCGAAATGTCTGAAGATTTTGGCGGCATCCCGATCGACGAACCGGACCAGGACGACGAGAACTAGACGTGCGCTGGGAACTGGCTGCGGAAGATCCAGCGCAGGTACAGGCTCTGGCCGCGGCTCTCCGCGAACTTCCTCAACTGCCCTTCAACCGCGGCGCTCAGAAAGCTAACGGCTGCGGTCCTGCTCAAACGCTGGCCCGGTTGCTCATTCGGCGTGGATTAAGCGATGCCGACTCCGCCGCGCGCTTTCTTACTCCTTCTCTCGATCACCTCCATTCGCCCGAACAGATGACCGGTCTGCGCTGCGCCGTCGATCGTATCGACGCAGCCATCGAACGCAAAGAGCCGATTCTGATTTATGGCGACTATGACGTCGACGGCACCATGGCGGTCATCATCCTGAAGACGGCCATTGAACTCTGCGGCGGCAGCGCCGACTTCCACGTCCCGCACCGCATTCGCGAAGGCTACGACATGCGCGACGACGTGATCGAGCGCGCTGCCGCTGCCGGCATTCGCCTCATTATCAGCGTGGATATGGGCATTCGCGCCTTCGCGCCTGCGGAAACCGCGCATCGCCTGGGCGTCGATCTAATCGTCACCGACCACCACTTGCCCGGCCCGGACGGCGTTCCCAAAGCGCATGCGGTCGTAAACCCCAATCAGGCAGGATGCGAGTATCCCTACAAACAGCTTTGTGGCGCGGGCGTTGCTTTCAAAGTGGTGCAGGGATTGATGCAGCGCCGTCTGCCCGAGAAAGATCAGACGCGTCTGTTGCTGTCGTTCATGAAAGTTGTGGCCATCGCGACCATCGCCGATGCCGTGCCGCTCGACGGAGAAAATCGCGTCTTTGCCGGCCTCGGTCTTGATGCTCTGCGCCGCGCCGTGAATCCTGGGCTCAAGGCGCTGCTCGAATGCGCGCAAATTTCAACCAAGCGTCCGCCCAATTCCACTGAAGTCGCCTTTCGCATCGCGCCGCGCATCAACGCCGCTGGGCGCATGGATGTTGCCCGCGACGTGATTGAATTATTCGGCGTGAAAGATGCGGATCGAGCCCGTCTTTTGGCCGGCAAGCTTGATCGGCTCAACGCCGAGCGGCAGGAAGAAGAGCAGCGCATTCTGCTCTCAATCGAAGAACGCATCGCCGGCGATCCCGCGCTGTGCGAGGCCTACTGCATCGTTGTCGATGGCGAGGGCTGGCACCGTGGCGTCATTGGCATCGCCGCTGCGCGCATCGTCGAGCGCTATCACCGACCGTCTATCGTCATTTCGCGCGACGGCGAAGAGGCGCACGGCTCGGGCCGATCCATTCGTCCTTTTCATTTGCTGGAAGCTGTGGAATCCAGCAGCGCTCTTTTCACCCGCTACGGGGGACACTCCCATGCGTGCGGCTTCGCCATGCCTTCGGCGAACGTCCAGCAACTGCGAACCGAGCTCGATGCCTTCGCCCGCACGCGCCTCACCGCGGCTGATTTCGATCCCGTTCTCGATGTCGAAGTCGAACTGGGTTTAACTGAAATCACTCCTGCGCTCTTTCAGACGCTGCGCCTGCTTGAGCCTTATGGCACTGGCAATCACGAACCCACATTCACCGCACGTAACCTTCGTTTGCTTGCTCCGCCTAAGATTATGAAAGATAAACACATCAAGTTGAAGCTGAAAGCAAACGGAAACGCAGTCGGCCATCAACCGGGAACTGAGAGCCGGGAGCTGAGAACTGTTTTCGACGCCTTAGGCTGGAACATGGCCGACCGCCTCCAGCAACGCCCGCTCCTCGCCGGCGACGCGATCGATATCGCCTTCACCATTGGCCACAACGACCACCCCGATTTCGGCGGATTGGAACTGACCCTGCGCGACTTCAAGAGTGAAGCGAGAATCTCCGAGGCGAAAAGAAAACTCTGACCTACGCTAGCCCCAATCGCGGATGAAAAAAGTTGGATGTTTACCACATGTAGTAGTAACCGTCGCGGCGGGCAATTTCCACGGGCACTCCGAAGATGGCTGCCAGGCGCTCGGCCCGCAGAATTTCCTCCTTCGGGCCGTCGGCCACGATATGTCCGTGGCTCATTAGAACCACGCGCTCGATCTCGGGAATGATGTCGCCGAGTTCGTGGGTCACAAGGACAATTCCAATTCCAGAGTTCGCCAGCGTCCGCATGGTTTGCCGCAAGGTTTGTTGGGCCGAGAGGTCCAGAGAGTTGCACGGCTCATCGAACAACAATGCGCGGGGATTGTGCACCAGGGCCCGCGCAATCAGTACTCGCCGGGCTTCTCCCGACGACATTTCGCAAACCGGCCGCTCTGCCAGATGGGAGATTTTCAGCTGCGCCAGAGCGGCATCGGCCAGTTCCCGGTGTGTGGGGTCGACGGTATGGTGCGGGAAAATACTGGTGCTGCTGAAAAACCCGGACAACACCACATCGCGTCCACTCGCCTCTCCCGTGCAGGACAACATCAGATCATTCGAGACGATGCCCAGCCGGGCACGCAGCTCGAACACGTCCCAGCCCTCTTGTCCCAGGATGCTCATCGAGGACTTCTCGTCCTCCACTGGATAACACTCGCGCGTAATCGTCTTGATCAGGGTTGACTTGCCACAGCCGTTGGGCCCGAGGATCGCGACATGTTCCTCGGTGCGGATGCGAAGGCTGAAATCATCGAGCGCGATTTTTTGTCCGCGCATCACCCGAATGCGCTGAAAGTCCAACAGAGCCGGCGTTTCCAAAGTCATCGTCGTCCAAGTGTAGATGAGAAAGACGCGGGTCGGTGCGCCCTGGCGCAACCTTATGCGTGGTGGCGAAAGCGTGGGTCCACTTGTTTGGATTAAACTGAGCCTGCCATGCCTCTTCCCATCTACCGACTGCGGCGCTTGCTGGCTGTAATCGCCGTGCTGTTCACCGCGGTGGTTGCAGGTATGTATTTTTACGCGCGGCTGCGGCAGCATAGCGTGCTCAAGGGATTTCCGGGGAAGATCTCCTACGACATCAAGCAGACGGCCAGCGGCTTTCAGTTTTCAAAATCTGAAGCGGGGCGCACGGTTTTTACCATCCGCGCTAAAAACGTTAAGGAATTCAAGCTTAACGGGCGCGCCGATCTGCACGATGTCAGCATTATTCTTTATGGCCGCGATACTTCCCGCTATGACCAAATTTATGGCGATGATTTCACCTTCGATCCGAAATCCGGCGACATCACGGCCAAAGGCGAAGTGCAGATCGATCTCGAGGCGAATCCCACCGGAGTGACCGCTCCTGACCAGGCGACTCCGAAGGAGCTCAAGGATCCCATCCATCTTAAGACCAGCGATCTGGTCTTCAACCGCGATAGTGGAGATGCCTCCACCGATGCTCGCGTTGACTTCCGCACTCCCCAAGCCACGGGCTGGGCGGTGGGCGTGCGGTATTCGGCAAAAAGTGCGACGCTCACCATGGCTTCGCAGATTCACGTGACCCTGAGTGGTCAGGATGCCTCAACACTTTTTGCCACTCATGGGACAATCACTCGCGAACCGCACGAAATCGTGCTGGATCACCCGCTGATGAAGCGCGAAATCGGAACCGTGCAATCGGAACAAGCCACATTCTTTCTTGGGCCGGAAAACGAAGTGGAGCGCGTGGTAGCCACCGGCAACGTCAACGCTGAGTCCACGGCACAAAATAAAGATAAAAATAAAGATCAGAATCAGAATCAGAATCAAAGTAACGATCCGATGCGTGCCCGCGCCGACGAAGCTGAGCTCTTGCTCACAAGTAAGCAAAACCTGCTGCGCTCGGCCACACTGACGGGCAATGTCCACGTGGAGCGGGACGGGCTTCAGCCGATGCGGGGCGATGCTGGACGCGCCATCCTCGATTTTCGTGGGCAGAATGAGCTGATGAAAGTGCATGCCGCGGACGGAGTTCACCTCGCGCAGCACTCCACCAATGCCACCCCGGCCAACACCAACAGAAACACTGCGGATACGTCCGGGCCGCAGGATTTCGATCTCACCGCGCCGGTGATCGACTTCTTCGTCGCCGACGGGCGCCGCCTCGACCGCGCCCAAACTTCCGGGGCCGCACAGCTCGTAATTTCACCGGCGCAGAATCAGAATCGCGCGGGCGCTTCTGGCGCCATCTCTTCAGCGGTTATCTCTTCACCACAGCGCACCATCATTACCGCCGGTCGCTTCGACGCAAAATTTTCCCCAACGCCCGACGGCAAGAGCCGGTTAACCTCAATGCACGGCGCGCCCGCAGCGAAAATCGTAAACGCCGTCGCCGGCAAACCCGACCGCGTCAGCACCAGTGAAACGCTTGACGCCTCGTTCCTCCCCGAAGGAGGAATTGCAGCCATCATTCAGCAGGGAAGCGTTGCCTATACCGACGGCCAGCCACTCGAAAAGCGCACCCAAGCCTGGGCTGATAAAGCCCTCTACACTCCTGCCGACCGCACTCTACTGCTTAGCGGCAATCCTCGCGTTGCCGACGGCGGCATGACCACGACCGCCAAGACGATACGGATCAATCGCGCCACCGACGACGCCGTCGCAGAAGAAAACGTAAAGAGCACCTACAACGATCTGAAGGAGCAGCCCAACGGAGCGCTTCTGGCGTCTTCGTCTCCGATCCATGTAACTGCGGCGACCATGACGGCGCACAACTCTCCCTCCATCGCGTTGTACGAGGGCAACGCCCGCCTCTGGCAGGACGCAAATATCATCGAGGCTCCCTCCATCGAGTTCGACCGTGATCACCGCTCCCTGGTGGCTCAGGGGACCGCGGCCCAGCCTGTTTCCACCGTGCTGGTCCAGGAAAAACCAGGACCCTCGCAGCCGGATCGAGGGAAAGCCGGCGGGAAGCCGGCGCTAGCTCAGGCAAATGGCGAACATAAATCGAACAAATCTGAGGAAAAGCTGAGCAAAACCGACCCGGTGGCGATTCGCGCGATGCGGCTCACCTATGCCGATGCCGAACGCAAGGCCCACTACGAACGCAGCGTTTCAGCCCGAGGTACTGGCTTTACGGCGACCGCGAATCAGATGGATGTCTACCTCATGCCGCGAAGCCAAATCTCAGGCGGTCAATCACTTACTGGGCCAGGACGGCTCGATCACGTGGTGGCCCAGGGCAACGTTATCATCCAGCAACCCGGCCGCCACGCCGACAGCGATACCCTGGTTTACACCGCCTCCGACGACAAATTTGTCCTTACCGGCGGACCGCCTAGCATTTTTGATGCCGAACGGGGCAAGATTACCGGCGATTCGTTGACTTTCTTTAGGGGCGATGATAGGGTGCTGGTAGAAGGCAAGGCAAGTACTCCTGTGGTAACACAAACGCGAGTGGCACGATAAATGCTTCGAGCCGCGGATGAAAGATAATGCGCACTCTCGCCACGGATGAGATAGGCAAATCCTACCGCGGCCGCCGCGTTGTGAACGGTGTCAGCCTGCGCGTTGAGCAGGCGGAAGTTGTTGGATTATTAGGTCCTAACGGCGCAGGCAAGACAACCACGTTCTACGCCATCGTTGGCCTGATCCCTCCTGACACTGGCCGGGTCTTGTATGACGGTCAGGACATCACTGACGTTCCCATGTACTTGCGGGCGCGGCAGTATGGTATCAGCTATCTCCCGCAAGAAGCTTCGGTTTTTCGCAAACTCACAGTTGAGGAAAACATCCTCGCGGTGTTAGAGGCGCAGCCGATGTCCTGGCATGAGCGCCGCGAGAAGATGGAGAAATTTATCGATGAACTTGGCCTGGAGCACATCCGGCAAAATCGCGGCTACGCTTTATCCGGCGGCGAGCGCCGGCGCGTGGAGATTGCGCGTTGCCTGTGCATCAATCCAACTTTCATTTTGCTGGACGAACCATTTTCCGGGATCGACCCGATTGCCGTTCTCGACCTGCAGAAAATCATCAGCGGCCTGCGGGCGAGTGGCATTGGAGTGCTGATCACCGATCACAACGTGCGCGAGACGTTGTCTGTAACCGACCGCGCCTACATCATCGACGACGGCAGGATCTTCCGTCACGGCCAGCCCGAGCAATTGGCGAGCGATCCGGAAGTAAGAAGGGTGTATTTGGGAGAGAGTTTCTCTTTGGTCTGAGGTTTCAAGGTTTCAACGTAACAGCATGAAGCCGAGAATCCTTCAAACCTTGAAACCTTGAAACCTTGAAACTTTGAGACATGGTCCTTTTACAACACAAATTAAGCGTCAAACTCTCGCAGCGCCAGATCCTCACCCCGGGCCTGGTGCAGATGGTCTCCGTCCTCGCGCTCAACAAGCTTGAGCTCAAGGACATGATCAATGCCGAGATGGTCGAGAACCCGGTTCTCGAAGAACTCGAAGAGTCCGTTCCGTTGATCGATGAAGTTGGCCGCAAGGAAGAAGACCGCGACCGGCCCACCAAGACCTCAACCGAAGAAACTCCAATCACGGCCGAGAAGAAAGATCCGTTCGAAGAAATCGACTTCGGTTCTTTCTTCCAGGATTACCTCGATCCTGGATACCGGACGCGCGGCGAAATGGAAGAGATCGAACGCCCGTCGTTCGAAAATTTTCTTTCCAAGCCTACAAACCTTACCGATCACCTTGCGTGGCAATTGGGGGCGTTGAGCCTGCGTCGCGAAGTGCGCGAGGCCGCCGAGCAGATCATCGGCAACCTCAACGAAGATGGTTACCTGATCGCCAGCGACGAAGAGATGTTGGGCGTCGCTCCGCCTGCGACACCGGAGGCCGATGCTGCCACGGCCCGGAACATTGTGATCGAGGCGCAAGCCCTGGGTTTGGACGAAGACGCTTCCGAAGAGACTGCCTCCGCCGACGAAGTCCCAGGCGCTGCCTCTCCGGTACTCAATCTCGACGAATCTGCTCTCGACCGATTAGTTCTCGACAAATCAGTCATTCCATACGCGAGTCCGGCGGTTTTCAGCACAAGTCCGGTCGAGAGCACCGCGAGTTCTATTTTTGATCTGCCCGGTGCCGATTTTCCACCGCAAATGTTATCCACCTCAACCAACGGAAATGCCGCCGCAGCCGCGGCTTCCGCGCCCGAGCTACCGCCCTCCGCGCCTGTACCCGCCCCGCGCCCTACTTATACCGCCCATTTCACGGCGGGAGATCTTCAGGAAGCCCTGGAAGTGGTTCGTCAACTCGACCCGCCCGGAGTAGGTTGCCGCGATCTTCGCGACTGCCTGCTGCGCCAGTTGCGCCATCACCAACAGCAATTGGGACTCCATAAGAATGGCGAGAAGATCAGCGACAAGGCTGGAAACGCCAGCGCTCAGGTCTTGCAGGATGCAATCGCCATCGTCGATCAGCATCTGCGTGCCGTGCAAAATAAACAGCACAAGGAGATTGCCAAGGCCATCGGCCGGCCCGCTGATGCCGTGCAGCAAGCGCTCGACTACATCCGCACTCTCGATCCCCGCCCCGGCTTGCAGTACAACAAAAGCCAGGCACGCTTGATCGAGCCCGACGTCGCTTTCATTAAGCATGGCGACGAGTGGCTGGTCCTGATGAATGACGATGACCTGCCGCAGCTTCGCCTCAACCCCGCCTACAAGAAGCTGGTCACCCGGGAGACGAACGACAAGAACACCCGCGACTACGTGAAAGAGCGTTATAAGAGCGCGATTCAGCTCATCAAAAACATTGAACAGCGCAAGCAGACGATCACGAAAGTCTGCTATTGCATCGTCGCCCGCCAGCAGGATTTTCTGGAAAAGGGTATCGACCAACTCAAGCCGATGATGATCAAGGAGGTCGCCGAAGAAATCGGCGTGCATCCTTCCACCGTGAGCCGCGCCGTCGCCAACAAATACGCGCACACTCCGCAGGGCGTATTCGAATTGCGCTACTTCTTCAGCGAAAGCGTACAGGGGCCCGAGGGTGGCAACACTTCGTTGCTGATCCTGAAACGCCGCGTCAAGAAATTGATTGATGAGGAGGACCCCAGCCGTCCGCTGACCGACGAACAACTCACCCGCATTCTGCAGTCGCAAGGCATTCAGGTCACTCGCCGCACGGTGGCCAAGTATCGCGAGGATATGCGCATCCCGAGCACTCATCAGCGCAGAGTAAGGGAATGATGGCGCTGGCGGCTCGCCGGCCAATGCGACAGCCCCCGGAGACGGCGACGCTACAAGGTTTCAAACAGCGCCCGATTTTTACTCGATGAACGAATTTTAGGAGGGCGCTCATGAATGTGGAATACACCGGAAGACGCTGCGAAGTGACTCCCGCCATCCGCCAGGAAGTAGAAACCGGTCTCGGAAAAATCCGCAGGATTTTAGGCGATCGCTTCGAAGCCAAGGCCATCCTCTCCGTTGAAAAGCACCGCCACAAAGCTGAAATCACCATCAACCCGCGCAATGGCCCGTTGGTCGGTCTGGCTCAAGCCAAGGATATGTTGACCGCGGTGAGCGGCGCGCTGGATCACCTCGAAAAGCAAGCGGTGAAATACAAAACTAAATGGCAGTCCAAGAAGCGCTCCGCCCGCAAGAGCGAAGAAGTAAAGAAGTGGAACGGCCACTCTCCTGCGCAGGTGGAAGTTCACACCAAAGTCGGTTTAACGGAAAAGACAGCCGTGCCAGTCGCCGTGCACCGCTATCCCCCGGTAGCCAGCACTACCGAGGTTCACCTGGTTCGTTCCGACGAAGCCGTCTCCATGCGCCCCATGACTCTCGAAGAGGCCATCAAAGAGGTTCACTTCCGCGACCGCGACGTCTTCGTCTTCCGCGATCCCAAGGGCAAAGTGATGATCCTGCACCGCACGAGAGACGGGAAGATGGAATTGATCGAAGCGCCATAGAACCTCGTATTGCGACGAAAATTTCGCAGCATGAGTTCTCTGTCGCATGCCGCTTTCGTATTTCCGTGACACTGAGCGTATGATGCTCGCGCCGTAAATTCACCCTGAAGAGGAGATGCTTATGAAAAAGCTCTGTGGGCTTGTTGTGCTCATGTTGTTGCTGGCGCCTGCGTTGCTCGCGCAGGAACATTACACGGAGGGTCCCATCTGGCGGATTGAGTTGATCCGCGTGAAACCTACTCACATGGATGAGTACCTCAGCAGCCTGCGCCAGACCACCAAGTCGATGATCGAGGAAGAAAAGAAGCAGGGGATGATCATGGACTACAAAGTGTTTCTGAAAGAGACCAAGACCAGTCCGGAGGACTGGGACATTTGCGTGGCCATCGAGTACAAAAACTATGCTGCGATGGATGGTCTGGCGGCGAAGGGCGAGTCAGTTCGCGACAAAATCCTGGGCGGCAAAGCGCAGGGCCAGCAGCTCACCGAAAAGCGCGCCGAAATTCGGGAAATAATCAGCTCAGAGTTGCTGCGGGAAATCTATCTGAAATAGAAGTCAACAAATTTTATTCTCTGGGCCGGGCGATTTTGTCCGGCTCATTGTATTTGGCTGTTGATACGTTTCAATACAGGCATTCAGCGTGCTAATATCTGCCGTCGAAGGAGAGATGCAATGACGATGCGCACGCGATGCTCGATCTTTTTTATTCCGCTCTTGTTTTTCATTCTTATACTAAGTGCACTTCATCTCGCGCAGGCGCAAATGGTCACGCCGCAGGCGAAGCTCTCCGTGCATTGGGAAGAACTTACGGCAGCCGATTTTCGCGAAGGCATTCATCGCTCGCTGGGAACTTGTCTGTTGCCGTTCGGCATCCTCGAGAAGCACGGACCGCATCTCCCGCTCGGCACCGATCTGCTGGACGTGCGATTTGCCTCGTTGCATGCGGCCGAGAAGGAGTACGCGGTCGTCTTTCCGGAATATTATTTTGGACAAATCGCGGAGGCTCGCCACGAGCCGGGAACCATCGCTTACAGCCGCGAAATGCAACTTGCCCTGCTGCAGGAAACTACCGACGAGATGGCCCGCAACGGCTGTAAGAAGGTCGTCATCGTCAACGGCCACGGCGGCAACGAAAGCCTGCTTCCATACTTCGCCCAAACGCAGTTGAATAAGCCGCACGATTACGTGGTCTATGTTTTCGACCAGCGCACGCCATCTTCTGGCGGACCAGCGAAGAAAACTTCAATTGACATGCATGCCGGCGAGAGCGAAACCTCAAAGATGATGATCTCGCGTCCCGACACCGTGCACCTTGACCGAGCTAGGAGCGAATCAGGCGCGGACCAGCATCGCCAGAATTTGCCTGAAGATGTTTACACCGGCATCTGGTGGTACGCGCGTTTTCCCAACCATTATTCCGGCGACGGTTCTGCAGCAACGCAGGAGCTGGGCGAATTTCAAATGGATTGGTGGATCGATGCGGTCGCCAAGACAATCCGCGCGGTGAAGGCCGACGACGTGAGCCTCAAGCTGCAGAACGAGTTCTACGAAAAGAGCACGCATCCGCTCGATACGCAGCCGTGATCGGAAACTTACGAATTTCCGATCAGCGCGCCGGTGATGAAGACCAACACTCCGCCCAATCCAACCTGGAGTGCGGCGGAAATCCACGGGCTATCCATGTAGCGGTGACGAATCCAGGTGATGACTCCTAATTCGGCGACCACCACCCCGCCCGCGGCCCACAGCGCGACGCGGAAGTCCCGAAGCAAAAACGGCAGCGTGTGTCCGATGCCGCCGAGCGCAGTCATGGCGCCGCAGATCACGCCGCGCACCCAGGGATGTCCGCGCCCGGTCAGGCTTCCATCATCGGAGAGCGCTTCGGCAAATCCCATGCTGATGCCCGCTCCAGCGGAGGCCGCGAGGCCGACCAGGAACGCGTCATTGGAGCTGTGCGTGGCGAACGCCGCGGCGAAGACGGGGGCCAGGGTGGAAACCGAACCATCCATCAACCCGGCGAGTCCCGGCTGAACGATCTGCAGGACGAACAACCGGCGCTGCGCGCGCTCTTCGTCCGCCTTTACGTTGGCGGGAAGTTTTTCCTTATCCAGTTCCTGTGCGCGCTCCTCATGCTCGCGTTCTTCGTTGATCAGATCGTCGAGCAGCTGCCGGATGCTCGCATCCTCAGTGCGTGCCGCGGCTTTTTCGTAAAAGCGCCGCGTCTCCACTTCCATGGTGCTGGCTTCCTTGCGCACCGCTTCAATGCGCAAAGGGCGAATCAGCCAAAGAGCCGGCCGTTCAACGAATCCGCGCACATCCTGGCGGCGGATCAAAGGAATATGTTCGCCAAATTTCTGCTGGAAGAGTTCGATCAAACGCCGGCGATGTCCGGATTCTTCTTCACGCATACCTTCGAACATGGCGGCCGATGCGGGGTAATCCTGCCGCAGTCCTTCGGCAAAATCCGCATACACGCGCTCGTCTTCTTCTTCCAAAGCAATTGCCAAAGCCAGCACTTCGCGTTCGCTGAGTTCGTGAAACTTCTTCATGGCGATTTAGCTTACCTTTCCGGGCGGGCTTAGACAAATAGAAATGGCAAGCATTTTCCGTGAATGCAGCGTTCGATGCTACTATCCATTTCATGACGCCCCGAAAAACGTCTGCGTCCGCGAAACACAAAGACCCGGCGCGCAGAAGGAAAAAAACGGCGAAGGCCATCGCGCGTGATGCCCCGCATGCTGCGGAACTGGTCATCATCACGGGAATGAGCGGGTCGGGCAAAGCTTCCGTGCTGAAGGCGTTCGAGGATTTGGGTTATTACTGCGTTGACAATCTTCCCGTGGAGCTGATTCCGCGCTTTGCGGAGATGGCGCTGCAATCGACTGAAATCCGCCGCACCGCGTTGGTGGTGGACGTGCGCGAAGGTTCGAAGCTGGAGCAACTGCCCGGCATTCTTAAGGCTGTGCGCCGGATGATTCCGACCAAGGTTGCGTTTCTGGAAGCTTCGGACGCGGTGCTGATGCGGCGATTCAGCGAGACCCGCCGGCCGCATCCATTGGGCACCGACGCGCCGGTCAATGCCTCGCTCAAAACCGAACGGCGTCATTTGGCAAGCATTCGGGCTTTCGCCGACATCGTGATCGACACGTCGAAATTTAACGTGCACGAACTACGCGCGCACATCACCGAGCGCTTTCGCGAACAGGCGTCGCAAAAGAACATCCTGGTTTCCTGCGTGAGCTTTGGCTTTCGCCATGGTTTACCGGAAGAAGCGGATTTGGTATTCGATGTTCGTTTCCTTCCCAATCCGCATTTCGTGCCGGAATTCCGCCAGCTTACCGGGCGTGATCCGCGAGTTGCCAGGTACATCCGTTCATTTCCGCAGACGAAGGAGTTCATCCGCCGCATCTCTGATTTGCTGGTTTATCTTCTGCCGCACTATGTTCGCGAAGGCAAGAGCTATTTGACGATCAGTTTCGGCTGCACCGGTGGCCAGCACCGTTCCGTGATGATCGCCGAAGAAGTAGGCAAGCGCCTGAACAAGTCCGGATACCGGGTGAAGGTTGTGCATCGGGATATGCCGAAGTAGGCTCCGGCGTGGAGCGAAACTGAAGCTGCCACTTGGGGATTTCCGTAGCCGGGCAGTAAAATAAGCCCTTGCATTCCATACCTATGCCACCAGCGGTAAGCCATCGTGGGCTCCCGTTCGACAAGCTCAGGACAAGGCTCGGAGCCGTATGCGGCAACTGACGCGCCTGATCCGCTACGCGCTTCCGTATTGGTGGCGGATCCTGTGTTCCGTAGTGCTCATGGCGTTGGTGGGAGCGCTCGATGCCTTTAAATTTGTGCTGATTCGCCCCGTCTTCGATCGAGTATTGAATCCGTCGACCGGATCAAAAGATATTGAGCTGTTTGTCGTCCCTGGAACGCACCACGCACTTTATTTGCAACAGTTAGTGCCCTCCCGATTCACGAATGCATGGACCATGGTGGCAGTGGCTCTGGTCGGGTCCACAGTTCTCAAGGGAATATTTGATTACACGGGCACATACCTGGTGAATCACGCCGGCTTCGGCATGATCACCGATTTGCGCGACGAACTCTACAACGCAATCATGCGCCGGTCGGCGGCATTTTTTTCCAAACACGCCACGGGAACCCTGCTTTCCACCATCGTTAACGACATCGAGCGCGTCCAGTACGCCATGTCCACGGTGCTGGCGGAGTTTCTGCAGCAGTTTTTTACTTTTCTGTCGGTCGCCGTCGTGGTCGTGTTTCTCGGCGGAAAGCTTGCCTGGGTGTTATTGCTGTTTGTTCCGGCGATCATTTACTCGTCGCGCAAGATCGGCTCGCGGGTGCGCAGCACAACCCGGCAAGGTCAAGACAAGCTGGCGGAAATCCAAAACATCCTGCACGAAACCATCACCGGCAACCGCATCGTGAAGGCCTTTAACAGCGAGAAGTGGGAGATTTCGCGCTTTCGCGGCGCGGCACGCCGGCTGTTTCGGGCGAATCTGCGTTCCGTTGCCGCTACCGCGATCAGCTCACCGCTCATGGATGTTTTGGGCGTGATCGGAATCGCTCTGTTGCTGAATCTGGGCCGCGAGCAAGTAAAGCATGGCGAAATGACGCCCGGAATTTTCGTCGCCTTTATTACCGCCGTGTTCAGTCTTTACAACCCGGTCCGCAAATTTGCCCAGTTCAATAACAATTTTCAACAGGCATTGGGCGCGTCCAGCGAGATCTTTAAGTTCATGGACATCGAAGATGATGTTCGCGAAAAGCCGCGTGCCAAGCGACTACAGGCTTTCTCGCGGAGCGTTCAATTCGATCACGTCTGTTTCAACTACGGCAGCGAAGGAGCCGATGCTGGCGTGTTGCACGATATCAACCTGGACGTTCGCCGGGGGGAAGTTGTTGCCATCGTCGGGTCCAGCGGTTCGGGCAAAAGTACTCTGGTGCATCTCATTCCGCGTTTTTTTGACGCCACGCAGGGACGTTTGCTCATCGACGGGAGCGATGTGCGTGACGTCACTCTTTCGTCGCTGCGGGAGCAGGTGGGAATTGTGACGCAAGAGACCGTCCTGTTCAACGACACGGTCCGCAACAATATTGCTTATGGCCAACCGCACGTGGCCATGAAAGAAGTAGAGGCGGCGGGGCGAGCCGCGCTGGCGCATGATTTCATTCAGGCGCTGCCCGCGGGCTACGATGAAGTAATCGGCGAGCGTGGTGTGCGCCTTTCCGGCGGTGAGCGGCAGCGCATCGCGATTGCCCGCGCCATCTTGAAGAACGCGCCCATCCTGATTCTGGACGAAGCCACCTCGGCGCTGGACAGTGAATCGGAGGCGTTGGTGCAGTCGGCGCTGCACAATCTTATGATCGGCCGCACCGTGTTCGTGATCGCACACAGGCTCTCGACCGTGCGCCGCGCCGATCGCATCGTAGTGATCGAAAACGGCGCAATCGCCGATATTGGTTCTCATGAAGACTTGATGACGAAGCTGGGTACTTACCGGCGATTGTACGAGCTGCAATTCGCTGACCTCGAACAGAAACTGGAGCCAGCGAGGCCGAGCTGACGGCAACTGTTTAGAAGTTTAGGGAAATCATTTATGCCTCTCCGTTCCATGACGGGTTTCGCGCAGGCCAAAGGCGAAGTGGTGAGCCGGGTGGATGGAAGCGGCACCTCGAACCTGTCTGCATCGAGCTCGGGCAATGGACGCTTGGCCTTCGCTCTCTCCTTGAAATAGGTGAACCATCGGTTCCTCGATCTGCACTTTCGTTTGCCTTCTGGCTCGGCCTCGATCGAGCTGCAACTCCGCCGGCTGCTGAAAGACAAAATTGCTCGCGGGCACGTGGAAGTGACGCTGAGCCTGGAGCGCGGCGGCGGCGAAACCCTGGCGCTGAATCGTCCGCTGGTGAGCGCCTACATCGCGGCGTTTCGAGCGGCGGCGAGCGAGTTTTCCGTTCCCGCCCAACCCGATCTCAACGTCATCCTGCGTATTCCCGGCGCGCTCGATTCCGCAGGCGACGCGATCGATGGATCCCTGGAGTCGGCGGTGTTGGCAACGATTGGCGAGGTTCTGGATCGCCTGAATCAGATGCGCGAGCAGGAAGGTCGCGGCATCGAGCGCGAACTTCGCGAGCGCATGGCGCACCTTCGGGACGCGGTCGGCATTGTGCAGGAGCACCGTCGCACCGTGCTCCAGAGTTATTTGGAGCGCCTGCAAGTCCGGCTTCAGGAGTTGCTCGGTGCTAGTTCTGACAGGGAGCGTGCGCTCCAGGAGGCTGCTCTGCTGGTGGATCGCAGCGACATTCAGGAAGAAATCGTCCGCCTGGAAAACCATGTGCAACATTTTCTGGGTTTGCTTGACGGCAACGGCGAAGTGGGGAAGAAGCTCGACTTCCTGCTGCAGGAAATGAATCGCGAGGCCAATACGCTGCTTTCAAAAACCTCTGGCCTGGCGGGCGAAGCGCTGAAGATCACCGAGGCCGGACTGAGCATGAAAGCGGAGATTGAAAAATCGCGGGAGCAGGTGCAAAACCTGGAATGAGCTCTCCTCACAAGCCACTTGTGTATATCATTTCGGCTCCGTCCGGTTCGGGCAAGTCGACGCTGGTCAACGAGCTGCTCAAGAAGGTGAGCGATCTGGAGTTTTCCATCTCCTATACTACCCGCGCTCCGCGCGGCAGCGAGACCAACGGACGACAGTACTACTTTGTCTCACGGGCCGAGTTCGAGAAGATGATTCAAGAGGACGCCTTTCTTGAACATGCCGAAGTATTCGGCAACTATTACGGTACGGCCCGTCGCTTCCTGCACCAGGCCGAACAAAATGGCCGCGACCTTTTGCTCGATATCGATGTGCAAGGCGCCAAACAAATCCAGGATCAACTGCCGGAAGCCACCAGCATCTTTATTCTGCCTCCGGATCGCAAGACTCTGGAAGAGCGGCTGCGCAAGCGCAGTGAGGATAGCGAAGAGGTGATCGAGCGGCGCCTGGCTACAGCGACTCGCGAAATTGAGAATTACGATCGCTACAACTACATTCTGGTCAACGATCAACTGGAGGATTCCATCCGGTTGTTACGTGCCGTCGTGCGCGGTGAACGCCTGCTGCGCTCGGGAAGAGTGCTCTCTCCGGAAGAAAGCAAAATCGTGGCTATGGGTGATTGCTGTCGATTGGAGAGCGTTCGCCAGCGTTTGCAACCGATTCTGGCTTCCTTTCGATTGTCCGGCAAATCTGGCAAGGGTTAGTCCTTCGTAACTATCCTGGACGGCTGACGGCCCCGCAAAGTTGCATTTCGTGGGAAAATAGAGGCGGAGTTCTTGGCTTGGCTGGCGAAGAACACAGCGCACAAACTTTCGGCAATCAAAATCCTGTGTCCCGGTAACAGGGGGAGAGAATCCATGAAATTGATCGAAGGCTTCGACAGCAACTATCGCTACATTCTGGTCGCAGCGCGGCGTGCCCGCCAATTGCAATCGGGAGCGCCACCGGTGGTCCAGACAAATTCCCGCAAACCCTGCCGCATCGCGCAAGATGAAATTCGCGCGGGCAAAGTGAAATGGGAGATTCCTGAAACCCGCAGCGCAGCCGAGCAAGCGTCCGAGGTCCTCGATCAGGCCTTCGGGCACGACGCTTAAGGCGTTGCCGTGGAGAGCGATGTTTCGCCGACTATGAAAATTGCTCTCGGAGTGACGGGCGGGATTGCGGCTTATAAAGCGGCTGAGATTGTCCGGCTGCTGCAAGACCGCGGTGTTCGCGTGCACGTGATCATGACGCGCGCGGCTCAGGAATTTGTTCGTCCGCTAACCTTCGCCGCACTCTCCGGCGAAAAAGTGATCACCGGGATGTTCTCGCCCGGCGAAGAGCATGCCCCCAACATTGATTCTGCAATCGAGCACATCGCGGTAGCGCAGTCGATTGACGCTCTACTGGTCGCTCCCGCCACCGCCGATGTTCTGGCCCACTTCGCGCAAGGCATCGCCAGTGATTTCCTCACCACGCTTTATCTCGCGACCACTGCGCCGGTGGTAGTTGCACCGGCGATGAACGTCAACATGTGGAATCATCCCGCGACACAGGCGAATCTGGAAATCCTGCGCCAGCGTGGAGTGAAGATTGTCGAGCCAGACTCTGGATATTTAGCGTGCGGCATGACCGGATCAGGACGGCTTGCGGAAAATGATGCCATCGTCGCCGCGACGCTTGGGGCTCTGGGCGCGGCGCAGGATCTCGCCGGCGAAACTTTGTTGGTCACTGCCGGACCCACGCGCGAGAAAATCGACCCGGCGCGCTACCTTACCAACCGTTCCAGTGGACGCATGGGCTACGCGGTGGCGGAAGCCGCTCTGCGCCGCGGCGCTCGAGTACTGCTGGTGAGCGGGCCGACGGCGCTGACTCCGCCCGGAGCGGCAGAGGTCACGCAGGTGGAATCAACGGAGCAGATGTACAACGCCGTACTGAATCTATTGCCGCAGGCCACCATCGTGATCAAGAGTGCGGCCGTTTCCGATTACCGCGCGAAATCGGTGTCTCTGCAAAAGATAAAACGCAAAGGACCGCTCACCCTCGAACTCGAACCTACCGCTGATATTCTCAAGGAAATCTCGCAGCGCAAGCAGTCGCAGATCGTCGTTGGCTTTGCCGCAGAGACTGAGAACGTCCTCGAAAATGCCCGGCAGAAACTTGCGTCGAAACAACTCGACGCAGTCGTCGTCAATGACGTTTCCCGCGAAGGCATTGGCTTTGACAGCGAGCGCAACGAGGCGACCATCATTACCCACGACCAGGTTGTTGAAGTTCCTGAAACCACGAAGTTGGAAGTGGCGCAGCGCGTACTCGACCAGGTCGTGCGGATTCGCGACCGGCGGAAGGCGCTAGTGAAAGTGTAAAAGCGCGTTTCTCCTCGCTCGCGTACAATTCCCTCAAAGTCTTTTCAGGAGCGTGCGATGACGCAGAAGATCATAGAAGTGATTGGAACGTCGAAAGATAGCTTTGCCAAGGCGGCAGAGAAGGCGGTGGCGGAGGCTGCCAAGACGGTGCGTGGCATCAAGTGGGCGCATGTAGACTCGTTTGACATGCAAGTCGATGGCGCGAAGGTAATACAATATCGGGCGACCACGAAAATTTATTTTGACGTTGAGCACTGACCTTTTCCCCTGGCAGCTGGAAACCAATGGCCCGTACACTCGATCTGCAATTGCGACGCGCCCTCGCCGAGCGTGTTCGCTACTGCCACGAGATGGGCATTTATGATTTTTACCGGCGCGAATCGCGAATTTCCGAGCTAACCGAGGTCGACTCGGCTGCTGCCGAAACGGATGCATCTTGGTCTCTATCCCATTCAGAACTGCGAGAGGAAATGGCCGCTAGAAAATCCGCCGTCGTCCCGGCTATTGCCGAAACCGAAATCTTCGAAATGAGGACGCCGAAGCCAGAATATGGGGTACACGATCCCGTGGCTGCGCTCAAGCTGATTCGCGAAGATCTTGGCGACTGCACCCGCTGCCAACTTTACAAAGGCCGCTCCAAGATTGTCTTTGGAGTGGGCGATCCGCGGGCCGAGCTGATGTTCGTGGGCGAAGGTCCTGGAGCCGATGAAGACGCGCAGGGCGAGCCCTTCGTGGGACGGGCCGGTCAGTTGTTGAACAATATGATCAAGGCGATGGGACTGCGGCGCGAGGATGTTTATATCGCGAACATAGTCAAATGTCGGCCGCCGGGCAACCGCCAGCCGGAGCGCGACGAATGCGAAACCTGCTCGCCGTTTCTCATGCGCCAAATCGCCACGATCAAGCCCAAGGCGATGGTCGCGCTGGGCGCGACCGCGGCGAAAAACTTGTTGGCGATCAACTCTCCAATGTCAGAGCTGCGCGGTCGCTGGTACGACTTCAAACCGGCCGGTAGCGATCCGTCCTGGGCCGGCGCGCGCCTTGCCGTCACTTACCATCCCGCATTTCTGTTGCGCGATCCGCGGCAGAAGGGCGAGGCCTGGAAAGATCTGCAGATGGTGATGAAATATTTGGGTATCGTGGCGCCGAAAAAGCCTGCCGAATAGATCAGATGAAGAAAGACGGGAAAACTAAAATTGAAGCAGGCTGCGGCGTGTCTGCTAAGCGCTGCCACCGGGTGGAGTGATTGGTCCTCCCTAGATGGCACAGAGTTCAGCGGTGGATGGATTACTGGCCCCATGCTCAATATGAAAGAGGTCGGATCGGTTCTGTTTTTTTTCGCTCTACTGCTTACATTCTTCTATCGACGAATTGCCGCTGCGGTTTCCCTCATCGCCTGCCTGCTCGGTTTGCCGCTGTATGTCTACTTCATAGCTCCCTGCGCTTTCCGACCTTTCTTCTACGGGGCAGAGTGGTCGCCGCCTCTGCGCACGACTTTCGTTTGGGACAGCTGGACGATCACAAGAATCATTGTTTTAGCGGTCACTGCGTATTTTACCGTCCGGAGTGGATTGATCGCTGCGGACCCACAGTCTCGGAACTCCGAGTAAACCGTTTACACTGATTCCTCCCGCATGCCCGAATATTGTGACGTTGCCCTACCAGTACCGCTTGACATGGTTTTCACTTACCGTGTCTCTGCCAATGCCGCTCCCGTGCTCGGGGGCCGCGTTCTGGTGCCCTTCCGCCAGCAGCGCATGACGGGCGTCGTGGTCGAATTGCACGATCGTGAGCCCTCGGTCACCATCAAGTCAGTTCTCGGCGTACTCGACCCCGCTCCGGTATTCGATGATCAATTGCTCCGACTGGGCCGCTGGATTTCCGATTACTACCTTGCCCCGCTCGGCGAGGTTCTTCGCACCATGCTGCCGCTCAGCGCGGAGTTCAAGCGCGGTGTTGCCTACCGCATTACCGCAGAGGGCCGAATGGCGTTGCATCAGGCGGGCTTGTCCGGATCATCGGCACGCTCGCGCCGCACTCCGGAGGAACAGGCCGCAGAGTTCCGCGTGTTGGATTACCTGGCAGCGCAAGCGTCTGCGCCCGGAGATGCCCTTCCAGTTCGCGAAGAAACTCTGCGTTCTTCCACGCGCGCTTCGAAACTTATCTTAAGTGGGATGGTACGAAAAAACTGGCTGGTACGGGAAGACGTTTCCGCGGTTCGCGACGCGACCCGAACCGTCAAGATTGCTACGCTAAAATCCGCTGACGGCAAGTTAAACGACAATCAACGAAAGTTGATCGAGACTCTCGCCGCTTCCGGTGGGCGAGTTCCCGTGGAGACGCTGCGAGCTCTCGAAGTACCGCGAACGACTCTGAGCACGCTAGTCAGGCGCAATCTGATCGAAGTTGTCGAAGAGCCTGCTGCCTTCGCCGTGTCTCGTAGCAAGCCGCGGGCATCGCGGCCAGAATTCGACTTCAATCCGGCGCAGCAAACCGCGTTGAATCGAATGCGCGAAGCGGTTGAGGCGCGAAAGTTTTCCGGCATCCTTCTGCACGGAGTCACTGGCTCCGGCAAGACCGCCGTTTATCTCGCGGGGATGCGTGCAGTGCTCGAAGCCGGACGTTCCGCCATTCTGTTGGTTCCGGAAATCGGCCTGACGCCCGCCGTTGCTGCCGACTTGCATCAGATTTTCGGAGACGAGGTCGCCGTTCTGCATTCTGCACTCTCGGATAAAGAA